>Ga0187881_10001137_pt1 | contig 28976 bp, 25 predicted proteins | sample June2016WEW_19_1_2_FD_133017 | JGI IMG/M metagenome (GOLD analysis project Ga0187881, IMG submission 133017) | Peatland microbial communities from SPRUCE experiment site at the Marcell Experimental Forest, Minnesota, USA - June2016WEW_19_100 | ecosystem: Environmental > Terrestrial > Soil >... | reverse complement strand
TTCGTATAGTGATATAACCCCGCCAGGTTGTTTAAAGCCGTTGCAACATTGTGGTGTTCTTTACCCAAAGATTTTTCAACTATCTCTACCACCCGTTTCATCAATGGCTCGGCCTCAGAAAGACGATTCGTCGCCTGATACAACGACGCTAGGTTGTTTAAATCTCTGGCCACGTTCGGATGATCTTTATCGAAACTGGCTTCATCAATCGCCAGCGCCCGTTTCATCAGCGGTTCGGCTTCCACCAGACGATTCGTATCCTCATACAACTGCGCCAGGTTGTTTAATGCTGTCGCAACATTAGGATGATTTTCACCAAGGGATTTCTCCCATATCACCAGCGTCCGTTTCATCAGCGGCTCGGCATCGGAAAACCGATTCGTATCCTTATACAACTGCGCCAGGTTGTTTAAATCTCTGGCCACGTCTGGATGGTCTTTGCCGAAACTGACTTCATCAATCGCCAGCGCCCGTTTCATCAGCAGCTCGGCATCCGCCAGACGATTCGTATCCTGATACAACTGCGCCAAGTTGCTTAAACGGATAGCCACGTTCGGATGGTTTTTGCCTAAACTTGCTTCATCTATCGCCAGCGCCCGCTTTATCAGCGGCTCAGCATCGGAAAGCCGATTCATCGCCTGATACAACGTCGCCAGGTTGTTTAAATCTCTGGCCACGTCTGGATGGTCTTTGCCGAAACTGACTTCATCAATCACCAATGCCCGTTTCAACAGCGGCTCGGCTTCGGAAAACCGATTCGTCGCCTGATACAACACCGCCAAATTGTTCAGTTGTATCGCTACATGCAGATGATTTTTACCTTTTGATTTTTCTTCTATTTCTAATCCCCGTTTCATCAGCAACTCGGCCTTCTCATACATGGCATTTTTGTAGTAAACAACAGCTACCTCGTTCAGTATCTGCGAATCTTCGCCGACAAGCGGCTTCAGCATGTCGCACCATTGCAGCGCGTCCCGGGGCCTGCCAGCATAAGAGGCATTTTGCATGCGAGCCATATATATCTTAACTTGCGCCTCGTTCTTTTTCTGCTGGATTTGGTCTAAAAACTGTTGTGTCTCGTCCAGAAGACCGTCGGCCTTTTTGTTGTTGCCTTCGGCAATGGCCTTTAACGCCTGCGCATAAGGCCCATCATCTTGCGTAATCAATTTAGCCAGTTCCTTGGCCTCCTGTGTGGGCTGCGGGGTCTGTTGCTGGCCGGGGCCAGATAGTGCCTGTTGTTGTGCGAGTTGTAGTTGGCTTTCGAGCTTCCCTACGGTGTTCTTTAGGTGTTCGATTTCATTTTTTGATTGCCCGGCTTCTTTCGAAACTCTAACAAGTTGATTAAGTGCCTCACCACCGTCTATACCGAGATTAACATCTCTTCCCGCGACATTAGTCGTATTATGATTCCCATCTATGGCGGCAGCCGTATGCCCCGAACCCGTCTGCTGAATGCTATTTTGTGATGTTGGATAATCGTCATTTTTGCTGAACAACCACTTTAATAATGCGAATAGTCCGCCGATGGCAGCAAGACCAACAGTCACTACTGCGCCAAATATAGCGATTTGCCAGCCCTCACTCAGATTTTTGAACCATTCTATAATTGTGTTCATCATTTCAAAAAACAGTCATCACAGTATTTAAAGGCAGTACATCGGAATAATTGTTTTGGCAGTCAAAGATGTGAATCTCTCCAATTTTTACCACTAACTCCCTGATAAGACAACAAGTTTTAATATCATTAAAAATCCGTGAAAGACCGTGGTTAAACCCTGCCACTCGCCAAGGGCGGAGATGGCAGGGCTAATTATTTTAAGGAAGAAAAAATCTGTCTAATTATTTACCTCTACGGCAGGGTCGGTGAGGTGTAACCGCTTTTGTCGCCATTTGGGCATTTGTTCGGGGGTTACATTTGCCCAGAGGCCAATCTTGCGGCTTCGGGCGATGGATTCCAACTGCTTGTATTTATTGTATAAGCCGTGTTTGAAACGCAAATCCGCGTAGGCGTAACCTTCGCTTAACAAAATCTCATTCAGAAAAGTCCCGTCGGGCAATTGAATATATGCGAGAAGCCGATGATATTTGTCCCTGCTGCTCTTCTCTTTCTCTAAGTAAATGGTTACCTGTTTACCGAGGGCGAGTTTGGTTGCGAAGTCCGATGCCTCTTTGCCGAAATACATTGGCCCTGTCCGCGGGTCTTTGGTTTCAGGCGTATCGATTCCCCAGAGGCGAATTCTGGTGTGGTTGTATTTGCCGTCGGGGATATCGATATCGAGCGTGTCGCCATCGACGACTTTTACGACGGCAAATTGCCGGCCGTGGTATTTTGAGTTGTCATCGGAATCCTGCTGATGATTCGATTGCAAAGGTTTGGTTATTGACCGGCTGATATAACTGCGGTCTAAAAAACATAATGTCGCTGCCGTCAGAGTAATAATGACGGCAACGACATTACGCATGCGTCTGCTCATCGCATATTTCATTTCGTCGCTCGGTTCCCGTGACTCGTTTCTCGAAACACGAGGCACAGGTCACGAGTCACGAAAAAAGGTGTCAGGAACCTTTTTTACTTCTTGGCTCTTTTTTCTGCCGACTTATCCAAATCGAAGGCGTCGCAGACGGCCGTAAGTGCCTGCTCGGCCTGATTTTTATCGACGACGCAGCTTATGCGGATTTCGCTTGTGGTTATCGAATCGATATTGACCTTGGCCTTGGCTAATGCGCTGAACATCTTTTCAGCGATGCCGTAATGGCTTCTCATTCCGACGCCCACTGCTGAGACCTCAGCGATGTCCTCGCGGACGAAGATGCTGTCGTAATGGACTTCCTTCTTTATTGACTCGATGGCCTCCTTTGCTGAGCGAAGGTCCGCAGAGCCAATCGTAAATGCCAGATTTGCCTTGTCGGTGCTGACCTCGGTCTGCATTATGTCGTTGACGACGACCTTCGCCATGGCCAGGCAGTGAAAGATTTTCGCTGCGTTGCCGGGCTTATTATCCACGCCCACCAAACTGATTTTTGCCATATCTTTTTGTATTGTTGCCCCTGAAACTGCTATTCCTTCCATTTGCGGCACCTCTTTACAAATAATTGTTCCCTCAACGTCGTTGATGCTGGACCTGACGTGTATTTTTACGTTGTATTTTTTACCGAATTCGATGCTGCGACTGTGCATGACGCCCGCGCCCAAACTGGCAAGCTCAAGCATCTCGTCGTAGCTGATTTCCTTCATTTTTACTGCTTTGCTGTATATCCGCGGGTCGGTTGTATATATTCCGTCAACATCAGTGTAAATATCGCATACCTCTGCGCCGACGGCTGCGGCAAGGGCGACAGCGGTGGTATCTGAGCCGCCTCTGCCGAGGGTTGTGATATTATCGTTTTCGTCGATACCCTGGAAGCCGGCGACGATTACGATTTTGCCGTCTTTAAGCTCCTTGTGGATTCGCTTGGCGTCGATGCTTTTTATGCGGGCCTTAGTGTGCGTGCTGTCGGTGAGCATTCCGACCTGGAAGCCCGTAAAGCTGATTGCCTTGTGGCCCATCGCGTCCAGCGCCATCGCGAAAAGCGATACGGTCTGCTGTTCGCCCGTGCTGAGCAACTGGTCCATTTCGCGTTTGGGCGGGTTCGGGTTAAGCTCCATCGCGTCGGCGACGAGATGGTCTGTCTGGTGGCCGCGAGCGGAGGCGACGACGACGACCTGATAACCTTTTTTGGTCGCGTCGATTGCCTTCTGTGCGGCCCGGCGGATTTTCTCGGCGTTTGCCACCGATGTTCCGCCAAACTTTTGAACAAGTATAGGCATAGCTACTCCAAGACAATATTTATAACCCCCAGGATGAACCTAGGGGCTAACCATTGGCGGGGTCCTTCGACCTCGCTCAGGGCAGGTAAACCCCGCCCACCGTCAGGTGTTCCTTACGGGACTACGAATAATTAACTTTTAAGGAAATATTCCATAAGTTCATACCCCTTGTCAATACGCAAGCCGGATTTTGCGGCGTTTGATTCGGTGAAGGCGGCCTGAAAAACGCCCGAAACGTTGTCGCCTGCCATAGCGAACGGGACGGGGTCACCGCAATGCGAGCCGGTTTTTACGGGGGTGGGGTGGTCGGGCAATACCATAATCCGCCAGGAGGGGTATTTTTTAATCGCCTCGTAAACGGGGCCTACTATGTGCTTGTCAATCTGCTCGATTGCCTTTTTCTTGGCTTCGGGGTTGCCCGAATGGCCCGCTTCATCGGGCGCCTCGACGTGAACGACGACGATGTCGTATTTCTTAAGCGCCTTAATCGCAGCCGCTCCTTTGCCTTCAAAATTGGTATCGATAAAGCCGGTTGCGCCGGGGATTTCGATGAGGTCAAAGTCGATGAGTTTCGCCAGTCCCCTGAAGAGGTCAACGGCGGTGATGCCTGCGCCTCTGAGGCCGAAACGTTTTTCGAAGCTTTCGAGTTTTGCTTTTTTGCCCTGACCCCAGAGCCAGATTGAGCTGACCTGGTTTTCGCCGAGGTCTGCCCGGACCTTGTTGATATCGTGGTTGTGGAAGAACTGCTGCGAGCGCATCATCAGGTCGATGAGTAATTCCGCGCCTTTGCCGCGCGGGAGGATTTTATCGACGGGGGCGCCGATGTGGTCGTGGGGCGGGCAGGTTTTGACGTTGACATCGGTATTTTTGAGGACGAGCAGGTGGCGATAGCTGACGCCGGTGTAAAAGCGGATATTATCGTTTGAGAGCTGCTCATTCAATTCTTCTATAAGTTCGGTTCCTTCTTCGGTGGAGATATGGCCTGCGCTGTGGTCGGCCATTTTGCCATCGGCGAAAGTAACGAGGTTGCACCTGAAGACCCAGTCGTCGGGCGATAACTGGACGTTTCTTGCGACCGCCTCAATCGGCGCTCTGCCGGTGTAGAATTGTCTGGGGTCGTAACCCAACAGTGACATCTGTGCGACGTCGCTGCCCGGCTCCATACCTTCGGGGACGGTGCGGACGATGCCAAGCCGGCCGGTCTGGCCTATGCGGTCCATATTCGGGATATTGGCTGCTTCCAAGGGCGTCTTGTTGCCGAACTGCTCTATCGGGTTATCCGCCGCGCCGTCAGGTATTATTATCGCGTATTTAGTGCTCATTTTTTTGCCACGAAATCACAAAGACACAAAGAAAACAATAAATCAAAATATATTTCGAAGGCAGTAGTTTATGGGTTTTGGGCGGTAAAGTCAATACCGCGGAGAATCACAAAGAGCTACCGCAGAGCACGCAGAGACCGCAGAGATTTTTTGTTTATGATTTGAAAGCAAATACTTTTTGGATTGGAATGGGAATTAGAGTGTCGACCCCGAATTTCCTCATTTACACTTTTACCGCCTAATGTCAGCCTTCGTGACAAATGGCCGTATCCGCATCCAGTCCTTTCTTTGGACATCCATCGGCCTATGCGTATTTTGAATGCGCCGTACACAGTGATACATAGCAAAGACACGAGTTCCATTCGGCAGCATTCTCCCCTCCTCTCTCTCAACTTCGGCACGGAATTGACCGGCCTTCATATTGCAACCAAAGAGAATTGCTCGATATGCATATTCTCCCAATCCAACAACCACAACCGGATTGACAATTTCGATCTGTTTGCGGAGAAATGAAGCGCAATTGTTGAACCATACTTTTTGGACTTTAGCATCGAGGTTCCCATGCTTCAAACAAAGGATCGCATTCGTGAAGAATAAAATATTTTGCCCTTCTTGCGAATCCGTGTCGCGGATTGAGAATCCAGCTATCCCAAGCAATTCGATAAGTGCAAGATTTGTAAAATTACGAGAGGCATCTCGCCCCATATTTTTGACAAAATATTTCGTACCTCCCCAATCTTGCCCAACTACCATAAGCGAGGCATCAAGGTTCCCCTGCCACCGCGACCATGGACCAATCTGATCAGAGTCAAGGCATCCACCATCAATATCTACAGGGTTCTTCAAGCCGAGACATAGATGACATACCTTTCGAGCAGCCACCAACGTCGCGTATTTCGCAATCTTGTTCATGTCATTGATCCGGCTAACTACTGTTTATATTGTTTCCAGACAAAACCGCATTATAGTTTTCTATACATTTTAGGTCAAAGGTGCGTAACTCCTGCTTTTGTCAGTATTATCCTCACGATTATCGGTAAAAGCAAAGGAGAAAACAGCATGAAGCGTTCAGTGTGTAGCGTATAGACATTGCCGCGGCCTGCGGCTTCATAGAAGGACACGAGGAATTTTGCTGTTGTAAATAACGGTCGGTGAAGAGAAATTTTTTAACCATACAAGATGTTTTTGTAAGAATCTTAATGTAGTATGGGAAAAAGCATGATTTTTAGTCGTTGCAACAGGAAATATCAGGATGAATCAAACACCAACGTTATTTCTCATTTGCATGGGCGTGTTGCTTTTTCTATTTAGACGATTTATACTGCAGCATAGAGCCAGAAAAATCAATTTGAATTTATATTTGGGAGATGCATGAAATTTATTTTTTGGAGATGCATATGAAATTCCGGCGTTTTGGGTGTGTGTTATGTTTCGCAATTGCGTTTATGAATTTGCGAGTTTGTTTCGGCCAGGCCGCCTCACCAGTTATCCAAGGCCAAGCGCAACCTTTTTCATTGACGTCGGTGCGCCTTCTGGACGGACCCTTTCGTGATGCAATGCTGCTGGACGAGCGTTATCTGCTCAGTTTGGACCCTAACCGGTTTCTGCACACCTTTCGAATCAACGCCGGTTTGCCGACTACCGCCAAACCTTACGGCGGCTGGGAAAAACCTGATTGTGAACTTCGAGGGCACAGTTTAGGCCATTACCTCTCGGCATGCTCGCTGATGTATGCAAGTACCGGCAATGAAGAGCTGAAACGAAGGGTCGATTACATAGTCGGCGAACTGGCCAAATGCCAGGAGGTCCTTCCTTCAAAGGGCTATAATGAAGGGTATCTTTCCGCTTTTCCAGAATCATTTATCGACCGGGTGGAACAAGGCAAAACCGTCTGGGCGCCGTGGTACACACTCCACAAAATTATGGCCGGCCTTTTGGATGCTTATGAACATTGTGGTAATAAGCAGGCGCTGGATGTACTGGTCAAGAATGCCGACTGGGTCAAATTTCGCATAGATAAGCTCGACGAGAAACAGATGCAAATCATGCTGAGAACGGAATTCGGCGGAATGAACGAGGTGCTGACAAACCTCTATGCTGTCACGGGAAATCCCGAGCATCTCCGTCTGGCCAGGGCATTCGACCATCGGCAGATATTCGATATGATGGCGAAGAAGCATGACGGACTCGATGGTTACCACGGCAATACCCAAATCCCCAAAGTTATCGGGGCCGAGCGGGAATATGAAATGACGGGCAATGACAACTATCGCGATATCGCGACATTTTTCTGGGAGCGGGTCGCAATGTATCGTTCTTACGTTATCGGAGGCGACACCGACAAGGAACATTTCTTTGGGGTAGATAAATTTTCCGAACATCTGGGCACCGAGACCGCCGAGACCTGTAATACGTATAATATGCTCAAGCTCACCCGTCAGTTATTCGCATTGGAACCAACCGTGCGGACGATGGATTTCTATGAACGGGGGCTATATAACCACATCCTTGCATCACAAGACCCTCAAAAGGGGATGTTTACCTATTATATGTCGCTCAAGCCGGGACATTTCAAAACTTACTCCACGCCCGAAGATTCTTTCTGGTGCTGTGTCGGAACGGGAATGGAAAATCATGCTAAATACGGTGATACAATTTACTTCCACGACGGCAATTCATTATGGGTCAATTTGTTCATCGCATCTGAGCTGCACTGGAAAGAGAAGGGATTGACGGTAACACAGGAAACCAAATTTCCGGAATCTGAGATGACAACATTTTTGTTTAAGGCGGATAAGCCGGTGGAATTGACCGTCAGGATTCGCTGCCCGCAATGGTTATCTTCGGCGGCAGAATTTACACTCAACGGCAAAAAATTAGATGTTTCCGGTGTTGCGGGCGAATATGCTGCGATCCGGCGGCAATGGCGGGCGGGTGACAAACTCCAAGTCAAACTGCCGATGTCTATTCATCTGGAAACTCTGCCTAATACTCAAACAATCGTGGCATTTTTATATGGGCCAATCGTTCTGGCCGGCCAATTAGGCACTGAAGGAATGCCAGGTTCTTATGCCCCCAATCAGAGCGATTTTAACAAAGTTGTCGACCCTAATGTGCCGGTACTGGTTACTGATATCAATAATATTACGGCTCATATTGAACCTGTTGCAGGCAAGCCACTGGAGTTCCAAACCAAAGGCATCGGCAAACCCAAAGATATAACCCTGATTCCATTCTATCGGACGCATTTTCAGCGATACTCGGTCTATTGGCAGGTTTTCACCGAAGAAAGGTGGAATAAAGAAAACCCGGGAAATAGCCAGTAAGTCGAACATTAAAATGGATAGCCGTCCCGCCAGACGAATGGCAGGCAAACTGCAACGGGCAAAATTTCGTATCCGGAGCCCCCGCCAACAACTAAAAAACATTGTTGTTACAGGCCATACAATTGTTTTACGACGGCTAAGAATTCCTCGGCTGGTTCGCGGATACCTATTTATTAATCAATTTAAGCAATTCGTTAGCCTTCTCAGCGTCGAGGGTTTTTAAGGTTTTGTATTCTTCAAGGGCTGAATTCTTGTCGCCGGCTGCTGAATAGGCAGCGCCGAGAGCATAATGTGCAAGAGCGAAATCCGGCCGGATTATTATGGCCTGCTTATATGCTTCTATCGCCTGCCGGTAACTGTCAAGTATGTAGTAGGCGGCGCCAAGGTTAAGATGTGCTTCGGCATAATCCGGCTTAATTCGGATGGCTTGTTTATAGGCTTCTATCGCATCCTGATAACGTCCAAGATCTTTATATGAAACGCCAAGATTATAGTGCGCCTTGGCGTAATCCGGCTTGATTTTTATGGCCTCCTTATATGCTTCTATCTCATCCTGCGTGCGGCCAAGGTTGCCGTAAGCAACGCCAAGATTATAGTGTGCCTCGGCGTAACCCGGTTTGATTTTTATGGCTTGGTTAAAGGATTTCATTGCTTCCTGGTAGTGACCGAGACCCTGGTAGACAACGCCAAGATTATTGTGAAGTATCGGAGCGTTGGGTGCTTTTGACAACATGTATTCAAAAAGACCGATTGAATTGCGCCAGTGAGTGAGATAACTGCGCGTTGCAAGGGATTCGGCGGAAGCCAATATCAGGACAAACAGGATTACAGACACAGAGGAGGCAGATTTTAACCGCAGATTACACAGAAAAGAAGCGAGAATCATCAGCAGGCCGAAGGAGGGGAGATAGGCGAATTTATCAGAGGCGATTACGTTGGAAAAGCCAATAATCTGCATAGTCGGCAGAATTGCCACAAAAAAGAACAGCCAGCCAGTAAAAGCCGCACGAGTCCAGCGGAGAAGGATGAGTAGGATTGTGATTAAAATACAGGTACCTATAACGCCTGCCAGAACCATAGGCTGGGAGAGATTCAGGGGGTCGGGGAAGGGGTAGTGTGAAGAGAGATTTACCGGCCATATAATTTTACACAGATAAAAGATTATGTTATGGCAAAGCGTGAAAAAAACACGCCCAACGCCTATTTTGACGGGCGAGATGGTGATGGCGGTGCGAGTTTGGGAGACATAGGTTATAACGGCAAAAATACCGCCGAGGATAAAAAAAGGAATTTTTTCAAGAAACGACCGCCATTTGAGCCTTTTTAATGGCCAAAAATCGAGCAATAACATCAAAACAGGCAGAGGCGTGCTGGTGGGCTTGGACATAAGGGCGAGGAGGTAGAATAGAAAGCAAGCGATATAAAGACCCCAGGTAGAGCAACCCACAGGGGACTGGATTCTAATCCCCGCCTTCGCGGGAGTGACATGTGTATGCGTATAACGGAGGTAGAAGATGAGTGACCAGAGGGTGAAAAAGGCGGCGAGAAGGGTTTTTCGTTCGCCGACCCATGGGATAGTTTCTACTGTCATAGGATGTAGGCCGAACAAGAGACCTACGGCTGCGGCAATCCACACCTCACCAAAAAGCAGATAAAGCAGCACAATTATCAATGCAGTATTTGCAGCGTGGAGGGCAAGGCTTGTGCGATGGAAGGGCAAAAGATTTTCGACCCGGCCTCCAAGGGAATAATCGAACATGAGAGAAATCATCGTTAATGGTTGATAATATCCTTGTACCGTTGATGGTTCCAAAACTTGAGAAAGGAACTTCCAGGCGGAAAGCCAACTGGGGCTTTTGACCAGGGTGTTATTGACAAGATACTGGTCATCGTCAAAAGACAATGCCTGTGCGGAGAGGGCCGGCCAATGGATGGCAATAACGGCGGCGCAGACGCAACCGATAAGGATGGTCAATAAGACAGTTTTTGAGGACATAGATTTTGCTCTAAGGTTATTATATTATTTTGATTATATAAATTCTAAATCAAAAATTAAATAGTAAAAATGCAGTTATCAGTACTAAAAAATTTAGCGGCCTATAAAGAGCGAAGAGTTAAAAAACATTTTCCCTGTAACCAAAATATTTTTGTTTGAGGGCATCCATGCTTAATCAGCAGTTGGCCATTTTGTTGCCGAATTGCTCAATCGGATTATCCGCCGCGCCATCAGGTATTATGATTGCATATTTGGTTATTATTCTTTGTCCTCTGGGATATCGACGATACGGATGCAGACGGGTTTGTCGCAGACAGCTTTTAGCTCGGCGAGGCCTTTGAGGGTGGCGGTGATTTTATCCTGTCTGTTCGGATGAGTGGTAACCACGACGGGGACGGTATTGTCCTGGCCGGTGGCTTCGTGCTGGAGGACGCCTGAAATGCTAATGGCATTATCGGCGAGGACTTTGCCAATCTGCGCGAAGACGCCGGGCTGGTCCTTGACCATTAAGCGGATATAGAACCGGCTGACGAGGTTGTCGATTTTATCGATCGAGCCCGCTATTTCGGCGTGCGGCTTGAGATTGAGATTTTTGAAAGTGGTCGCGGAATTGCCGAGGGCGACCTCGATTATGTCGGCGACAATCGCGCTGGCGGTGGGCATCATACCTGCGCCCCGGCCATAGAACATTACGTTGCCGACTGCGTGGCCGAAGATGCTTAAGGCGTTGAATGAGCCGTCAACCTTGGCGAGACGATTTTCTTTGCTGATAAACGAAGGATGGACGCGGAGTGAAATCCGGCCGGCCTCATTTTTTTCCGCTATTGCCAGCAGTTTTAAACAATAACCCATTTCGCCGCCGAATCGGACGTCGTCTTTGGATACGTGTTGTATGCCTTCGACAAAAATATCTTTCATTTCGATTGATGAGCCAAAGGCGATTGAGGCCAGTATCGCGAGTTTGTGTGCACTGTCGCCGCCTGAGATATCGAGGGTAGGGTCGGCTTCGGCGTAGCCCTTTTGCTGTGCCTGTGCGAGCGCGTCCGCAAAATCAGCGCCCCTGCTGGTCATATTAGAGAGGATGTAATTGCAGGTCCCGTTTACGATGCCATACATTGCCTTGATGTCATTGGCAGCAAGGCCCGTTCTTATGCCTGAAATAATTGGTATTCCGCCCGCACAGCTTGCCTCGAAGGCGATGCAGCGGTCATTTTTATGGGCGGCTGCATAAAGCTCCGCGCTGTGTTCAGCCAATAACGCTTTATTTGCGGTAACGACGTGCTTGCCCGCGGCGAGCATTTTTAGCTGGATATCCTTTGCGATTTTGGTTCCGCCTACGAGTTCGACGCCTATTGAGATTGATTTATCGTTGAGGAGCCGGTTGAGGTCGTTAGTGAGAAGGCCATCGGGAAGTTTGACGGGGCGGGGCCTTTTGAGGTCGGCATCGACCACGCAGGCAAGCTCCAATCGCAGGCCGGTTTTGGCGGCGATAGCGTTTGCGTTTTCGAGGATAATTTTAGCGACGCCGGCGCCGACGGTGCCGAAGCCGACAAGACCGATTTTTATATTCTTTTCCTGCATATTGCATTTTCCTCTTAAAGACCGTAGTTTATAAATTCTGTGGAAGATAGTCAATTATGTTATTTGCGGGCGTGATTCGATTATGGGATTACATCGATTTTATTGCGATTCGATAGATGGACCGAGAGTTGAGCTTGAGGGAACGGAGGCGCATCATCTGGCAGTATTGCGGCTGAATGCGGGCGATAAGGTTGAGCTTTTCGACGGCCTGGGCGGGCTGGCGACGGCGGTAATATCGGCAATTCGGAAAAATATCGTTACCCTCGAAATAGAGGATGTCCGACGGAGTGAAATGCCGAAGTCGCGGCGCATAATCATCGCGGTGAGCGTCCCAAAGGGCGAGCGGTTTGACTGGCTGATTGAAAAATGCACGGAATTGGGCGTTGAGCGGATTAGTCCTGTGATTTTCGAGCGGACGGTGAGACAGCCGGCCAACCCTAAGGCGCTTGACCGGTGGATGAACCTGGCAATCTCGGCGGGCAAGCAGTGCAAGCGATTATTTTTACCGCAGATTGACCCGCCGATGAATTTGCAGGATTGTATCGAGGCGTTCAAAAAAGACAGCCCAAACTGCCGGCTCATCGCGGGGGGTATGTCGAGTGATTGCCCGTCATTGGCCGGACAACCCTTTGGCTCAAATGATGTTGCTGCATTGATTGGCCCGGAAGGGGGATTAACGAAAAATGAGGAGGAGTTTTTGAAAAGCAGCGGCGTGCAGTTTGTGCGATTATCAGATACAATCCTTCGCACCGAAACCGCCGCCATTGCGTTCGCCGCTGTTCTTGCAACACAACGCAACGCTCAAGGATAACTGTAATGGCTAAGCAAAAAGAAGAAATTTTGTTTGAGTGGGTGTGTCCAAAAGAGGTATCGCTTCTTGCTGCAAAGGCGCAGTTCAAACGAGCCAAGATTGTAATACCGTGGTTTGTCTTAATTACAGGGATTATCTTGGCAGTGCTTTGCTTTGCCTTTGATTATCTACTGCCGCAAGATTCGGGATTCAGTTTCGGAAAGCTTTTTGTTGTTGGTATAATTGCTATTACTTTGGCGTCGTTATTAGGGTATATCGTGATTATTATAAGCGCTATTCTATCCCGGAGAAAATACCAAATTACTGCTGACAAAGTGTTTTTCGTATTTAGCGGAGACAAGAGGTTTATTAGATGGAAGGATACGATAGGCTACAAAATGGGCAATTACGGGGAATTTGAAGGGTTTCCCGGAGTTATTATTTACCATAAGGGGCAATTTGGGAATTCAATCTGTCTTCCACAAGACGAACGTGCTGAACAAATAACCAATTATATTGCTGGACGAATTCCTCTTCTTGATGCGATTCCCTCGCATCTGGAAACTATTAAGTTAACTGTGCGGCAAAAGATTTGGCTCTGTGTTTTTACTGGGTTATATTCTTTATGTATATCAGTGTTCTCTGTTTTTTATAGTCATAGATTGATTTTATTGATTTGGGCAGTTCCTTTTTTGGGGCCTGGGACAATTTATTTAGTTTCGGTTTACAAAAGTCGATTTCTTAGTAATAAGAATCTTCAACTTTGCGCAAGTGCTTTTAATGTGATTTCCTTTGTTTTTATTGCAGTTTTGATTTTATGGCTATTTGTTTGGCAGATGAAAAGAGAATACGGCTGGTGATTTAAAAGGATTCTTTTATGCCCAATACGTTTCTTGAGAAGATAGAATATAAAATTGAAGAAACGGCGATGGGGACGTGGATGCGGTATGGCTACGAGAACGGGACGAGCTTTCACGAGTTCAAATCGCACATTGGGTTGCTCGGTTTGCCGCTGATACATTACACTTACGGCAAAAATCCCGAAACGGGAAGGCGAGTGACCGCCAAAGGTGTAATCGCTGTAGGGCGAATCGCGTATGGCATTATCGCAATCGGGCAGGTGTCAATCGGATTGCTCGCGATAGGGCAATTTGCGATTGGCTTTTTGTTCGGCCTGGGGCAATTATCGATTGGTCTTGCGGCAATAGGGCAGGCGGCCATAGGCGTTTACTTTGGCCTGGGACAATTAGCAACGGGGCAGGTCGCTATAGGGCAAATAGCGTTCGGTAAATATGTCCTTGCGCAGGTCGGCTTCGGAGAAAATGTTTTGTCGATGACACGCAGGGATGAGCCGGCGTTTGAATTTTTCAAATCATTTCCGGTGATAAATAATTTCTTCCACTAAATCGCCTGGCCCGCGAGGATTCTGTCGAATTCGGTGGGGTTGAAGAAGGCCGAGGGGCCTTTTGGGTTGTGCTTGGTTAGCATTTTGATTGTCGCGGCAAATTTTTTGTCGAGCTTGGCGATAAAGCAATTGTTCTGGATTCCTGATTCTTCGGCGTTGCTCAGGACAAGTTCCGGCGGAAGAACAATTTGGTATGCGTGGAGGGTGAGCCGTTCGATGAGGGGTTTTTCTTCCTGGAATTTGCCAAGGCGGTAATCTTTTTTGAATTCCGAGAGCATAATCGGCTCTCTGCCCGCGTAAAGCGGGTCGATGGCTAATGGCAGACCTATGCTGGCAAGATGCACGCGAATCTGGTGCGTTCTGCCCGTCAGCGGGGTGGCGGCGATGAGGGAGACGAGGCCGAAGTTTGCGAGGAGCCGCCAGTTGGTTACGGATTCCTTGCCGCCCCTGTGGTCGATTATCATAAGGCCCGGCTTTTTTTTGCAGGGGGCGAGGGGGGCCTCTACGACACCGTCCGGGTCGAGGACCGCGCCTTTGACAAGGGCGAGATATGTTTTTTTGACGGTTCGATTGAAGAAATAATCCGCGAATTGCCTCTGGGCGGCGCGGTTGAGGGCGAGAATCATCACGCCGGAGGTGTCCTTGTCGAGACGATGAACGAGGCGCAGCTTGGCGGTCATTTCCTTGCCCAGTTGTTTGACGAGGAGGTCAGTGAGCTGGGGCTGGCCTGAGCGGTCCTTTGTAACGGACACGCCCGCGGGCTTGTTTATGACGATTATGTTGGCGTCTTCGTAAATTATTTCAATAGCATCTTTTGACATCTTGTTTCCTTCTACATTTCTTGACGCTGGGATTCGTATAGCATATAGTATTTGGCGACAAAAGTGTAGTGTTAAGGACGAAGGACAATGAAGATACCGCTTGTAAAAGGGACGCGAGATTTTTATCCTGAGGAGATGGCCGTTCATAACTGGATTGTGGATGGCTGGAAGAAGGCGTCGATTCGCAATGGCTTCGAGGAATATGACGGGCCTATCTTCGAATATCTCCAGATGTATCAAATCAAAAGCGGCGACGAAATTGTCGAGCAGTTATTTTCCTTCAAAGACCGGGGCGAGCGGGATTTGGCAATCAGGCCCGAAATCACGCCTACGCTGGCGAGGATGGTCAACCAGAAAATCAACGCATTGCCCAAGCCGATAAAATGGTTTTCCGTGCCGCGATTATGCAGGGCGGAACGACCGCAAAAGGGGCGTCTGCGTGAATTTTTCCAGTGGAATATCGATATCATAGGCGAAGACAGCGTGTTGGCTGACGCAGAGGTGATTTTCACGACGGTGGATTACCTGCGTGAAATCGGCCTGACGCCCAAGGACATAAAAGTAAAAATATCCAGCAGAAAACTTTTGGCTGCGGTTTTGAAAAAAATCGGCGTTCCCGATGAGAAGCTGAATCCGCTTTATACGTTATTGGACAAGAAAGCGAAACTGCCCCCGGAGGTATTCACGAAGACGCTTACCGAACAGGTTGGCGACGATATGGCGGGCCGCATCATTGCCTTTATGCAATCGCAAACAGTTACTTCTATTGAGAATATTGTAAAAGCTGAGGCCGGTGACCAGCTTGAGATTGCGATAAAGGAGCTTGAAGATTGTGCCGCCTGGCTGAACCGGATGGGGATAAGCGATTACTGCGTTTTTGACCCGGGTATCGTGCGGGGACTTGCTTATTACACAGGCATCGTTTTTGAGGTGCATGATATTCAGGGCGACCTTCGCGCAATCTGCGGCGGCGGGCGATACGACAATCTTCTGCGTGATTTCGGCGGGCCGGCTGTTTCTGCAACCGGGATGGGTATGGGCGACTGCGTTCTTGAAATACTGCTGCGAGAAAAGGGCTTGCTCGACAAGAAAATTACGTCGAGGATGCTTGATTACTATGTTGTGCCAATAGCCGGGGAGCTTTTAGACGAGGCGGTAAAATTAACGGCTGTATTACGAACAAAAGGATTTAAATCAGCATTCAGTTATAAGGCCGCGGGATTATCAAAACAGTTAAAAAACGCTTCGGAGCAGAACGCGAAATACTGCGTAATAATCGGCGATGAGTTCAAAGCAGGCAACATAGTCATGAAAGATATGGCAAACGGTAATCAGAAAACAATTGCGCTGAAGGATTTTATGGCGAGTATTTAAAAGTATCGATGAAGGAATACGCACCCAACCATTACGAGAAGGCCTTCGAAAACTGGCTGATTGATAACCACATCGAGTATGTCCCCGCTGCGGACCAGCATAAGCCGGTTTATGAAAAGTCCCAATTGAAGAGTTTCGATTTTCTCCTGTGCCCGTCGTCCGGCAAAAAGATAATAGCGGAGGTCAAGGGCAGGCATTTCAAAGGCACGACGCTGGCGGGACTGTCTCGTCTGGAATGCTGGGTAACGACGGAGGACGTCGATGGTCTTGCTGCCTGGCAGAAAACGCTCGGGGACGATTACGACTCGGCATTTATCTTCGCGTACCGGTTTCAAAATATCGACGTGGATTTCGACGGCAGGGAGATTTTCGATTTCAACGAAGATAAGTATTTGTTTTTAGCCGTGCGATTTGCCGATTACGTAAAGTTTATGAAACAGCGCAGCCCCAAGTGGAAGACGGTAACGCTCGCTGCCGACAAATTTCGCCTGTGCGCACAACCCGTTACGGCTTTGATAAGGTAATTTTCTGCGCCAATTTTGGCGTAGAATTTGCTCTTGTGTGCTGGTAGAATTTGCCGAATTGTCGGCTTTAAAACAAAAATAAATATTGGAGGTAATCGAAGATGCTTAGAAATATGTTGTGTCTGGTCGTAATCGCGGTTGTATGCACCGGCTGTTGCGCGGGAAAATGCGGCGTTGCGGCCAAGGCCGAATGCCAAAAGACGTGCCAGAAAGAATGCCCTAAAATGCTGAAACACGTCGTGCTGTTCAAATTCAAGGAAGGGACAACGCCTGAAAAGATAAAGGAAGTTGAGCAGGCATTCGCATCGCTGCCGGGCAAAATCGATGTTATCAAAGGTTTTGAGGCGGGGACCAACGTCAGCACCGAGAACCGTTCGGAAGGTTTCACACATTGTTTTGTTTTGTCGTTTTCGAGTGCGGCGGACAGAGACACTTATCTGAATCACCCCGCTCATAAGGAATTCGGCAAATCGCTCGGCGGATGCATCGATAAGGTTCTCGCTATCGATTACTGGAACAAATGAGAATCATCGCTGGCTCAAAACGCGGAATGAATCTGTTCAGCCCGCCCGGCATGGATTCGCGTCCCATTACCGACAGGGTCAAGCAGTCGCTGTATGATGTGCTGCAAAAATATGATTTGCCCGCGGATAAAACGGTCGCGGATATTTTCGCGGGCGTTGGGTCGCTTGGCCTTGAAGCGCTCAGCAGGGGGGCGGTATTCGTAACATTCGTCGAGCAGAATCCGCAAATTGCCCCGGTTCTTAAACAGAATATCGAAAAGGCGGGGTTTGCCGGGCAGTCGAAAATAGTTAAAGCCGATGCGTTCAGTGTTGCCTGGCCCATGGATGCCGAGCATCCGCAATACGACCTTGCGTTTGTTGACCCGCCTTATGTTGATTCGGCTAATACGCAGACGGGCTCACCATTGGCGATGTTGTTGACTCGTTTGAGCGAGCGCGTTTCGGCGGGCGGTTTTGTGATTGTTCGCACTCATCGAAATACGGTCTTGTCGCAATCATACGGGCCGCTTAAAATCATCGAAACTCGCCGGTGGGGCAATATGGCGGTGACGATACTAAAAAAGACATAAGGCAAATGACAAATAAACAGGCGGCAATTCGGATTGTCAGGCAGTTAAGGGACGCGGGCTTTGAGGCGATGCTGGCGGGCGGCTGTGTCCGCGATATGCTCCTGAAAAGAAAGCCCAAGGATTACGATGTCGCCACCGATGCAAAGCCCAATGATGTTGCGAAACTTTTCCGCAGGACGCTCAAGGTCGGCGCGAAATTCGGCGTGGTTGTCGTCCTGATTGATAAAATCCAGATTGAGGTTGCCACGTTCAGGACTGAATCCGGCTACGCCGACGGCAGGCACCCTTCAAAGGTGCGTTTCACCAGCCCGCGAGAAGATGCCGCACGCAGGGACTTCACCATCAACGCGATGTTCTTCGACCCCATCGCCAAAAAGGTGATTGATTATTACAAAGGGCAGGCGGATTTGAAGAAACGCATAATCCGAACCGTAGGCAAACCAGCCGAACGTTTTGGCGAAGATTACCTGCGTATGCTTCGGGCGGTGAGATTTTCAACGCAGCTCGGTTTTGCAATCGAGCCGAAAACCAAAACCGCAATATGCGACGGCGCGAAAAACATCACTAAAATCAGCGGCGAGCGAATCTCCGCCGAACTCGAAGGCATATTAGTCAGCCCCAACCGGGCCGAAGGATTAGAACTGCTGATTGAAACGGGTCTGGCTCACCACATTTTTTCCGGCTGCGGCTGCCCCGGCGCTGGATTTGCGGTTCGTATGCTCGCTAATCTGCCCAAAAGAATCGATTTTCCTCTGGGTTTGGCGGGGTTATTCGTCGGCTTCGAGACCGATTTAGCACTTGAAAAATGCAAATTGCTCAAGCTCAGCAGGAACCAGGAAAAGCAAATCGAATTCCTTCTGGATAAACGCGGCAGTTTGCTGAAGGACTTGTCGCTGGCTGAATTGAAATTGCTGTTATCTGAGCCGTATTTCGAAGACCTTTTCGCATTGCAAAAAGCCGTTCAAAAGGCGAGCAATCAAACCGTCGGCCCGTTAATCAAATTACGAAAAAGGATAAAGCAGTTAAAAGGCGTGGAGTTACGGCCTAAGCCGTTATTAAACGGCCACGACCTTATGGCCCTCGGCGCTGTCCCCGGCCCATCGCTTGGCCAACTCGCAAATGAAATGTATATCGCCCAACTGGAAGGCAAATTGCAGTCCTCCGATGATGCTAAACACTGGGTCACCAAATGGCTGCAAGCACATAAGAATCACGATAGCGTATAGTGGCCTTAGGGCAAGTGGCAGATAGCTCATATTGCGTCGTGAGTCCTGCGTATTGCGTAAAAATCATAAGCACTAAATCTAAAGAAAGCGATAAGAGTGGATTCCAGTCAAGAACAATATGAACGAACCGTAGGTGATAAATTTATCGCTTGGTACAATAAAAACTTCAATAAATCATTCCATTATGTTTCCCGTGGAACGCCAGATTTAACCTATCAAGATGGGCGTGACAAAATTCATCTTGAAATTACCGGCGCCTATTACGACCAATGCGACGCTACCATTAAATGGCAGAATGTTCGTGACCTAAAAAATGCTCCTAAAAGATGGAGCGGTGTCAACTCTGACGATAACCTAATAAAAGATATTAACATCAGGATAAAAGAAAAGTGCCAGAAATCATATGGCAATAACTGTATTTTAGTAATTTATGTCCACCCCTACATTACTTCATTCGAAGAGTTAGAAAATAAATTATCCGAAATAAAAATTCCAGAGAGGAATCCGTTCCTAAAAATTTATCTCACAGGTGATTTCCCTGTTAGTACTAAAAGTAAGGGTGGTTATCAATGTTGGGAAATTAGTAACTAAATTTTCCTTGACGAATAAATCCGGTGGTTAATTTAATAAAGGATACTGCGAGCCGAAATCTGGTTACTTTCCGAATTTGTAGCTTATCAGTTTGTAAACCAATTTTGCGGCTAAGAAATCGGGGCCTTTGTTGGTTTTGTTCGGGCACATTTCAACGACGTCAAATCCGGTAACGTTGGTATTGCGGAATACAGGTCTGAGCAAATCCAAAACCTCATACCACAAAAGTCCGCCCGGCTCAGGTGTGCCGGTCGAGGGCATTATCGACGGGTCAAAAACGTCCAAATCAATCGTTACATAGACGTTGCCTTTGAGCACAGATAAAACCTTTTTAATCCAGCCGCGTTTACCCGCGATGTTTTCGGCGAAAAACATATTGCTCTTTTTGGCACGCGGCTTTTCGGATGTGTCCATACTTCGTATGCCCACTTGGACGGTTTTGCAGATGTCCTGTGCCCTTGCCATAATGCAGGCGTGATTGCATTTTGTGCCGTGGTATTCGTCGCGGAGGTCGCCGTGCGCGTCCAATTGTAGGACGGTAAGTTTCCCATATTTTTTCACCTGTGCCTGTATCGCGCCGATGCTTACGGAGTGTTCGCCGCCGAGCAGGACGGGGAATTTGCCTTTTGCCAGATGTTCGCTCACGCGTTTTTCGACGGCGGCGACCATTTTTTCCGGCGATTTGTTTTTCGTAACGGGCTTGTCGGTGAATATCCCGACTTTATACGGCTCGGAGTCGCTTTCGATGTCGTAGTTCTCTACGGTTTCGGAAGCTTTGATTATGGCCGCCGGCCCTTTGTTGGCCCCCTTTATCCATGTGCTTGTCCCATCGTATGGCACAGGAATAATAGCGACTTTGGCCCGTGCCGGGTCACGGTATCGATTCGGGATGTCACTGAGAAACACTGCTTTTGCCATAATTTTTACCGCAGAGACCGCTGAGCACGCAGAGATTATTTTTTATTTGCGCTCTCTGCGAGTTCCGCGGTGGATATTTGATTAGTCGAACAGGAACATCGCAATCGCCACTGTTGTCGTCCACTGGTCTCTCATACCGCGTGCGGTCTGTGTGATGTTTGTGGTTCTGATTAACAGGCCGCTTGATTTGTAAACCTGCTCTTTTTCCGACCACGCCTTGTTGGGGTCAACTTCGAGGCCGAGAGTCGTTCCGAGCATTCCAGCCGCAAGGTCTTCCGAGAAATCGGCGGCCTCGTGCTCGTTCATTCCGTAGCCGTGGACTTCACTGAGGTATCCCCAGTTGTTGCGGTCTTTCGGTACAGCCAGCCCGACGGACGAGCCGATAAGCCGTCCATGCTCGTCGGTATCCGACCTTGCCATAACGCAGTAGCTGATTTCGCCCGGGGTCAATCGTTTGAGACCGACCTCTTTGCTCACAACTTTGCAGCGGGGGGGCAGGATTGACGAGACCTGCACGAGGTTCTGCTGCGCCACACCTGCCGCTCTTAATGCGTCCTCGAATGACTTGAGCCGATACTTATGGCGACCAACACCTTTGGTTAGAAATACTCTCGTAGGAACGAGATTTCTCATTTCATTCTCCTGAGTACTAATTATATTGTTTTATTAACCACAATAATGCCAATAACCTTTTGCTCTCCGGCAGTTTGTTCGCCCGCGTTCCGGTGTGCCGTTCGGCCGTAAGTCGCTGATTATATCTTTACGAATTTCGCTTACAATAAAAATTATTCAAACTTTTTTCGCGGCCGGTCGGCCTTTGCGATGACCGGGGCCGGGTGCAGTTTCCAAAAAGGTAGTATAGCATTTTTTCATTCCCGTGTTCTCTTGCTATTCCCGCGAACCTGTCCTGGGCTTGTCGAAGGAGGCCGGAATCCAGATTTTCTAATCTGGATTCCGGCGCAAGCGGCGTAAGCCATCCCCAAGCGGACCCGGAATGACACTACAGGAAAAAATTATGCTTCTTTAATAGAAGCAGCGTTGGTTGACAAATTACAGAAAATAATCGCCGCCGGATGGTTAAAGCCGACCCTATTATGAGGACGGATTATCAAACCATCCCCAACAAAAATCCCACAACGCCTGATAATATGGGCATTGGCGGGGCATTGGGGGGTTTTTTGTTGACAAACAGCCCAATTATCTTTAGTATGACCCTTCTAAAGACGATTACTACAAATGCTTATGCCCATATCGTTCCCCGCAGGGGGGCGGGGGCTGTAAGTCGCCGTCGCGGCGGGAGTTATATTGGCGAAGCGGCGGTATTAAGGGTGATGGTGGCGAAGTGTTTTTGGAGACCTTTCAATGCTTAACAGAAATAATCTTGTAATGATTGTGGGTATCGCACTGGTTTTTGCTGCTCCGGTATTTGCCGAGACGCTCGAAGGAAACTACAACGACCTGCTCCACTACCTGAATATTGGCCGGTTCAACCTGGCCAAGGGTTATGCTCAGGCGATTTTAGACGGCAACGCCGCGCCGGTCGATTTGTTTGCGCTGGCCGATGGCAACCCGCAGGGTTACGCGTTGATAGTCAAGGCCAAAGAGAGTTCAACGGATACCGCTCTTGCCGGTCTTTGCGGCAAGGTTGTGGGCATAATTGAGCAGGGCAGGTTCATACGTCGTTCCGACCCGAAGGTCATCCTTGAGGAAATCGCCCGGCTAAGCAGCACCAGCCGTGGTCAGCTTAACGCAATCAAACGTCTGCAAAACGCGGGCGAATACGCGATAATGTATATGCTCGATGCCCTCGGCGATGATGCTCGCAAGGCCGAATGGCCGAACATTTCTTCGGCTTTGGGACAAATGAGCAAAGAAGCTATCAGGCCTCTTGCCGCCGCTCTTCAAACCAATAACGTCGGCGTCAAATCGGAAATCATCAGGGCAATGGGTAAAATCGGGTATCCGCAGTCGCTGCCGTATCTCAAATATGTCGCGGAAAAAGATAGTTCCGCTGAGCTAAGGGCTTTGGCTGAGGAAAGCATAAAGCAAATTGACCCGGCGGCGTTGAAAGTGCCGGCGGCACAGCTTTGCTATCGGCTTGGCGAGGATTATTACTATCATGCCGAATCGCTTGCTCCCGCGGCGGATGCCAATTTTGCCAATATATGGTTCTGGGACGCCAAGAATGCCCGCCTTGACAGCGAGCGGGTTGACAAAAGGTATTTCAGCGAGCTGATGGCGATGCGCTCTTGCGAGTGGGCGCTTAAGGCCGACGAGAATTTCGGACAGGCAATAGGATTATGGGTTGCCGCGTTTTTCAAAGCGGAGTCATACGACGTTGTGATGCCCGGCTATTTCGGCGCGGGGCACGCCAATGCGATGACATACGCGACAACCGCCGGCCCGGAATATCTGCATCAGGCCCTTGCCCGCGCGATTAAAGACAAAGATGCCCAGGTCGCGTTGGGCGTTGTAGAGGCGTTATCGACTACGGCGGGCGAAAGTTCGCTGTTTTATCGGGTAGGCACGTCGCAGCCGTTAGCAGAGGCCCTTTCATTTGACGCAAAGGCGGTGAAATTCAGCGCCGCGATAGCGATTGCCGCTGCCGGCCCCAAGCAGGCCTTCCCGCAAAGCAAACTCGTTGTCGCCAACCTCGCGGATGCGATTGCACAAAGCTCGGAACAGCCCTCGGACAATATCCCGATGTGGAACGGCTCGCTTGCCGATATCTACGCGCTTCGCGCGGCGAAAGTAATGCTGAAAATTGCTCAAACCCGCAACCCGGTTCTTGATTTGTCCGCGGCACAGAACGCACTTATTGCTGCGACGAAAGACAAGAGGGTGGAAATCCAGATGCTCGCCGGGCAGATACTTGCATATCTGAATACGCCCGCAGCCCAGCAGGCCATAGCCGCGATGGCGATGGCCGAGAGCAATTCCCAGGATATTCGCGTTGCGGCGTTCGGTTCGCTGGCTGTATCGGCCAAAGTTAACGGCAATAAGCTCGATGACGTCGCGATAAACGCTCTTTACGGATTGGTCAGCTCAAAGGATATTGACCCCAATCTTCGTGCCGCTGCCGCAGCAGCTTATGGCGCACTAAATTTGCCAAGCCAGAAGGTCAAGACCCTGATTCTTGACCAGGCGAGCAGCTAAAAAAGCGTTTTGGGTTCAATTCGCGCCGCAGACGTTCGGTATTTTCCCGAATTTATCGGATAGCGGTATCGCTACGGCGGGATGATAGTATTGGCTTCCGGTGTAGTAGTGGTTGACTGATTTGCGCTGGAGGATTTGTTTGGGTTATTCGGGTCAGTCGGTCGAATCGAAGTGCCCCTGGCATTGGCGTCCACGACAGCATTATTGACCGGCTTTATCAGCAAATCCTTGATTGTTTTCTCCACGCCAACGGTGTCATTACCCGATGCGACGAATATATCCATAAACTTGCACAACCCGACCAGGTATGACTGCATTTTGGTTTCTTCGAAGGTTTTGGTGTCTAAGCCGATTTCTTTTACGTATTGTTGCTGGGAAAAAGGAGTGGTGCAGATAATAAGCGTTGCGAAGCTGCATATCAGAAATCCCGCCATAAATCCCATAAGGCCTGAGCCGATGATATTCACTGCCCTCGGGAAGGTAACCTCGAACTGGCCTATCAACAGGACGTATGCGATACCCTGTAAAATCAGGAATGTACCCGTTCCTGTTGCCAGCAGCGAAAGTGTCTTGCCGTATTGTCCGTTCACGGCCGCAGGGAAAAACTCCTCAAGAACAGGCCCAATGCGGACCGCTATGTAAACGGCAACCAGTAAATTAAACAGCATCGTCCATGCGTGGTAGAAACCCAATTTTATCGCCGAGTAAGCGAAAAGGACAGCTATAAATATGCCTATCCAGAACACCATAATGTTATCCTACCACCCGGTTCATTTCGTCGATGCTGGTTACGCCCGTAACGACTTTAAACAAGGCCTGTTTTTGTATATTTGATTTTCCCCGCGTGTCGCCTTCTTTTCTCAACTGTTCTATTGGCAGTTTGTTATTCGACAGGGAGTTTTTAAGCTCGTCATCGAGGGTCAGCATATCGTAGATTCCTATTCTGCCGTAATACCCGCTTCCGTAACAGTTCTCGCAGCCGACGGCGTCGTAGATGTTGGCGTAGTTGACCTTCTTTTTTTCGAATATTCTCATCTGTTCCTGGGTTATTTTTGCGGGGGCCTTGCAGTATTTGCACAGCCGGCGGATTAATCTTTGTGAGATAATCAAGCTCAGGCCCGTTGCAAGCATCAGGGGGGTAACGCTTAAATCCATCAGTCGAATCAGTGCCGAGGCGGGGCTGTTGCTGTGGACGGTTGCCAGAACAAGATGTCCCGTCTGCGACGCTTGAAGCGCAATTACAGCCGTCTCCTCGTCTCGGATTTCGCCCACGACGATAACGTCGGGGTCCTGGCGCAGTATGCTTCGCAGCGACTTGGCGAATGTTATCCCCGCCTTGGGGTTGACCTCAATCTGGCTCGTGTTGGGCAGGACGTATTCGATTGGGTCCTCGACTGTTATTACGTTTCGCGTGTAAAAATCGATTTTATTGAGCATTGCGTAAAGCGTCGTTGTCTTGCCGCTGCCCGTCGGCCCGCACAGCAGTATCATACCGGATGGTTTCCTGATGGCACTTTCGACGATGTTTCTTTGTTTTTCAGTCATGCCTATGCTCTCAAGAGTGTATATGCTGGCGTCCTGTTTGAGGATTCTTATTGACAGTTTTTCGCCGTTGAGTACGCCCGCGCTTGCCACCCGGAAAGAGACCGTTCCATCCGGAATCTTGGCGACAAATGCGCCGTCCTGTGGTCTGCGTCTTTCGGAGATATCCATATTAGAGATGGCTTTGATGCTGTTTACTATGGCCTGGCAGGTAGATGCCTCTAACTGGTTGATTTCCCGCAGCACGCCGTCAACGCGAAATCTTACAATGGATATGGAGTCGCTTTTGGGGTCAATTAGAATATCACTTGCCCTGTCCTGAAGGGCGTCCCATATAATTTTTTCGGTCAAATTGAGTATGTGGCTGTCCTGGCGACGGATTTTCCCGTGGCCGTATAGCTCCTTAAGCTCTGTGCCGGATGAATCGAGCAGCTTGATAAAGCTTTCTTTCGAGCCGCCCATCAGTTTTGAGGATTTTATGGTTTCGCTGATTGCCCAAAACCGGTCTTTTATCGCCTCAAAAAAATTTCCACGTTCAGCGATGGGTGTCCTGATAATGTCTTTTATCAGGAAAACCAGCAGCGGTATGGGGCCAAATAATAGTGTCAGCACGTTTATGAGCGGCTTTTTGCCTTTGGGAATCACCAAACTGAACTCCACCTGCTGGACGCAATACAGCCCCAGATACACCCATCCCACGAGAATTATAAGCTTGAGAGGATTAAACGGTATATCTGCCGCGGCCAATACGCCTGCCTGCCCCGGCAATTCAGCCGTTGCCTGGTGTGTGGCGGAGAATAACACTTTCATAAACCAGCATTGCATACCTTCCCTCTGACCCTCAAACATACCAGGAAGCAATTGCCAAACAATCCAAACTAACATAAATTCCTGTTGTTGGCAAGGTGTTTAGTAGTTAATTGTCCCGTGAAATTTGGGCGAATTTTAGGGGTTTGAGCGTTATCATTTACATTTCACCACCCCCCATCAGGGTAAACCGGCCTGTTGCCTGAAGCGGGCAGTTCAGGGCGGATTCCATTGCCGGAATCTTGCCGATTCTGTTCGGGATATGTGTTATAATAACGGAAAATAAGCCGTAAAAATAAAATGTCAGAATATTCCGGAATGTGCCTGAATGAAGCTTGAAATGCGAGGACAAATGCGGCTGGAGCAGCAGATGAAGCTGGCTCCGCACATGATTCAGTCGATGGAGATACTCCAGCTGCCATTGCTTGCGCTTCAGGAGAGGATAGAGCAGGAGCTGAACAATAATCCTGTTTTGGAAGCGGATGAATCAGCAGAGCAGGAGGATACGGCCGCTGAAACGACAGCAGAACCGGAAATTCAAAACGAATCCAAGACGGGGCCGGCGGAAGATTACAAGGGCGATGACCGGCTGGATGAAGAGGTGCGGGATTATATCGAGCATCGGGACGATTATCCGAGACCCCGGTCGGATGAACCGGATGCGAAGCTTGCCGCGATTAACAACACCGCCGCGCTGCCGCAGTCGCTGCACGATTACCTCGAAGAACAGTGGCGAATGGTCGAGGCGGATGAGCCCGTGAAAAAGGCGGGCAGTATGATTATCGACTACATCGACGACAAAGGGTATCTGTCGGTTCGATTAGAGCAGCTGCACAATAAGGACCGGACGGATTTTGCGCTTGAGGATTTGCAGAAAGCGATTGTGCTGATTCAGCAGTTAGACCCTCCGGGCGTCGGCGCTCGCGACCTTAAGGAATGTCTGTTGATTCAAATTAATCAAAGTAATGAAGATGTGAGCTTTGAGACGGCCCTTGTTACCAGTCACCTGGAAGATATGCTCGAAAACCGGCTGCCAGATATAGCGAAGAAAATGAATTGTTCGATGGAGGATATTAACAACGCGATTGAACGACTGAGTAAATTTGACACCTCGCCGGGACTGCAAATCGGCAGAAACCACAACCACCCTGTTACCGCGGACGTGATTGTGGAATATTCTGAAGAAACAGGCGATTACACGGTTCGGCTGGTGGAGGATGGTGTGCCCCGGCTGCGAATAAGCGATGATTACGTCAAAATGGCCTCGGGTGACAAGGTAGGTGAAAACGCGAAACAGTTCCTGCAGAACAATATTCGTTCGGCCCAGTGGATAATCGACGCCATACAGCAGCGAAAGAACACGCTGCTCAAGGTTACGCGTTCGATTGTTAATCGGCAGAGGGAATTTTTCGGCAAGGGACAGTTGTATTTGAAGCCGTTGCCTATGGCGAAAGTTGCCGAGGACGTCGGCGTGCATATCGCCACCGTTTCCCGCGCGGTTGCAGGCAAATATGCACAGTGTGAATGGGGCATTCTGCCTTTGAGGAAGTTTTTCTCAGGGGGCATCGAGGATGCGCAGGGCAACGAGAAAAGCTGGGAGGCGATAAGAGGTAAACTGCAGGAAATCATCGACGCCGAAGATAAGGCCAAACCCCTCAGCGATGACCAGATTAAAACCAAACTAACCGAGGCAGGCATCACCGGCCTTGCCAGAAGAACAATAGCCAAATACCGCGGCCTGCTCAAAATACCACCCGCACGTCTTCGTAAAAAATACTAAAAACAGGTGTTGACCGGACAAACATATTTGATACTATATGAGTATATACTCACATAGTAACATTGATGGGAAGTAAATATGCAGGATTCGAAAAAACGACTGTTATTTCAAAAACAGGCCCAGGTTGCACAGGCAATCGGCCATCCTCTCCGGCTCGAAATCATTGATTTTCTCAAAGATGGCGAGCAATGCGTCTGCGATATAGCCAAGCAAATCGGGGCGGAACGTTCGAATGTCTCGCGGCACCTGTCTGTTATGGTTGCGGCAGGAGTGCTTGAACACCGAAAAGAGGGGCTGAAGGTCATCTACCGGCTCAAATGCCCCTGCATACTGGAGTTTTTCAAATGTATGTCGGGTATGCTCAAGCAGCAGGCCAGAGAAAGCAAAAAACTTTTAGCAGAGCTTTAACGAAGGAGTTAAGAATGTCGCAGGGAATTGCGAAACAACTTTCCTTTTTAGATAGATTTCTGACCCTGTGGATTTTCCTGGCGATGGGTATCGGCGTCGCGTCGGGCTATTTTTATCCCTCGATTGTTAATTTCTGGAACAGCTTCCAATACGGCACAACTAATGTCCCTATCGCGATCGGGTTGATTCTGATGATGTATCCGCCCCTGGCGAAGGTCAAGTATGAGGAACTGGGCGGGGTCTTTCGTAATTATAAGATACTGGGGTTGTCTATGCTTCAAAACTGGGTAATCGGCCCGGTCCTGATGTTTGTCCTGGCGATAGTGTTTTTGCGGGGCTACCCGGAATATATGGTCGGCCTGATTATCATCGGCCTGGCAAGATGTATCGCAATGGTAATTGTCTGGAACGACCTCGCCAAAGGCGATACGGAATACGCCGCGGGGCTTGTGGCGTTTAATTCCATTTTCCAGGTGTTGTTCTTTTCCATTTACGCTTACGTATTTGT
>Ga0187881_10001130_pt1 | contig 29083 bp, 24 predicted proteins | sample June2016WEW_19_1_2_FD_133017 | JGI IMG/M metagenome (GOLD analysis project Ga0187881, IMG submission 133017) | Peatland microbial communities from SPRUCE experiment site at the Marcell Experimental Forest, Minnesota, USA - June2016WEW_19_100 | ecosystem: Environmental > Terrestrial > Soil >... | reverse complement strand
GCGCCCCAGCTGTTGGTGGTGAGCACATCGACGCCGGCATCGAGGTATTCCCGGTGGATCCCCAGGACCAGCTTGGGGTCCGACAGGCACACCTCTTCGAAGCAGCGGTTCAGGAACACGCCCTTCTGGTAGAGCATTGTCCCCATGGCCCCGTCGAAGAGAACGGTGGCTTCTCCTGAGAGTCGAGCGCGAAAGTCCTTTTTCACTGGTGCGTGCGGAGCCGGCTCCTCACCCCGCCGCCTTCACGCTGGCGGCCGCATGGCGCTCCCGCAGCTTCCGGGCCGCTGCCACAAGCGCCGCGAGGGACGGCTCCACCTCCTTCCACTCCCGGGTCTTCAGACCGCAGTCGGGATTGACCCAGAGTTGCCAGGGTTGTAGCACGGCCAGAGCCTTCGTGAGAAGCTCTTCGATCTCCCCGGCCGCTGGCACACGGGGTGAATGGATGTCGTAGACCCCTGGTCCGATCTGGTTGGGATAGTGGAACGTCGAAAAGGAGCTAAGGAGCTCCATGCGGGACCGGGTGGTCTCGATGGACAGGACATCTGCATCCATCTCCGCAATGGAGGGGAGGATGTCGTCGAACTGGGCGTAGCACATGTGGGAATGGATCTGCGTGGCGTCATTGACGCCGCTTGAGGCGATGCGGAAGGAGTCCACCGCCCAGCGCAGGTAATGCTTCCACTGGGACCGGCGCAGGGGCAGCCCTTCGCGAAGCGCCGGCTCGTCGATCTGGATTACGCGGAGTCCGGCCGACTCAAGGTCCTTCACCTCGTCGCGCATGGCAAGGGCAATCTGCTTGCAGGTCTGTTCCGTGGGCTGGTCGTCGCGGACAAAAGACCAGCACAGGATGGTCACCGGACCGGTGAGCATTCCCTTCACCGGCCTTCGGGTGAGCGATTGCGCGTACGTGGACCACCGCACCGTCATGGGGGCCGTGCGCTCCACGTCCCCGTAGATCACGGGCGGCTTCACGCAGCGCGAGCCGTAGCTCTGGACCCATCCGTTTGCCGTGAATGTGAAGCCGGAAAGCATCTGGCCGAAGTACTCCACCATGTCGTTGCGCTCGAACTCGCCGTGCACCAGGACGTCCAGGTCAAGCTGTTCCTGCAGCCGCACCGTCCGCTGGATCTCCTTCTCGATGAACGCTTCGTATGATGAGGCGTTCACGGCGCTGCTCTTCAGCGCGGCGCGCATGGCACGCACTTCCTTTGTTTGCGGGAATGATCCGATTGTCGTCGTGGGGAAAAGCGGCAGGGGGAGGGAAGCTTCCTGGACAGCGCGGCGCTTGGAAAACGGGCTTGCTCTCCGCTGCATTGAAGGGCGCAGGGCCGCCATGCGCTCCCGCACCCGCGGGTTGCTTGTCCTGGGCGACTTTGCGCGGCTTTCCAGGGACTGCCTGTTCTCCGAAAGCTGGGCCGCGACGCTGCTCTTTCCGTTGTTCAGCGCCCGGGCTATGACCGAGACTTCCTCCAGCTTCTGGCGGGCAAAAGACAGCCAGCTGCGGATCTCGGGGTCCAGCTCAGTCTCCAGGCTGAGGTCTTCGGGGCAGTGCAGAAGAGAGCACGAGGAAGCGACGATGACCCTGTCCGGACCCAGCGCTTCAACGGCCTTCTCCGCTTCCCGGATGGCACTCTCCAGATCGGCTTTCCAGATGTTGCGACCGTCGACCAGGCCGAGGGAAAGCACCATCTCCTTTCGGGCCTGCTTAAGAATCCGGGCAAGTTGGGCCGGGCCCCGCGCCAGGTCCACGTGCAGTCCAGCCACCGGCAGCTCATGGACCAGCCCAAGGTTTTCTCCGATGTCGCCGAAATAGGTTGTCAGCATGAGGGAGACATTTGCCGCGCCCGCAAACCTGGCATATGCGCGCTTCACGGCCTCCTTCTGCCGGGAGGAAAGGTCGGTGACGAGAATGGGCTCGTCCATCTGGACCCAGGACGCGCCATGGGAGGCAAGCTGCCCGAGCACCTCTTCGTACACGGGAAGGACGGCATCCAGCCTGACAAGGGGATCCACGGAGGGCTCGGTCCCTTTGGCAAGGGAAAGAAAGGTCACCGGGCCGACAAGGACCGGGCGGCTTGCGATGCCCGCCGCGCGCGCCTCACCGTAGTGCTCAAGCCCCTGGCGCCAGCCATGCCGGAACTGCTGATCTGGTGCGATCTCGGGAACTATGTAGTGATAGTTCGTGTCGAACCACTTCGTCATCTCCAGGGCAGGCACGTTGCCGCTCTGGCTCCCCCGGGCCATGGCGAAATATGCGGCCAGGGCGTCTCCCTGCGGCCCGTAGCGGGAAGGAATGGCACCGAGCATGGCGGCCGTGTCCAGCATGTGGTCATACAGGGAAAAATCCCCCGAGGGAATGAAGTCGATGCCGGCTTCTTTCTGGAGTTTCCAATGCGACCCCCGGATCTTTGCCGCCTCTTCCAGGAGTGTCTCCTGACGGCTTCTGGAGGACCAGAATTGCTCGAGGGCCTTTTTCAGCTCCCGTGCAGGGCCCATGCGCGGGTAGCCGAGAATCGCGGTTCGTACCATACCTTTGACGCCTTTCGCTTGTGAAACAGTCTTTTCCAACAAAATAGGGATTTGCCGGCCCAAGGGGCAAGGCAAATCGCTTGGATGTATGGCCAACGGAATTTTTTCGTGGTACATTTCGTTCGCGACCGGGCGCTTTCAAACGCCCGTTCGAAAGGAGAACACATGAGGAAATTGCTTCTTTTCGCAATTCTGTTCGGCGCCATTCTGGTCCCTGGGGTTCTTTTCGCTGATCCTGTTGCAATCCAGGGCGTTGGGGCGAGCTCTCAGAAGCTTGCCAATGGCAACACGATGGTTCACTTCACCGTCAGGGTGAGCATCTTCACCACGCCGCTGGTCTTCAACTACCACTGGGAACGAAGCGACGGAGCAAAGTCAGGGGTCAAGATGTGGTCGGTGAAGCCCGGAGTTGTCTCGATCCCTGTTTCGACGACCTGGGAGATGGGTCCCAATCATCCGGCCGAAGTGTGGGAGAGGCTCTTCGTCAATACCGGCAACACGCACCTGGCATCGGAGCCCATCAAGATAGCGCTTCCCCAGTAGAGCGGGGAATGAGGATTTTGCCTTCTGTTGCGCTCTCTGCGCTGATTGCCCTTGCGCCGGCAGCCTCTGCCAACCCGAAGATTACGCTGACGATCTTCGGGGCAGGCACGCTGGCGGCGCCGTTCAAGCAGATCGATGACGCTTTTACCAGGCTGCACCCGCAGGTTGTTGTCCAGGCGCAGTTCGGCGGCAGCGTCAAGATGATCAAGCAGGTGACGGAGCTGCACCAGCTCGCGGACGTGGTTGCCGTTGCGGATTACAGCGTCATCCCGAAGTATCTCAGCGGCGCCTGGTACGCGGGCTTTGCAACCAACGCCATCACATTCGTCTCCACGGACAGGAGCAGGTTCGCCGCTGAGGTGAGTCCGCAGAACTGGTTTCATGTCCTGGGGAGGCCCGGGGTTCAGATTGGCCGCTCGAATCCGGACACAGACCCCTCCGGCTATCAGACCCTTCAGATGCTTGCGCTGGCGGAGACGTACTACAACCAGCCCGGCCTTGCCGCGGCGGTCCTGGCAAATGCTCCCCGCACCAACATGCGGGACACGGAGACGGAGCTCATCGCGGCCCTTCAATCCGGGCAGATCGATTACCTTGCCATCTATCTTTCCGATGCGCGCCAGCACGGTTTTCGCTACCTCGATCTGCCCCCGCAGATCAATTTGAGCGACGCCAGGTACTCCGCCTTGTATGCACAGGCGTCGGCGCAAACCGTCAATGGGACGCTGAGCGGAAAACCCATCGTGTACGGGGTGACCGTTCCCGACAACGCCCCGCACCCGGACTGGGCGCTTTCCTACCTTCAATTTCTTCTGGGCGCAGAAGGACAGAAAGTGATGAGGGAAAACGGCTTCGGGTCCCTTTCGCCGGCCTACGCCAGTGATGTGAGCAAGGTCCCTGCGGAGCTGAAACCGCTCGTGGCCGCGTGGCCCTGAGGGGCGGGAACGTGAGCATCCGAGGGCCCTCGCGCGGTCTGCTCCTCACCTTCTGGCTCATCGGCGGGGCCCTCCTGGCATTCATCCTTCTGCCTCTCCTCCAGATGATCTCAAGCCAGACCCCGGCCCGCCTGGCGCGCGTGGCGGCCATGGCGGACGTGCAGGCTGCCATCATCCTCAGCCTGGAGGCGGCGTTCGTCACAACGGCGCTTGCCTGCCTCCTCGGCGTGCCGCTTGCGTATCTGCTGGCGCGCGTGGAGTTCCCGGGCAAAGCCGTCGTTGAAGGGATCGTCGACCTGCCGCTAGCCATCCCCCACACGGTGGTCGGAATTGCGCTTCTTTTCGTCTTCGGGAGGACAGGGGTGATCGGCGCCGCCGTGGGCGCTTTGACCGGCTACCGGTTCTGGGGCTCCTTTGGCGGCATCGTGGTTGCGATGCTGTTTGTAAGCACCACGTACACGGTGAATGCGGCGCGAGTGGGTTTCGAGTCCGTGAACACCCGCCTTGAAAAGGTGGCGCGAACCCTCGGGGTGGGGCCATGGGGCGTTTTCGCGCAGGTCACGCTGCCCCTGGCCCGGCGGGGGATCCGCACCGGGCTGACGCTGACCTTCGCGCGCTCCATCAGCGAATACGGCGCCGTGATAGTCCTGGCATACTTTCCCATGACTGCGCCGGTGAAGATCTACGACTCTTTTCTGCAGTTCGGGCTGGACGACTCTTCCGCGATGGCGGTGCTGTTCCTCGCCGTGTCGCTCACCCTGTTCATCCTCTTCCGGTACCTGGCATATGGCCGTCGCTCCGCGCCGGGAGGCAACGGATGAGCGCGGCCCTTGCCCTGGACCGGGTCAGGGTCTCTCTGGGCTCCTTCGCGCTTCGCGATATTTCTTTCACGCTGGCTCCCGGCGAGATCTTCGTCATTCTGGGTCCCAGCGGCGCGGGCAAGTCAGTGCTTCTGGAGACCATTGCCGGCTTCCATCGGCCTGTTTCCGGCTCCATCAGGATCGGAGGCATCGACATGACCGGCGCGCAGCCTGAAGCGCGCCGCGTCGGGCTCATCTTTCAGGACTACGCCCTCTTCCCGCACCTGACGGTGGCCCAGAATGTGCGGTTCGCGTGCCGGGACGATCCGCCGCGCGTTCGTGGACTGCTTGCCAGGCTGGGTCTGACAGCTTTGGCGGACAGACGACCCGCGAATCTCAGCGGCGGAGAAAAGCAGCGTGTGGCCCTTGCCCGGGCGTTGGCTATGGACCCGAGGCTCTTCCTGTTCGATGAGCCGCTCTCAGCGCTGGACGCCCCGACGCGGGACAGCCTGCGCGACGAGCTGAAGTCGCTCCTGCGCCAGCTGAACCTGCCGGCGATCTACGTGACGCACGATCAGGCCGAGGCGCTCGTGCTTGCCGACACAATGGCAATCCTGCGCGGCGGGGAACTGCTTCAGGCGGGAACGCCTTCGGAGGTCTTCAACGCACCGGCGAACGAGTTTGTTGCCAGGTTCGTGGGAGTGGAGACCGTCCTGGAAGGCGCGACCCTTGCCGTCTCTGATGGCGATATCCGCATCTCCGTCGGGAGCCGGGAGGTCCATGCTGTCGGGGAACGCGCATCGCGGCACCTGCTGGTGTGCGTCCGTCCGGAAAACGTTGCCCTGGCGCGCCGCGTGAACGCCGACTCCAGCATGAGAAATCAGTTCGATGCGAGCGTGGTCAGGGTGGCGGCGCTGGGTCACCTGTTCAAGATCACGCTGGACTGCGGTTTTCCGCTGGTGGCCTACGTGACCAAGCAGTCGTACCTGGAGCTTGGCCTCTCACCCGGCGCGCATGTGGCGGCCGGCTTCAAGGCAACGGCCGTCCACCTCATCAATCGGGAGTAGCCGGCCCGAGGTACCTCCGTGCCAGCTCGGCGTACAGATCAACGGCGTTCAGGTAGTCCTCTATCTCCACGTATTCATCTGGCTTGTGCGCAAGCTCTTCCTTGCCCGGACCAATGATGACGAACGGAATGGGAGGATCGGAACACAGCGCGCTGGCATCCGTTGCAAACCCGGGGGTGGGCAGAGGCCCCTGCCGCCGGCCAAGTTTCTCACGGCAGAGCTGAAGCACCAGCTGAACGATGCGGTCCTGCACTGGAGTTGCCACTGCCACCCTGCTCACCGTGGGATGGATGTCGACGCGCATCCCCGGCAGCTTTGCCCCTGCCTTCCTCACTGCCGCCCGCACCTCCTCCATGAGCTGCTCATCGGGGATGCCGGGGGGGAGACGGAAATCCAGGCTCACCCGGCAGAGGTCAGGCACGACATTGGGTCCGACGCCTCCGCGGATGGTCCCGATGTTCAGCGTGGTCCGTCCATGAACCGGGTCCGGACCCTCTCTCAGCGGAATGGCCAGGACTTCCGCCAGGAGGGCCTGCATGTCCACGATTGCGTTGCGGCCCAGGTGAGGCATGGAGCCATGGGCGGTTGAGCCCACGGTTTCAAGCTCCAGCCAGCACAAGCCCTTCTGGGCAACATATGCGTTGAATCCCGTCGGCTCCCCGATCACCACCGCGCCGACTCCGCGGGTGAGCCGGTCCGAAACGAGCCGCTGAGCGCCGGCAGCGCCGATCTCTTCATCCGACACGGCGGAGAAGATAAGGTCACCCCGAAGCTTCCCGCCGCGGGCAACCACGTCGAAAGCCAGGAGCATTGCCGCCAGTCCGCTCTTCATGTCGGCCGCGCCCCGGCCGTAGAGCCTGCCGTCCTCTACCTGGGCTTCGAAGGGCGGGTGCTTCCATGGCAGCTCTCCCGGGGGCACTACATCGATATGCCCGTTGAAAAGCAGGGCGGGCGCTTCGCCGGTCCCCCGGAGCCTGGCTGTGACGTTGGCCTGCCCGGGAGCAATCTCCGTCAGCTCAGGCTTGAAGCCCCGGCGCTCCAGCTCCCGGGCCAGGAGCTCGGCTCCTGGGGTGTCCGCGCCCGGCGGGTTCACCGTCGGCACGCGCACGAGGTCCCGCAGAAGACGGACCGCGTCCTCCCTCTTGAACTGGTGAGAGATGGCCATGGTGGGAGATTACAGGCTCACACCATGAATGGGAAGGTCAGGTCCAGGATCAGATCGATCCTTACTGTATGCGCGGCACTCCGTCGGTCCCGAAGGACAGGAGCTCTATTACTGTCTTGCCGTCAGTGGTCATGCTTTTGACCATCCCGTTCACCGGGACTGCGGGGTTCAGCCATGTCTGAACCTCGATGGTGGTCACCATGACCTTCATGGACGTCTTGACCGTGCTGGTCCCGGCAAACGAACCGGCAGGCACCGCGATTGCGCCGCCGTCGGAAAGGCCGGACGGCCGCGTGAGGATATTTTCGTAGGCGCCCTTGTAGAGCCCTTTCATGAACCCCAGCTGTGCGCCCTGCGTGGTAGTCACCTTGCCGTTCTTGAGCGTCTTGATCCATACAAGGTCCATAGCAGATGCATCCCCCGTAGCCATCATCTGGTCGAAGCCGGTGATCAGCATCTGCGTCACCTGTTCTTCTCCGTTGCCGCTGATCGTCGACGTCTCAATGACCCATCCTCCCTGTTCCTGCCGCACCAGCAAAGTCCTGGCGACGGACTTGCGGGTGCCGTTCGTCGTGGTTCCTGTCACGACATACTGCCCTGCCGCCCACGGCATCGGTTTCGTGAACTGCGCGGCAGGATAGCTCTTGCCCGTTTGATTCCAATTTGAGTCAAACGATTGCGACGCTGCCTGTACCTGTGCGCTCGCGAACGACATGAACACCGCACCCGCCATGCCTGCAATCAGAGCCGAAACAACGGAACGTTTCATCTGCGCCTCCCGGACTCAAAGGATAGCGCCCGGCGCAAAAAGGAACGAGTGGGTCGCCTGTGCGCCGTGGCGTTTTGACAAAGAGAATCTACGCGCCGCGAAAGAGACGGTCAACAAAAATACGCGATTTTCGTTGATGCAGGGACGGAAGGCTTTTGCTTCGGTCTTTTCAGGGCCCAACGACTCCCGATACGAACCTCATGTTCGTTCGGGAGACCTGATGGACAACGACCGTCAGGCCCTGCCCTTTCGCGCCTGGATTGCGCTGTAGATCGCTTCCGAGGTTGCGGGAGCGGGCAGGAGAACCTCGCCGCCGGGCGCGCCGAATGCGGAAACAGCGTCCCGGATTGCTTCACGCACGGAAAATGCCAGCATGAGGGGAGGCTCGCCTACCGCTTTGCTGCCGTGGATTGTCCCCTGCTGCGCCGCGTTTGGCAGCATTGTCACGTGCATCTCCACAGGAGCGTCGCTGACGGCAGGGATCTGGTAGGTGCTTGCGCTGTGCGTGAGGAGACGCCCCTCCTTGTCCCAGGCAAGCTCCTCCCGGGTGAGCCATCCCGCACCCTGGACAAAGCCACCTTCGATCTGGCCCAGGTCCACGCCCGTGTTCAGGGACTGGCCAACATCGTGCACGATGTCCGTGCGAAGCACCCTGTGCATCCCCGTGTAGCCGTCCACCTCAATCTCGCTCACGGCTGCTCCGCACGCGAAATAGTAGAAGGGATGGCCTTCCTGCTTTTCCCAGTTCCAGGTGATGCCGGGGGTGGCGTAATAGCCCGTTGCCGAGAGACTGATGCGCTTGCTGTACGCGTCCCTGCAGACTTCGGCAAAGGCGATCTGCGTCCCAGCGGCAGACCGGGCCTGCGCGAACCCATCCATGAAGATGACATCCTCAGGCATCACCGGCGCGCCGGCTTTCTGCGACAGGAGCCCTGCAGCGATAGGAGCCAGCCGTTCGCGAAGGGTCACGCAGGCGGCTCTGACCGCGGCACCGTTGAGGTCAGAACCGGAGGATGCGGCGGTGGCGGACGTGTTGGGCACCTTGTCAGTGCTTGTGGGCATGATGCGGAAGCTGGAGGACGCAAGCCCCAGCTCCCGCATGGCCACGCCGAGCACTTTTGTGTGAAGGCCCTGCCCCATCTCTGTGCCGCCGTGGTTCACCTGGACAGTGCCGTCCTGGTAGATCAGCACAAGGGCGCCCGCCTGGTTGTAGGCTGCCAGCGTGAAGGAGATGCCGAACTTCTCTCCCGTGATTGCAAGGCCCCGCTTTACGCCGTGATGCTGCCTGTTCCAGGCATCGATCTCCCGCCTGCGCCTCTGAAAGTCAGACTGGGCAAGCGCCTGCCGCCACATGGCCAGGAGCCTGTTGTCACCGATCTCCTGCCCGTAGTGGGTCGTGTTGGTTTCTCCTGACCCATGGTACATGTTGCGCTCACGCACAGTCTCGGGCGGCAGGTCGAGCCTGCGGGCAACCCTGTCCATGATCTCCTCCATCACCAGCATGCCCTGCGGTCCGCCGAATCCGCGGAAAGCCGTCTGCGACGTGGTGTTGGTCCGGACCACCCTGCCGGTGAAGGCCACTGCCGGGATGTAGTAGATGTTGTCCAGGTGAAAGAGCGCGCGGTCGATGATGGGCTGGGACAGGTCCAGCGACCAGCCGCCGTCGGAGAATATGTCCACGCGCACGGCAAGGAGCCTGCCCTCATCGTCATAGCCGGCAGAGTACTTCGACCAGAAGGGATGGCGCTTGCCGGTGATCATGATGTCGAGGTCCCGGTCCAGCTGCATGCGTACGGGCTTCCCCGTCCTGACCGCGGCCAGGGCCACAAGCGCGGCGAAGGTGTTCCCCTGCACTTCCTTGCCGCCGAACCCTCCTCCCATGCGGGGCGCCTGGACCACGATGCTGTTGCGCGGAGCGCCAAGAAGCTCGGAAATGATGGTCTGGATCTCCGAGGGATGCTGCGTGGAGGAGCAGACGAACAGGGTGCCTTTTTCTCCGGTCTCCGCCCAGGCGGCGTGCGTCTCCAGGTAGAAGTGCTCCTGGCCGCCTGAGCCGACGTCTCCCTCCAGCATATGCGGAGCGGAGGCGAGCGCCGCTTCGCAGTCCCCGCGCGTCAGCGTATGAGGATCTGTCAGGAAGCTTCCCTGCGCTATCGCTTCCCGTATCCCGAGGATGGGTTTCAGCGGCTCATAGTCCACCTCGACAAGGGCCGCAGCGGCCCGGCATTCCTTGATCGAATTGCCCACAACAAGGGCAATCACCTGGCCGTGGTAGAGGACCTCGTCAACCGCGAACAAGGGCTCGTCGTGCCGGGAAGTGCCGACGTTGTTGAGGCCGGGGATGTCCTCAGCCATCAGGACTGCGACCACTCCGGGGGCCTTTCGCGCCTTGTCCGCATTCCTGCCCCTGATCCGGGCGCGCGCGTACGTGGAGCACACGGGCCACGCTTCCAGCATAGGGCGTCGCTGGGCAAGGTCATCCACGTACAACGCCCCTCCGCTCACGTGGCCGCGGGCGCTCTCGTGATGCAGGCTGCGGGAGGCCTCGGCCGCGGCAGGCTTCTCTCCCGGGGGGAAGTCCAGACTGCCGTCCACAGCGATGCTCTGCTCGCCGCTGGCGAACTTCTCCCACAGGCTGACAATCAGGCCGCGGCGGTACGCCGCGCTGCCGCGCACATCGTCGATGGGCTGGTATTCGCCGGCAAGGGCCGCGGTCACCTCCTCCCGCGCTTCCTCGATTCTCCTGCCTTCAAGCGCAGCCTCCGCCGCGCGCGCCCGCCGGGGCGTCAGGGCCACTCCTCCGTATGCCATGCGGGCCTGGCGGACACGGTGGTCGGGCCCAAGCTCCATGCAGAACGCGCCGGCCACAATGCTGATGTCCAGCTCGCGGCGCTTGGATACCTTGATGAAGTCCACTTTTCGGGCGGATGCCTGCGCGGCCGGGATCCTGGGGATCACGATCTCCTTGATGATTTCCCCGGCCTGCAGTGCGGTCTTTCGGTAGCCCACAAAAAACTGATCCAGCGCAATCTTTCTTTCGGCCTTTGCCGTGGCAAGCACCAGGGAGGCGTCCAGGGTCAGGAGCACCGGCGCGCTGTCCCCGATGGGGGACGCCGTTGCCAGGTTCCCGCCCAGAGTGGCCCGGTTCCTGATCCCGCGTGAGGCGAACACGCGCAGCATCTTTGCCAGGGACGGGTATTCAGGGCCCAGAAGCTCCTCGACTGCAGTCAGCGTGGCTGCCCCGCCCACGCGCCATTCCGTGGTGCTGCCAAGGATCCGTGTGAGCTCAGGAACTCCCTCTGTTGAAATGAGAAGCGGGTAGGAAAGGAACTTCTTGTTGATGTCCACCCCAATTTCAGTGGCGCCCGCCACCAGGCGCGCCTGGGGGTTCTCTTTCATGAGGGCAAACAGATCATCGAGGGCGGTCGGTCTGAAGAAACGCTCGCCGCACGAAGCGTAGTCCAGATTCGAAAGCGGCTCCACGGCTGCGCCAAGTCTGGACCTGAAGGGGTCTGGTTTGCCGTTTTCCTTGTCTCTCTGGGCAAGCGCCCCCAGCGCGGCATCCCTGATGGGCCTGTAGCCGGTGCACCGGCAAAGGTTTCCGCTGAGCTGATCGCTGAGCTGGGCGGCGCTTCGACAATCCTGCCTGTACCAGGCCTCGAAAAGGGAAACGACGAATCCCGGCGTGCAGTAGCCGCACTGCGAGCCGTAGTTCTCCACCATATGCGCCTGGACGGGGTGCAGCGTTTCCTCCGCCGCAAGGCCTTCCACGGTGACGATCTCCCGGCCTGCGAACATGGGAATGAGCGCGATGCAGCTGTTGATCGCCCGGTAGGTCGGTCTGCCGGCAGCATTACGGTCCACAAGGGCAACGGCGCACGCCCCGCAGTCTCCTTCGGCGCATCCGCACTTGGTGCCGGTGTACCCATGGGTGCGCAGGTACTCGAGCAGTGTCGTAGTCGGGGCAATATCCTCCACGACGACGGTTTTTCCGTTGATGACCAGGCTGAAGCTCGCGGCTGCCTGGCGCGTGAGGTCGGCCTCTGGGGTGTTTTTTCGAGTGCGGGTCATCCCTCCGGGGCTTTTCATGATTCTAGTTTACTCACTGCCGAGGGCCGCTGCAACGGTGACCGCAACGACGGCGGTGGCGCAACCTCAGCAGTGCTACTGCGCTGGCCGCGTCCACACTTCGGAGAGCGCCCGCCAGTGATCCCGAGTGAGAAACCTGCTGGGGGTCACCCATTGATTGGAGATGCCTTCGGCACGTCCTGAAAGCAAGGCGATGGTGAGGCCCTGGGGAGAGACGGGGTTTCCTTCTTTGGGCCACAGCCCCACGGAGAGGATGATCCTGTCTTTTCCGAACTTCAGGAGGGAGCGGGCCACCTGGGCAGTATATTCTGCCGGCTTGCCGGCAAGCCCGAAATAGTCCCAGACGACCAGCCGGTCGGCCGATTGCAGCATGACTGCATAGTCCTGCCCGTGGGAAGAGCCGGCCCGGTCCAGGTGGTCCCATTCCACCTGCACGTCGAAGTAGAGCTTCTTGCCGTGGGCGTGTGCCGCAGAGGCAGCCCGCTGCAGAAAAAGGCCGACTTCGTGAGAGCGCCATGTGCCTATGGATGGGTCATCGATGTTGATGGAGCCGTCCGCGCTCCGCGGCCAGTCAGACCGCCCCGTGAAGAGCCGGTATGATGCCGCGTCATCGTCCCCGTACCCGTCGATGTAATAGTCCAGCTCGGTGAGAGAAACGGAGTTCACGGGGTAGCGGGCCGCAATGTAGTCGACCATTTCCACGAGGAGTGTCCCGAACTCCCCGTTCACAAGCTGGGAGGTGCTCACCAGGCCCTTGCTGTGCACTCCGCGCCACGAGATGGCGGCCGCCTCAGGATGGGCGGCAACGTAGCGAGGGGCAAGCACATCCACCACGGCGTCCACTGCGGCCCATGTGCCGAAGCGTCCGGCGTCGCGCCAGAGGAAGTCAACCGCAGTGTCGTAAACGTCGCCGGACCAGGAGCCGCGGTGCCAGCGCCACTTGAAGTAGGTCCAGTCCGGCCGTCCTGCGCCAAGGGCCACGGTGTTGACGTGGGCCGCGATCAGATTTTTCTCCAGCGCATCGAGGCCCTGGAGGCTTCGAGCCATGTTCGGGTAGTCCAGGCGCACAGCCCTGATGGGCCCGGACGGCACGGTATGCGGCGCGGCGGACTGGCCGGCTGCGGGTGGGGTGGCTGACAATGCAAGGGCCGCAAGCAGCCCCAGGACAGGGCAGGGCCGTCTCATCCCCGTGTCCCGCCGCTTACCACGCCGGTGCGTTCAAGCTTGTCCCATCTGGCCTGCCTTCCCCGAAGCTCCAGAAGGATGGCCCACACCGTGACGGCATCCATGAAGAACGAATAGAGGATCCACAGCGGGGTGAGAATGAGGAGTCGAAGGTCCTTCCATGCCCCGTCGAGGGCAATGGAGAACACGGAGGCCGCGAAAGCAAAGGCGATGCCGAGCCAGCCGACGACCCCGAGCAGGTTGACGGGAACAGGGCTCACTTCCTGCAAAGCGAGCATGGGAAGGATGATCATGGAAGCCAGCTGAAGCAGGGGGATGAGGACCATGCTCACCATGTTGATGCCGAGATAGAACGCGAACAGGCCATGGCGGGGGTTGAAGAACATGTCGCGATGCAGCCAGGAAGTCTGCAGCAAACCCCGCGCCCACCGCACCCGCTGCTTCCAGAGCCCCCGGATGGTGGAGGGCGTTTCAGCGCGCACCCGGGCCCGGGGTTGAAAGACCACGCGGTAGCCCGCCTTGTGCACGCGCCAGGTCAGCTCCAGGTCCTCCCCGATGAACCCTTCCCGGAAGGGCCCGGTCTTTTCAAGCGCGCTTCTTCGAAACGCGCCGAGGTTCCCTGAAACGATGGGTAGGCAGTTGATGACCGAGAGCGCCCGGCGCGCAAAGCCTGTCCCGACATGGGTCTGCAGCCCGGCCAGCCGGGTGAGGAGCCGGTCCAGGTTGACCGGGGAATCGCTCCCGCACACCGCCCCGACGCGCTCGCTCTCGAAAGCCGAAAGCAGCCGCTCGATGGTGTCGAGCTGGAAAATACCGTCGGCGTCGACAAAGAGGATGATTTCTCCCGCTGCCGAGAGGAGCCCGGCGTTCAGCGCCGACGCCTTGCCGCCGTTGCGCCTGGCCAGGACAGTCACCCCCGGGCGGCCCTCGTAGGTGCGCATCTGCGCCAGCGTATCATCAGTGGATCCGTCATCCACCAGGATGAGCTCCTTTTTCCCATAGGAAGTGGAGAGGATCGAGTCCACGCAATGGCGGATCACTTTTCCTTCGTTGAACGCTGGCACGATGATGGAGACGAGGGGAGGTTTGCCTTCAAAAACGGCAGGCCTGCGCCTGCGCAGCTCGAAGGCAACCGCCAGGGGGTAATACACCAGCGTCAGCAGGCCCACGGCGAAACAGGTGAACGAGATGATGGAAAAAACCGCCAGGAGGATGTTCACCTGCGGAATCCCCAGTCAGTGAGAGCAGCGTCCAGGATCTCTGGTGCGTGGGCAATATTGGCCCCGAATCGGGCGTTGATCTCCAGGACTGCCGGGTTGCCGTCACTCCCTCTGCGGATGTCGACATCAAGGGGCCCGACAAAGCCAAGGCTGCGGGCAGCCGCGCAGGCAAGGGCCGCAACGTCAGGGGCCGTCACGCGCTGGACCTCGGAGGCGTTCCCGACGATTCCCTCCTTGAGACGGGTCTTCTCAAGGACCACGACGACCTCGGATGCCCCGGGGCAACGCGGGAGAAAGACATTGGGGCCGTAATCGGTGCCGGGAAGGAACTCCTCCAGAATGTAGCTGTCATCAAGGGAAGCGATTGCCGGCCAGTCAGCCTGATACCTGACCGTTACCCCCCGCCCACCCCTGCCCACACGAGGCTTGCTGAGGCACGGCCACCCGAGCACTTGAGCCACCTCCGAAGGGGACCTGACCTCGGAGGGCAGGCAGAAGCGCGGGACAGAAACCCCGAGGGAGGAGAGGCGGCGACATGTCGTGAGCTTGTCGTTGGCTGTGCTCACGGCTTCGGCAGGGCCGATCATCGCGGGAACCGGGGAGATCCTGCTCCACTGCGATGCAATAGCGGGCAGCTCTTCGGTAACCGTGGGGATGAGAAGCTCGGCTTTCTCCCTGTCTGCCGCCTGCGCAAGCGCTGCCAGGAAGCCCGGATCATCGGCCAGCGGCACCCGGGAGAAAGAGCTTACTGGAGCTTTCACCTCCCGGGCGTCGACGCCCGCCACGAAGTGTCCTCGTGCTAGGAGCATGGCGGTGATATTCTGGCCCGCGGGGCCGCCAACTCCCGTGACCAGGATCCGCGCCACAGCGGCTACCCGATGCGGGAGAAGTTGGCCCGGACCACCTCGAAAGCCTCGGCAAAGCGCAGCTTTGCCTGCCCGCCGCGGAAGACCGCAACTCCCTTCACGCGCTCGGACTGGACGTACGGCTTGTAGCGCTGGTCCCAGTGCTCCCTGATGCTCTCGATCTTCACGTCGATGTAGTCAGCGACATCCATGAAAAAGGAGGGGAGGAAATCCTGCGTCGCCGAGGGGCTCTCGTAGCAGAATATCGTGTCGTGATTGCGCGCCGCGCGCAGCGTTGCCTCGTGAACGGCCCGGTGGTCCTGGTGCAGGTCATGGAGGGAATGGGTGAAGATCATGTCAGGCTTGCACAGGGCGATCTGCTCTTCGATGATGCGGATCATGTCCACGCCGCGCTCAGAGAGCCGGGTGTCGGGAAAGCTTTCAACCCGCACGCTGTCCAGACCGAGGAACGTGGCCCCGTTTTTCGCCTCCGCGGGGCGCACCGTGCTGTCACCGCCCCTCTCTCCGCTCGTCATGACCAGTCCCCAGATCACATGGCCCGTGTCGTGCATTCGCGCCATTGTTGCTCCGCAGGCGATCTCGATGTCATCGGGGTGCGCCCCAACGACGAGAACGCGCACCAGCCGGCTCTCCCTGCGCTCGGCGATCACCCGCAGCCCGATCAGGAGCACCACGAGCGCGCTCAAGCCGACCATGCTCACGTACTCCGAGGCCACGTCCAGAACTGACGCCGGGACGCCGCTGTGCCGGGATACCAGGGACACGAGCCGGACAATGTTGAGCATGGTGGAGAGAACGCCGACAGCGAGTATGAACCAGTACAGGAGAGAAGCGCGGCGGATGTTTCTTCGCAGGAGACGGCGGCTTCCCAGAACGTATGCCACCATGGCCAGGAAGGCTGCCGTTACGATGGCGTGCCCGACCACCTCGTAGGGCACAAGCGATTCCCTCAGCATTTTTCGCTCATTACTTTCACCTGCCATTATACCTCCGAAAATCAAATTTCAATAGCGGACCTGCTGTTCAGCTCCAGGATTGCACATTGGAATCCCGGCGCGTCTGCATTATTTTTCACTGGTACGGGGTCAATCAGACGCGGGTTCCGCGGGGCCCCGGGAATGTGGCAATTCTGATGTTCATGGAGAAAGAAATGCGATCCTTCGCTATTACTCTCATATGTCTTCTGATTCTCCCCGGTTTTCTTCCCGCACAGTCACAGTCCTCGGTGCAGGATATGCTGGCCCGCGGAGATGCGCTGCGCCATCAGGGCGACTACTCGGGAGCCCTTGCGGTCTATCAGGAGGCCATCGCTTCCGGCGGCGAAAGCTCCGAGGCATGGAAGAGGGTCGCGTGGGCGCAGAAAGCCCTCGGCCACTTCACGGCGGCTCGGCAGGCTTTTGAAAAGGCCCTGGCTCTCGATCCCAACGACAAGGAGGCGCAAGACGACCTGACCAGCCTGAAGCTTTCCCGCGGGCTCACCCTGCGCGGATGGATGGGCGGCACGGAACCCGGCACATCGGCCACCGCGGCTGACGGAGAGCTGTGGTTTGGAGGCATCGACCAGCTGGATCTGTCCGCGGGCGGGGGTTGGACTGACAACGTTTTCTACAGCTCCTGGAAAGCGTTTGCCACGGCGTACTGGTTCTTTCTCCCCGAATCCTACGCAAAGCTGAAGCTCGGGATGTGGGGCTACACCTACACGGTTGCCAATGCGCCGGTGCCTGATTCCAGCGCGTACCAATACGATCCCAGGGTCCAGGCCGAGGTTTCCCACTGGTTCACCGGGTACCTTCGAGCCGGTCTTGGGTATCAGCTCGATGTGCCCAACTTCCAATACGACACGTCCACCTGGATCATGACGCACAAGCTCACCGGAGAGCTGGAGACCAGGTTCGGGGGGTTCCATCTCTGGGGGACCGCCGGCATGCTCTACGATCCGGACCCCAACCTGACGGTTGTCGCCAACTCGCCGGGCAACACGGCGCTTGCCCCGACCTCTGTTGTGTACCGCTATGACTTCCTCTATGGAGCGGGTGCATCCTACGAGGGGAGCATCTGGAGCCTGGGGGCCCGGTTTCTCACCAACCGGGACCTCGATTCGAGCTATGCCTGGTCCATCATCTCCCGATTCACCCTGCAACCACTGGATAAGCTGTCATTCGACCTGGAATGGATTTTCGATCGATATTCGGCAAGCTCAGGAGGCCCGTACGCCAATAACTTTGGCAGCATTCTCTGGGGTGAAGTGGGGTATGAGGTGCTGCGGGGTGTGGTGCTTTCCGCGGGCCTCAAGTGGGTGGACAACCCCGGGCCGACCAGCGTGACGAACACTGCCGCCAGGAACGATGTCTCAGTGCTCCTGAGCCTCCAGTACCGCACAGGGTTGTACTGAAGCGCAGGGACTTTGGACGGGTCTTGTGCACGGTGATATCATGAACTGTTGGAAAAGGGATTGAAGATATGGCGAATGGTTCTATGGGGGAGGGACGGCGCTCATGGCCTCCCCGTGGCTGGCCTTTGTATCTTCCCATCTTTCTGACAGCAGTCGCCGGCCTGGTCATCACTCTTGTAGTTTTCCTGGTATTCCAGGGCTCTGAGCGGGCCCGGATGCACAGCGAGTTCGAAACCATGGCGGCAGACCGGGCGCAGGCCATCCGCGCGGCTCTTGCCGAGGATTTCACGGAGATGGACCTGCTTGCCGGCTACGTCAGGTCGTCCCTGGAGCTCTCAAAGAGCCGTTACGGGGAGTTCGCGCTGGAGTTCGGAAAGCTCGCACGGCGTGTCCCTACTCAGGAGTCGGACACGCAGGCTGTGGCTTTCATCTCGCGCGTGGCAGGCGCTGACCGGACTGCGTTCGAGTCGTCATGGGGGAAACAGGGGCCCGGGGGCTTTACAATCACGGAGCTGGGAACCGGCAACGAACCCCATCCGGCGGGGAAGAAGAGCATCTATTTCCCTGTCACCGTCATAGAGCCGTACGAAAGCACCACCGCTATGGGAGGTCTGGATTTCGGGTCGGTCCCGGCAATGAGGTCCGCCCTTGACAAGGCGGTTGGGACAGGAAGGATCACGACGAGCAGCGGCACGCGCCTCCCTGCTGCGGCCCCGCACCCCGTGATCTGGCAGTTCCTTGCTGTCTATCGCGATTCTTCAGCTGCAGCGTCCCCTTCTGACCGCGGCCAGATGCTCGGCGTTGTCGCCACGGCATTCAGGATCGACCAGATGGTGGAGCTTGCGCTCAAGGACCTGAGCCCTGCGGGGATCGACATCGAGCTTCTGGACCTGCAGGCGCCTGCTAACCAGCAGGAATTGTATTACCGCAGGGCCAAGGTTGTCGGCTACGAGGTCACCCCATTGCTTCGCAACTGGCTCTCGTGGAGCACGACCATCGACTCGGGGGAACGGACCTGGACCATGCGCGCATATCCGACCCATGATTTCATGGCGAAGCACAGCTCGTGGCAGTCTTGGGTCATCCTGGCAGGAGGCCTTCTCATAACGGCCATGGGAAGCCTGTATTTCGCGGGCGGCCTGCGGAGAACGGCCCGGGTGGAATCCCTGGTGGCTGAAAGGACGCAGGCTCTTGCTCTTGAGGTTGCCAAGCACGAGCAGCTTGAGAAGGCGCTGGCGGAGTCCCGCACCACGCTGGCAGGACAGGTGGATCGGCTGGCTGCGAAGAACAGGGAGGTGCAGCAGCTGAACGAGGTGGGCGACATGCTCCAGTCCTGCGTGTCCACCGAAGAAGCGTACCCGCTCATCCGACAGCACCTCCCCGGCCTGCTCCCCGGCACATCGGGCGCGCTCTACGTTCAGGACCCGCAGAAGAACGTGTTCACCGCCATGGCAGACTGGGGGGAGCGGCCGCCGGCGGCCGCTGCGTTCACCGCGGAGGACTGCTGGGCCCTGCGCAGAGGAAGGGTCTACCCGCCCAGTGGTTCCTCCCAGGCGTTGCCGTGCCGCCATCTGGCGCCCGGCCAGGAGGAAGGATCGCTGTGCGTCCCTATTGCTGTTACGGGAAAGACCATCGGACTCTTCCACGCATTTCGCTGCCCTGAGGAGTCGCATGCCTTCGCGGTTTCTGTTGCCGAGCACATCGGGCTTGCCCTGTCCAACCTCATGCTTCGAAGCGACCTGCGGCAGCTCTCTATTCGCGACCCTCTCACCAGCCTGTTCAACCGTCGGTACATGGAGGAAACCCTGGAGCTGGAGATCAGCCGCGCTGAGCGCAAGGAGCATTCCATCGGCGTCATCATGCTGGACATCGACCACTTCAAGACGTTCAACGACCGCTTCGGCCACGCGGCCGGTGATGAGCTGCTGCAGTCACTCGGGCAGCTCCTCAGGGACAATCTCCGCGCCGGGGACGTGGCGTGCCGCTACGGGGGGGAAGAGTTCGTGCTGATCCTGCCTGAGGCCACTGAGGATGCTGCCACCCGGCGGGCCGAGGACCTTCGAGCGCGGGCTCATGAAATGCAAGTCAGGCACCTCGATACAGTGCTGGGACCCGTCAGCATCTCTCTGGGCGTCGGGCTGTACCCCGACCACGGAAGGACCCGGGACCTGCTGCTTGGCTCCGCGGATGCTGCCCTCTACAAAGCCAAGGCGGCCGGACGCAACAGGGTTGTGATCGCCCAGACAGCGGGCGGGTGATGCCGGCAGGGAGGCCGTCGCCTAAGCTTCGGCCTTCGCCTCGGTGCCGAACCTGCGGCCCGCAAGCCCCACTCCTCCAGCATCCTGAGGTTTTCCCCGCCGCCAGCGGGCAGCGACGAACCCGATCACTGTTACCAGGAAAGTGCTGTCCAGTTGATCATTCTGCATGCTCCCCAAAAGACAGATTCATGCCCTGCCCAGGTAGGCGATGAGCGTGAGACCGACTGTCACGATGATCGAAGCGAGCTGAAACCAGTAGAAGAAGGGGACCCCGACGAGCTCAGGGGCTCCGGTCGGTCAAACGGCGAAAGTCACTTTTCGGTACCAACGGGTCGCAGGTGCCGCCCTTTCGGCTTTCCCCCTACCTTCCCGTCCAGGAAAATCGTCTCCCCACGCAGCATCGTGCGGCGCACGGAGCCGCGCAGCGTCCGCCCCACGTACGGGCTCAGCCGATGGCGGTCAAGGAGCTCGTCCTCCGTGACGTGCGTCGAGACGGAGATGTCGATGAAAGCCAGGTCCGCATCCGCGCCCACCCGAACGCCTCCCTTGCCGGGAAGCCGGAAGCGCCGGGCCACGTTGTCCGACACAAGCCTCGCAATCAGGGCAGGGGGCAGATCGAGGGTCAGAAGGGCCCGGAGGGTCGCCTGCGCTCCGCTGATCCCTCCCCAGACCTTGAAGAAATCCGTCCCTTGTTTCATGTCAGACGGGGACGGGGAATGGTCGGAGCCTATCGTGTCGACATGGCCGGCGGCCACTTCCTGGACCAGGAGCTCCCGCTCTGCCGGGGGCCGCAAGGGGGGCGAACATTTGGCCCTGGCCCCCAACTTCTCAATATCCTCATCCGACAGCAGGAGATAATGGGGGCACGTCTCGCAGGTGGCATCGCAGAGCCCTGCCTCCACTGCGTGGCGGATGAGCCTGACCCCCCGCGCCGAGCTGGTATGAACGACATGAAGCGCGCAGCCCGCGTCCTCGGCAAAGGCCAGGGCGCGTGAGACGGCCTCCGCCTCCGCCGCGATGGGCCGGGAGTCCAGGTAGTCCCGCACGGAAGTCCTTCCTGCTGCGCGCGCTGCGGAGGCCAGGGCGCTCGTCATCCCGTTGTTTTCCGCGTGAACGGCGACGGGGAGGCCGAGGCGCGCTGCCACCCGCATTCCCCGATACAGCGACTCGTCGTCGCAGGAAGGGAAATCATCGATCCCGCTTGCGGACATGAACGCCTTGAAGCCGACCACGCCGCGCGCCGCCAGGGGTTCCAGCTCGTCGATGTTGTCCGGCGTCAGCCCGCCCCAGAGGGCGAAATCCGCAAAGGTCCGGCCGGTGCAGGCGGCAAGCTTCCTGTCGAAGGACGCGGCATCCAGGGTGGGGGGGGAAGAGTTCAGCGGCATGTCGATGAAAAGCGTCCCGCCGCCTGCCGCAAGAGCGGCAGAGCCGGTGGGGACACCTTCCCAGGAATCCCGGCCCGGGTCATTGAAGTGCACGTGGGCATCCAGCACGCCGGGGAAGACGTGAAGGCCGCGGGCATCGATTGTCTCCCGGGCGCGCCCGCGTGAGATTTCCGGCGCAAGCTCGACGATTCGGCCACCTTCGATCCCTATGTCCAGCTCCTCGACCCCCGATGCTCGAACAACTCTCCCGCCCCTGACCAGACTGTCGAAAGCCATCCCTTTCAGCTCCCCCGATAGGTGGAATAGGACCACGGAGAGACGAGCAGCGGCACGTGGTAGTTCCCGGCAGGGTCGTCGACCGCGAAGACGATCGGCACGTCTTCGAGGAACCGGCCGGCATCAGGGTCTCCCCTGCTGCGAAAGTACTCGGCGACATGGAAGACGAGCTGGTAGGTTCCGGCCGTAAAACCTGCTCCTTCGAGCAGGGGTGAATCGGTTCTGCCGTCGGAGTTGGTGAACACGCTGGCCAGCGTCGCCGTCGAACCCTTTCCGGGCTTCAACTCAATGCGCATGCCTTGCGCCGGCTTTCCCCGCGCCGTGTCCAGCACATGGGTCGTCAACTTTCCCATTTTCATTCCCTCGCGATTGTTCCCTTGATCAGGCCGTACGGCTCGCTGGTGGCGACGAAGATCTCATTCGGGTTGTCCATGTCGAACGGGCCCAGATTCACAAGAAGCCGGTGCTGATTCGGCATGGTGAGGCTGACGGACGTGATCTGCGGCAGTCGGGCCAGCAAGGCCTCCCCGATGGCGTAAATAGTCTGCTGCACGCTTGCGCTGTCGTGCCTGGCAAACGCCTCCAGAAGCGTGCACCGGGCCGTTTCAAAGACTTCCGTGAACGCCGCCGCTCCTGCGGCGTACTCCCACGTTGCATCGATCCGCGTCGCGAAGATCCGGTCCCTTGTCTCGGGAAGAGTCGTGTAGCGGTCCCTGAAGAACCCGGTAAAGCCCGATCTGGTTGTCTTGATGACCTCCAGCCCCTTCACCCCTCCGGAGACCGAAAGCGCGCCTGATCTCTCCTGGCGCAGCCGGCAGACGCGGTATCCGGACCCTCCCCGGGTGAAGGAGTGAGGATGCGGCGAGCCATCAACCGTGATGCGCGTCCACGGCTCCTGCTCCATCGTCACCTCGGTCCACGCCACCTGGTCGTACTGGAGGAAGTGCCGGGCAAGGACGCCTGCAAAAGCCTCCGGAGAGTCGAAATCGTGTTCCCTGGCCAGCGCGTAGACGGTGTTCTTCATTGTGTCCGTAGGGATGCATGATGAATTGTCCCCGTGGGTGTAGACGCGATCGAACGCTCCGCCCAGCATGATCTGCACGTTGAGCTCGTGCAGGGTGTGCGTCTGCCCCAAGCGGACGACTTTTGTCAGCCGCACATCGCACTTTCCGTACGAGTTATCCGCGAGTCGGACCATTCAAGCCTCCGTCACCGCGTCCAGCAGACGCAGCCAGGCGATCTTGCCGATCTCAGCAAGCGCCGTGGCGATCTCCTGCTGCTTGGACTGGCTCAAACGCTCAGGGAATGCCCGCAGGATGGCCTCTTTCCTGTTTTCCCGCGCGCAGATGACGAACGGGAAGCCGAACTTGTCGTGGTACTCCCGGTTGTAGGTACTGAACAAGCCGACTTCCTCGGCGGAAAGCGAGTCCAGCCCTGCCGCGGCCTGCTCCCGGGCGGAGGCGTCGGTGAGACCTCCGCTGGCTGCAAGCCGTCCGACAAGGTCGGGATGGGCGCGGATCAGGCCGATCTTCTCTTCGGCGTCGGCCATCTCTACGGTTGCCACGAGCTGGCTGTGGAGAGCGGAAAGCGTTCCAAAGGGCCTTCGCTCCCAGGTGCGATGCGCCACCCAGGGTGAATGCTCGAAGAGAGGACCGCACACGGAAACGAACCCCTCCCTGTCCGCGAGGTTCAGCTTTGACAAGGCCACCGGTGCGCCGCTCATGCGCTGAAGGCCTCCACGAGGACCCGCGCCGCCAGCGCTATGTGCTCGATTCGACTGAACTCAGCCGGGTTGTGGCTGATCCCGTCCCTGCTGGCGACAAAAAGCATCGCGGCGGGCAGCGCAGGAGCAAGGATTGCCGTGTCGTGCAAAGCGCCGCTCACAGCGTCCGGAAGCCTGAGATCCAGCCGACGCCCCGCCGCGCGAAGCATCTCGCACATGCCGGAGTCCATGGGCACGGCCGGAACCTGCTCCGTGCAGGCGATCTCGATCTGCAGTCCCCGGGCGGCCGCTATCTGCAGGAGCTGGGCCCTCAGCCGCTTCTCTCCGCGATTGAGAACGGCGTCCGAAGGAGACCGGAAATCGACGCTGAACCGCGCGCGTCCCGGAATCACGTTCAGCGCGTTCGGATGCGCCTCTATCCGTCCCACAGTGATCACCGTGTGATCCATCTCCTGATCCAGCTCCTTCCCAAGAGACTCCAGGAAGACCATCGCCTGCGCCGCGCCCGCGAGGGCGTCAAGGCGGTCAGCCATCTTGGTGGAGCCGGCGTGGTTGGCCGCGCCGGAAAGCGTGCACCAGTATTGGCGCCGGCCGTTGATGCCGGTGACGACTGCAAGGGGTTCTCCCGATTTCCAGAGGGAAGGTCCCTGCTCGATGTGCACTTCCACAAGCCCGCGGTAGCTCGCTGCGGAAAACCGCTCCGATGCAAGGCGCGCGGGATCCACGCCGTGATCAGCCCCCGCGCTCAGATAGTCCCTTCCTTCCGCATTGCGAAGGGAGCCGAGCTCTCCCGGTCCCAGGGTTCCCACCCAGGCTTTGCTCCCCAGCATGCCTAGGTTGAAAGTGGTCCCCTCCTCCTCGGCGAATACAATCAGCTCCATGGCCGATTGCGGGGCTGCGCGGAGCACCTCCAGGGCAGTCACGACGCCGACAACTCCGTCAAACCTGCCGCCGGTGGGCACGGAGTCGACATGAGAGCCGCACAGCCAGGCCGGGGCCTCCCACCCCAGCGCGGCAGGCCGCGCGTGCACATTGCCGGCTGCGTCCACGCGAGTCACGCAGCCCGCGGCCTGCGCTTCGCGCATCACGTAGTCGCGGGCTTTGCGCCACGCCGGGGAGAAAGTGGGCCGGCTGCAGCCGGTTGCGGGGTCCTGCTCCGAGAAGGCTGCGATCGCCTCGATGTCCCGGGCCAGGCGCTTGCCGTCCACCGCCGCGGAAATCGAAGAGGTCACTTCCCGAAATCCCTGCGCCACTGCGCCCCCGCGCGCTCCATGGCGCTCTCCGCCGCGGTCCTGCGCAGCCTGGCGAGCTGCGGCATTCCCAGCGCCCATTCCTGCATCCAGTCGCGGGCAAAGATGCCCTTCTCCGTCTCCTGGAAAATCTGGCGCACCGCCTCCTCGTTGATCACGCGCGGGCCCCGGGTGCGGACGGCGAACTCGCAGGTGCGGCTGCTGCGGGTGGTGAGGTAGTTCTCGATGCCGTTCTCGTCCATGACGTCCATGACGCTGCGCAGCGAGCGCACGGCCTTTGCATATGCGAAGCTTGGGGAGTAGCCGTTGTCCACCATGACCTGGAAGCACAGCCTCATGAGCTGGATGGCGCCGCCGTAGAGGATCTGCTCCTCGAAGTTGTCCCCTTCGGTTTCATGCTGAAAGGAAAGCTCCACCACGCCCGCGCGCGTGGACCCCACGGCCTTGGCGATTGCCAGCACGATCTGCCGGGCGTCTCCCGTGGCATCGTGCTCCACGCTCACGCATCCGTACACCCCCTCACCCTTTTTATATTTTTCCCGGACAAAAGCGCCGGGCGCGTTGGGAACGAAGAGCACGGTATTCACGTCCTCGGGGGGCCGGATGGCGCCATACAGGACGTTGAAGCCGTGGCAGAAGCACAGGGTGTGGCCCGGGCGCAGATGCGGGGCAATGTCGGCGGAGTACAGCGCCGGCTGGGCAGGGTCAGCAAGCTCGATGAGAAGAATATCAGCCTTTTCCGTGGCTTCCGGGATGCTCATGGCCGTAAACCCATCTGCCTGTGCCTGCGCCCGGGAGGCGCTCTGTTCGGGGGGCCGCGTCCCGACGATGACGGTGCACCCGCTGTCCCGGGCGTTCGCAGCCTGCACTTTTCCCTGGATCCCGTAGCCGATCACGGCGATGGTCCGGTTTTTCAGGATGCTCATGTCCACGTCAGCGTCGCGGTAGATCTTTTCCATGGGGTCCCCTTTATAATGGAATCTCTCTGTTGACGTTCTTGTAGTAGATGTACCGGGAGGCCTGAGGGCCCGTGGCATAGTAGCTTTGCGGGCAGAAGGGCCCCATCCAGATGAAGTCCGTTGCCTCCACTTCCATCCAGGAATCGCCCAGGAAATACACGCCCTTGCCCTGGAGCATGTACAGGCCGTGCTCCATCACGTGGGTCTCCGTCACCGGGAGGCTGTGTCCCGTATCGAAGGTGAAGATGTTCATGGCCATGTCGAAGGCCAGGTCATTCGGGAGCAGCTCCTGCAGCCGGGCGCCGGGGTCTCCATAGTACACGGAGCAGGAGACGTCAGCCTGGTTGCCGACGCGACTGGCGCACGGGGGAATGCCCGGGGCTTCTTCGTACTGCTTGCGCAGGAGCAGGAGGCTGGTCTCCTCCTTTGCCTCCGCGCGGAAGTCGTCCCTGGGGCAGACCAACGCATAACCGCCCTGGCCAAGGACGTGGTCGCGGCCGTCAATCTTCAGGGACATGCTGCCGGAGAGAACATAGAAGAAAAACTCGATCCTTCCGTCCGCCGCGTGGGCGCCGGAGCCGCCCGCCGGGAGGTCAAGCATGTACTCCGCAAAGCCGGCGCCCAACGCCGGTCCGGCGAGCACGCGCGCCTGCGCCTGCGGCCACTCGGGGAGCCGGGAGAAAGGGATTCCCTCCAGGGGGAGCACGGCGTAGCGGGGAGTCACGCGGGTGCGGCTTCCAAGGAGCTGGTCCTGGGCTCTCATCGGTTCCTAATATAATCAAAGAATTGTGGCGTGGCGGCGTGCCCGCGGATGCGCTATACTTGACCAGTGGCTCCGCGGGGGACCGCCGGCCTGGCTCACGATGTGGAGGGGCGATGAAAAAAGCGGTAGCGATAGTGATCCTGCTGCTCCCGGTCGCAGCTCTGGCCGCAGACGACATCTTCGATCTTGCAGAGCACGGCACGCCAGCCCAGCTGCAGGCGGCCGTTGCCCGCGGGGCGGATGTCAACCAGAAAGACAAGAACGGGTGGACCCCGCTGATGCATGCAGCCGGGCTCACCATGTCCCCCCGTATCATCTCCGAGCTGCTGGCCGCGGGAGCGCGGGTCAGCGAAGCTGATTCCAAGGGTCAGACGGCCATTCTCCTTGCAAGCCGCTCCAACGTTCGTTCCGAGGTCATAGCCGCTCTGCTCTCCGCAGGGGCGGAGGTGAGCGCGGCATCAAAAGAAGGCGAGACGCCGCTCATGGCCGCTGCCGCGCACAATTCGAACTCCAGGGTCGCGGCCTTGCTGCTGTCCCATGGCGCAGAGGTGAACGCCCGCAACTCGGACGGCATGACGCCTTTGATGCTTGCCGCAATGCTCAACGAGGACAGGCACAGCATTTCCACCCTCGTTGCCGGGGGCGCCCGAGTGAACGATCGCGGACCCGGGGGAAAGACGGCGCTCATGTATGCGGCCCGGTTCGCCACGAACCCCGAAGTGGTCTCCGCCCTGCTGGTTGCCGGAGCGGACCGTTCAATGAAATCCACGGACACGCTCACCGCCTGGGACTACGCGAAGTCGAATCCCAGCCTTGCCGGAACCTCCGTGCCGCGTGTTCTCGCGCCGGGCAAATAGCGGAATGCCCTTGCGCCGGACGATGATCCGCGCAAGAATGGCGGAGGAGACAGCCGTGGCGCGCATCTTGCAATTCGACAAAGGCAGGCGCGGCAACCCGGGCAACATCGACGCGGCCAAGGTCTGGCAGTATGTCCTTCCCCGCCTCGGATTTCCCCTGCCAGATTTCATCTCCGACGAGATCGACAGGATCATCGGTGAGATCTGGAACGCTTCCGACCGCGAGATCAGCTACTATGACTGCGTCAGCGCCCTGGATTCTCTTGCAAACCTGGACATCATGATTCCCATGGCGCGGCGGGAGAAGATCGTGGCCCTGGTCTTCGAATATCTGGAGAAGAACGGCTTCATCTACGATGGGAAGTGAGCGGCCCCTTGAGAAGGCCGGTAGATCTCAGTCCTGTTCCTGCCGTTGTTCTTTGCCCTGTACAGGGCCATGTCCGCGTTGCGCACAAGTTGATCCGCACCCATTGCTTCTCCAAGCTCCGCAACGCCGAGACTGACGGTGACCCGGGGCAGCTCCTTCACCAGGTCTCCCTGCACGGACTCTCTGAGACGCTCGGCAACGCCGTATGCGGTCTGCGCATCGGTGCCGGGAAGGGCCATGACGAACTCATCCCCGCCCACGCGTCCGATGAAGTCATACAGGCGCAGGTTCTCTTCCAGACGGGAGTAGATCTCCTTCAGCACTCCGTCTCCCACCTGGTGGCCGTAGTCGTCATTGATTCTCTTGAAGAAATCTATGTCGATGAACACTACGCACAGCGCGCTTGCCAGGCGGCTGCATCGGTCAACCTCGCTCTCCAGCCGGGAGGCAAAGACCCGCCTGTTGGGCGCGCCGGTCAGCTCATCCACCGTCGCGAAGTGCTCCAGGCTTTTCTGCCTCTCCCAGGCCTGCGCAAGGATGTGCGCCGCAAGAAAGGAAGCGACAGCCGCGGTCAGGACGGCGACCATCAGCCAGCCCAGGAAGAACGTCAGGCGCACGCCGCCGAACGCGAGGAGACTGAAGGCAAGCCCCAGGAGCCCCGCGAGGATGGTCGTCCCCGCCGTGAATGTCCAGAACAACGCCCGCGGACTGAAGAAGCTCACCCGCTCCCGCATGTTCCTGGTTGGCCGCTGCCTCACCGTTGGCTGACTCTTTGCCTGCTTTTTTAATTTGCCGTCACTGATTTCCATCACCCCTATTGTACGGCGCTTTTGCCCTTCCACACATACAGTATGGTGCCATTTTCATCCCGAATGCGCCAGATGCTCCGGCGCACCTTTCCGTACCTTGACATTGCGATGCTCTGATTCTAATGTAGCGCAAAACATCCATCTGCATAGAGAGGCGCCCATGGCAGTCAATATCGAGCAGGTCGTCACGAAGAAGCAGACGCGGGAGTTCATCAAGTTTCCCTATACTCTCTACAGAAATGACGCAAACTGGGTCCCCCCGCTCCTCATGGATGACTACCGCAAGGTCAACCGCAAGAAACATCCATTCTACCAGCACGCGGAAGCGGAGTTTTTCCTTGCCCGTAAGGACGGGGCTCCGGCGGGAAGGATCGCGGCAATCCATGACTCGATCTGGGAGAAGACCCACCATGAGAAGGCGGCCTACTGGGGCTGGTTCGAGTGCGTGGATGACCCTGCCGTGGCAAAGGCCCTTTTTGACGCCGCGTTCGAGTGGGCGCGCAAGCGTGGCTGCGTCCGGATCATCGGCCCCATGTCTCCCAACGCAAACGATATCATCGGCTGCCAGATTGAAGGGTTCGAGGGACCGCCTGTCCTCCTGATGCCCTACAACCCGCCCTATTACGACCGGCTGATCCAGGGGTACGGAAGCAGGAAATGGAAAGACCTGGTGGCCTGGCTGATGGACAACCCCGAGATCCCGGAGCGACTGGCCAAGATCATGCCCCGGGTGGAGGCAAAGGGCGGCTTCAAGCTTCGCACCCTGAACATGAAGGACTACGACAACGAGATCAAGCGTTTCAACGACCTGTATAACCAGTTCGAGCAGGTCAACGCCGTCTTCACTCCCATGACGCCGGCGGAAATCGAGTTGAT
>Ga0187881_10001119_pt1 | contig 29353 bp, 20 predicted proteins | sample June2016WEW_19_1_2_FD_133017 | JGI IMG/M metagenome (GOLD analysis project Ga0187881, IMG submission 133017) | Peatland microbial communities from SPRUCE experiment site at the Marcell Experimental Forest, Minnesota, USA - June2016WEW_19_100 | ecosystem: Environmental > Terrestrial > Soil >... | reverse complement strand
GGAAACAGCAGCCACTTCCCATCGCTGGTCGGACGCACGTTGCTGAACACCCCTTGCTCGTGATGCGTGCCAAACATGTGGCTAATCACCCTCCCCGATCCCCCGTTCAGGTCCGTGGTGAACGGCGAAGCCTGCACCGCCGCGTTCCCATATGCCCAGGAATCTCCTAGGCAGATGTCTACCGCCCCCGTGGCCGATCCCGTGTCGCAGCTCGGCATCGTCGCCCCGGGACAGCTCACAAAGATGTTCCCCGGCAGGGCCCCCGCCCGGCACTCGTTCGCCGCATTGGCCACGCAGTACGCATACGGCGTCGCGTCTGAAATCACGTTCCCCGTCGCCGCGCTGGAAATGTCCTCCAGCGGATGGGCTCCGCAAGACGCCAGTGTGGTGACCTGTTTGCGGTGCAGCGCCGCCCCGCCCGTCATCTTATAGGTGCTCGCCAGCCCCCCTATCAGGCTCCCCGTCGCCCCGTAACTGCTCCCCGTATTATTCATCGGGACCGCATCCACCATCCATTGCTGCTCCCACGCTGGCGCCGCCGCCTGGTCCCAACTCGGATGCTGCTCGTAGTTGTTCCCTCCATCCAGATCCGGCCCCGCCACCCCCGCAAATGTCGGGTTCTCCGCAATCGTTCCAGAAAATGACACGAGATCATAACCAGGAGTGGAATTCAGGTAATCCCATCTCGACCACTGGAGGCCGGGGATGCCCGCTTTATTCCCCTGATCCCCAATGTTAATCGAATCCCTTGTCGCCATGTGCGCTGGCGTCATGTAGTTCTCCACCACCTGGTTGCTCGTACTGCCGTTCACCGCTGGATAGGTGATGCTCGTCCCGTGAGGATCGTTGATGAAGTTCCAATACCAAACGCCTCCCTCGTTCGCTTCCCCCCATGGCGACAACGCAGCGGAGAGTGAGGATGCCCGGCAGGCCGCGTACAGATACGCACCTGCCGTGAGGCTAGACGGAGTGACTGAAACTGGGGTTATATCCGAACCAGAGATGAATTTGCTCGCCCCCAAGTTGTTGCCTCGTATCATCGTCCAGGTGTGCGTCACTGCGTCCTTGGATACCAATTCCAGAGGCTCATACCCCGTCGCAAGATTGCCGACCATGAAGTAGTCACCTGGCTGCGCGTCTTGCAGGTAAGCAGGATTCCCTGTGGATTGCGGTTCATAACTCCCATTGGTGGCCCGGATTCGAATGCTTGTGCCCGTTCCGGGGTTATTATCCACAATAACGAAGTAAGCACCACCGCCGTACTCTGCACCGAATCGCGAGCTGTTGGACTGCATCGACACCCACGGGTTGTGGTCACCCATGGGCATAGGGGTGTGGATCGTGCACCAGCGGCTAACGGGCATTTTCCAAGTGGCGGAACTGGCTATAAACCCTCCCGTGCCTCCCGCCCCGATGGGCAGGTCGTTGCCTGGGTCGAAGACGTTGATGTAGCCGAAGGAATCCTGTTGCGTCTCGGCATACAGCATCAACTTCCCCATCTGCGTCCCATAAAATTGTCCTACACCGAAATTCGTGTAATCGTAGGTCGGATCGAAGACTGTCAGCAACGGCTGCAATCCATTTGGCGTCAGGTCCACTGTCGTAAGATGAGAGCTAATCCCCGGCCAAGTCCCGACATTAGTACCGTCGCCAGTCAATGCCCCGGTCCATGTGGCCTTCAGAATCCACGATCCGGCTTGATTGCACGGAAGATCCAGGTACATCTTGAGGGGGTCCGTGGGCGAGAACTGGATCATGGTCCCGGACAGAGACAACGCTGCGGGGCACCCCGCATGGCCGGAAACCAGCCTGGTCAGCGCGTAGACATTGCCTGTGTCCGTCTCCACGGAGACCAGCAACGAAGGAACCGACCATATCACGCAGAGGTCGTAGGTGTGTCCGTTGGCCGACGCCAGGGCATGGGAGCAGAGTTGGAACATGCCACCGCTGGGCCACGAGTTTGCTCCCATGTCGGGAGTGCTGTCTCCTGGCATGGTCACCTTCCGTATCAAGACGCCCGTGTTGGGATCGACGAAGGGCTCGGCGCGGCTGGAGGGATTCACCACCGAGGGCCAGTTGTAGTTTCCGGCCGCGTCCGCCGCCAGGGGTTCGGGATAGGTTCCGCCGAGAGGTATGTTGGCCGTGGAGAACGAGCCGCTGGCCACGTCGGAGCCGCAGGTGAGGCGGTAGTAGTGCGTGGTGTTGGCCTGCAAGGCGCGGCTGTAGCGGTGGCCGTCGGCCGCCAGAAAGGGATTGCTGGTTCCACTGGCCATCATGCCGTGCCGGCCGATGACCACCAGGCGGTAGCGCCCGTCGGTAATCGAGCCGGAGCGGGCATCGGAGTTGGAACCGGCAAACAGGCTGGGGTCCACGTCGTGTACCAAAGGCGCGTACGACGCCGATTCGCTCACCTCGATCCGGCAGGCGCTCTCGTCCGGCGCCGTATAGGAAAGCGTGGCTTGCGTCGGTGTGACGCCCTGTAGCTGGACATTTGTAACTGCCCCATACAGGCTCAGGGGCAACAGCAGCAGGCATTGTTTCGACATAGCTTTCTAGTTCCAGGAACTCCCAGGCCCGGTGGCCTGCCATCGGCTGGCTACTTCGTCATACATAAACGCCTGCCCCGCGCATTGTCCCGCCGTCCCGCCCGCCGCCATGCCGCCGCGGACATTGGCCGGCCACGTGAGCGTGGTGGTCGGGGTAGTGGCTCCATTGCAGATGACCACCCATGCTACCTGCCGGGTGGCTGGGGAATTGTCCCAGGTGATAGCGCAAGTCGCCTGGTTGTTAAGATCGACGTGAAGCGACGACGCCATATTTGCCGCATTGAACGACACTGCCCCCGAGGCACAGGTCAGGCTGGCGCCTGCGTTCGTCCAGAAATACCGACCGAACAGGGTGTATGCGCCCGCGTTGAGGGTGTTCCCGCCCACAACGGAGCCGGCAGTGATGTTCCCGCTCGCCGTGAGATTTCCGCTTGCGTCTCGCGTAACCTTATCGTCGGAAGCAATGGTATTGGCATCGCTCCAGAACGCCATTTGATTGGCGGCGGGCGTCCCCCCGACCAGCGCCCCGGTCTGGCTCCATATGTTTGCCGTCGCGCAAAGATACAGATTGCGCCCCGCTACCGCGTCCGTGGCGAAATAGATCTGGCCGACCCCACAAGTCGAGGGTTTCGCGGCAATCGTCCCCTGCGTATATGCAACCTGCGTCCAGGTATTCGTGCTGGAGCAAGTGTAGATCTTGCGGTTTGCTTCGGCGTCGGTCGCAAAGTAAAACGCACCCTGCGTGCAGGTGCTGGGCATGGCCGCTTTCGTGCCGGACTTCGCCGGCAGGCTCACCCCAGCTCCGGACGCATCAATTGTGCCCTGGAATGTCTGGACTGTGTTGGCAGCGTATGTGTTTGACTGGTCCGTGCGAGCTGCCGTGGAGGCCGTCGCGCTCAGTTGGGTCCAGGTGTTGTCCGGTTGACACAGGTACAGATTCTGGCCGGCCGGAGCATTGGTATTGAAGAATATCTCGCCGCTAGCGCAAGTCGCGGGCGTTGCCGTGCCTGTCTTTACCGGCCTGGTCGACGCCGCGCCGGATGCATCCCAGGACCCCTTGAGCGTCCTGTCGCCATTGATAACCGTTTGGGCGTACAAGAGGCTCGCCCAAAGCGTGATTCCCATCGCAATTGATTTCATGATTAGAAGCTCCGAATGATCGTGGCGCTATAGATGGCTAACGCCGGGTAGATCGTCATCCCCGACAGGTTGCACAACCGCACCGAAACCGTGTCCAGCGCGGTCGCCAGCATGGTCCCGAACAGACCTCGCTGCAACGTCCCCGGCCAGCCTGGCACGACTGCGTCACCTGGCGACGCGCCTGGGACGGAGATGTTCCCGTCGTCCGCGCACGCGCCGTTCTGGATAGAGGGAAAAGCGAGCGTGGCGTGCCCCTTCAGGTACGTCGGTACCAGCGCCGTATCCACCGCGATGGTGGTAGCGGTTCCGGCTTCCACGACTACAATCCCTTGACCCGCGTTTATGATCTGAGTTGAGAGCCAGGAGCGCCAGTCGTTCCCCTGCTGGTTCCAAACCCCATTAACGGCCCCCCATGTCGCAATCGGGATTACATCGTACGGAAATGTTGTGATCCCTGGCTCGGATTGGCACCCGACGGAGCAATTTACCGTCATACTATGCCCAACCGTCAGGATGCCATTCTGGTCTACATAGATGAACGCCGTCCCCGTGCCGCCCGCAACGGTCGCCGTGGAAGGCGTCTGGATGCTTTGCACCGTGTTTCCGAACCGCACATTGCACGGCGTCGCGGCCGAACAGCTCGCTCCAATCGTCAAGACCGTCGGACTGCTAAGCGTGACCGCCAGCGCCGACAACGTTCCACTGGTGGCATTCGGGGTGTGCGGTTCCCACTGGGTGGTCGACGCATTCCAGGAGAGGACTTGTCCATCGGCCGGGGACGTAGCCGCCACCGGCCGGCTCTGAATCCCCCTCACCACCACTGCGCTCAGGTCGCCCGTTGCGTCTCCGCTCAGGGAGTGGCTGTGTGAAAGCGCCGCTTTGCCATCTAGTTGCGCTTGAATGTCGCTTCTGACGTTTGCCAAGGTCCCGAATGCCGTGGCGCCGACTGTACCGGCCCCGATCTTCCCCACGTCGATGCCCGTCGGCAACTGGCCGTTGCTCAACGTCCCCGCAATCTGTGAGAAGTTGTAATCGCCCGCCACCCCGACTACTGCTCCAGCTCGTCCGAACACGCTGGTGACCGAAGAGGTTCCCCCGCCACCAGACTGCCCGCTTCCACCGGAGCCGTTCCCGTTGATTACACAGCTCCCGCTCTGCGGAACGCTGAATCTTACAGTGACGTCGTAGGTCGTGCTATCGACAGACACCCGGCTCGGTTCCACAAGCGTTTCCGTGGAGTCGTAACACGACACCAGCAGGTTCGCGCTCGGATATCCGTGAGAGCTTCCAGGAATGGTAACACTCGTCTGCGAAGTGAAAGACGCCGAGTAATTGGCCGCGGTGCTGCCCGGCTCCCACTGGTTCAGCGTGGCGTTCCACCTTAAGTTCTGTCCGTCCGCCGGGGCCGCAGTGGATAATGGGCGTCCCTGGAGGCCTTTCACAACTGTGGCGCTGGCGGCTCCGCCGGCATCGCCGGCTAAGGTGACGCTCGGGCTGCCCGGCTCCCATTGGCTCGCCGTAGCGTTCCACTTTAAGCTCTGCCCGTCCGTTGGAGCCGCCGAGGACACCGTCCGGCCCTGAACGCCTCTCACCACCGTGGACGCCGCAGGCCCGCCGGCATCGCCGGCTAAGGTGACGCTCGGGCTGCCCGGCGCCCATTGGCTCGCCGTAGCGTTCCACTTTAAGCTTTGCCCGTCCGCCGGAGCCGCCGTGGACACCGTCCGTCCCTGGATGCCTTTCACCACCGTGGAGGCCGCAGGCCCGCTGGCATCGCCCGCAAGAGTGTTGGTCACCGTCCCTGGCTGCCACTGGTTCACGGCGGCGTTCCACGTCAGCGCTTGCCCGTCTGTGGGCTTGGCAGGCGACACCGAGCGCCCCTGAACAGCCTGCACTACCGTGTTCGAAAGCGGTCCCGTGGCATCGCCGGAAACGGTACTGCTAACCGGCGTGGGTTCCCATTGGTTGGTATTCCCGTTCCACTCCAGTGCCTGTCCGTGCGCCGGAGCCGCTGCCGAAACCGCGCGCCTTTGCAGCCCTGTCACCGCGGTCGCGCCGGCCGGACCGTTAGCATCGCCTGTCAGCGTTGTGCTGGGCGTACCCGGCTCCCACTGGTTCAACGTGCCGTTCCATTTGAGGGCCTGCCCGTTCGTGGGGAAATTTGTCGATACCGGAAGCCCCTGCAACGCCCGCACCACTGTATTGTTCGCCGGCCCGTTAGCGTCGCCGTTCAAGCTGGTGCTCGGAACCCCCGGTTCCCACTGGTTCGCCGTCGCGTTCCACGTCAAGGCCTGCCCGTTCGCCGGAAGCGACGAGGCAATTCCCCGCCCATACAGCCCGCTCACCACCGTCGCGCTGGCCGGCCCGCTGGCATCTCCCGCCAACGTTGTGTTGGGCGTGCCCGGCTCCCATTGGTTCAACGCGCCGTTCCATTTCAGCGCCTGCCCATCCACCGGGGTGTTAACCGAAAGCCAGCGCCCTCGCAAGCCGTTTACCGTCGTGCTGCCCGACGGCCCGTTCGCGTCCCCCGCCAACGTAACGCTCCAACTGCCCGGCTCCCATTGGTTCGATGCGGCGCTCCACTTCAATCCCTGCCCGTCGGAAGGCGCGGCCACGGATACGCCACGCCCCTGCAGACCCTTCACCACCGTGCTGCCCGACGGCCCGTTGGCGTCTCCCGACAGGGTTGTACTGGGAGTTCCTGGCTCCCAGTGTTGTGCGGTCCGGTTCCACTCCAGCGCCTGGCCGTCGGCTGGCGCCGTATTGGATACCGCCCGTCCCTGCAAACCCTGTACAAGAAGCGACCCCAACGTCCCGAAAACATCGCCCGCTATCCCGGTCCAGGCTGCCGTAGAGCCATCGGTCGAAAGCACCTTCCCCGATTGCCCCGCCGTGTCCGGCAGATCTGGAGGCCCTTGGAGCGTCCACACGTTCTGCGCCGTGCAGCCATAAAAACTCTTCCCTGCCGGCGCTCCAAGCCTAAAAAATGTCTCGCCCACCGAGCACGTAGCCGGCAGAACCGAACCCGTCCGGAAGGTCTTCGTCGGGACTCCCGAAAAATCCACGTTTCTGGTCTGAGTTCTCAAATCCAACTGGGTCTGTGCGCTAGATCCCATCACCGCGGCTGTCCCGAGCAGCCATCTGGCCCATGTAAGGCATCTCATATCTTGATTTTTCCGCCTCCGAACTAGTGCCGGAATTGGCTTACTCCCGCCTTCAGAGTAGCAACGAGGCCAGCGGGTTCCCGTGCAGCGCTTCGCTAAGTAGTTGATTATTCAGGCAGAAATAAACTCACATTTGTTGTGAACGAGAATGGCGGTCGCTACGCTCGGCCACAGAGGGGGATGAAAGCGGGCTCGGCACGAGGGACATTACAGGTACGCTCTGCGCGATTGAGGCTGAGTACGGTCAGGCAATGCGAGGCCGTTTGTGAATGTGGTCCGGAACGTGTTAATTAGGGGAACAGAGCAGTGAGGCTCCCGCCGCAAGGTGGAAAGCCCCTGCCGCCAGTGGGCGCCGAAGGCAGGCCCATTCGCAAGACTTACGGGACCTTCCGGAACGAAGGCATCGGAAAAACTCAGGGACAAAATCTCTCACCGACGGACGCGGTTCAGGATGCGAAGAAGGCGGGGGCTACTGGGTTCTCCTGCGTTCCCAACATGGGCCATCGAAGGAAAGTAGCACCCCAGGAATAGCCCACGCCAAAACCAACCAGCATCACGAGTCCGCCCGGCTGCAGCCGCCCTTCGCAGGCGGCATGTTTGAGGGCAATCGGAATAGTAGATGAGACTGTATTCCCGCAATGACTCAGGCAAAGACAGAACTTCTCACGGGGAATCGCCAGTTTCTTGCGCAGGTGTTCCAGCATGTACTGATTTGCCTGATGAAACACGAAGAAATCGACCTCTTCGATCCGTCGATTGGCGCGCCGCAGCAATTGGTTCACGCATCCGGGGATGGCCCGAATGGTGAAATTGAAGATTTCGGCGCCATTCATGAAGAGATTGTCCTGGCTCCGCCAGTTGCCGTTCTCGTCGCAAACGGGCCGTTCACTCCCCGGCGATGCGGGGGTACGCAGCCCGCCGGCGGGCACGATCAAGTTCGACCCACCCTTGCCGTCGGTGCCGAAAACGTATGGCGCCGGCCGCGAGTCGCCGTCGCCAGGAACTGCCTCGAGAAGCGTGACCGCCGCCGCGTCTCCGAACAGGGTGCGCACGCTCTTGTCTTGTGGATGAATGAATTTACTGTACGTTTCGGCTGTAATCAGGAGGACGCGGGAAGCCTGGCCTGTCTCGATCAAACCTTGAGCCAGCCCCAACCCGTATATGAAGCCGGAGCAGCCAAGATTGAAATCGAGCGCTCCGGCGGTCGTCGGGATTCCCAGCCGATCCTGCAAGAGGCAGGCTGTGGTTGGAAGGAAGTAATCGGGACTCTGGGTGCACAGCAGTAAGTAGTCGATGTCCCCGGGCGAACAGGCTCCGCTCTCAAACAGGGACTGCGTCGCCCTATACGCCAGGTCGGAGGCGCACTCCCCTGGCCTGGTCACATGCCGCTCCAGGATACCCGTCTTACCTTCTATTTTTTCGACGGACCAACCGGGAAACTGCGAGGCCAGGTCTGCGTTGGTGACTACCGTTTCCGGGAGGTAATGCTCGATCGCGCGGATTGCTACTCTCATTTCGAGCCTCCTACTGGGCGGTGTAACCGCCATCTACCGCCAGCACGCTGCCGGTGATCCAGCGACTGGCGCCGGACAACAGGAAGGCGATGGCGTGCGCCACGTCGAGCGGCTTTCCCAGGCCCAACGGCTGGGTTGCACGAACCAACGCCTCCATCTTTTCGGGCGATAGTTCCCGCATGGCGGAATCGTGCATCTCCGTCTTGACGTAGCCGGGCGCCACGCAGTTGATCCGTACTCCCGCCGGCGCCAACTCCACCGCCGCGGATCGCGCAAACGCGATGAGGGCGCCTTTACTGCCGCTGTAGGCGGATCGAGCCGCAACCCCCAACAAACCGGCGACCGATGCCACCAGCACCACGCTGCTCTCCGGCCGCCGCACCTCTTTCCGGCAGAAGGTGGAGGCCAGCGCGACAGCCGCGTGATAATTGATCCGCATAACTTCTTCGGCGTGCGCCGTGTCCACCATACGCAGAGGGCGTAAGGATGAGATACCCGCAGAGCACACCAACCCGTCCAACGGACCAGTTTCTTGAACCAACTGGCGTAGCCAAAGCGGGATCTCTTCCACGCGCCCCAAATCGAACGGCGCCAGGCGGTGCCCTTCGCCCTCCATGGCGCCGAGGGTTTCGCGGAGGCGTTCCTGGTTGCGAGCCGTCAGAATGACCCGGGCGCCCAACTGACTGAGCAGGATCGCGGCGCTTTGACCAATACCGGACGAAGCGCCGGTGACCAGCACGGTCTTGCTCTCCATCTGGAGAGGGTTTGTCATGCGCGCGGGGCTTCCGCCACGAGCGCGGCGAGGTCGTCCACGGTACGACAGGATAGAATCGCTTTGGCCGGTAATGAAACGCCGTACTCGGTGTCGACCATCGCAATGAAACCGATAACTGCCAGCGAATTCCAATCCTCCAGATTGGCCAGCGCGCTCGAGCCCTGAACAGTGCCGGCGGCGGCCTCCAGCAACTCGTCCATTTTCAGATAGAAAGCGTCCTTGTTCATAGTGGTTCTGTCACCAATACGGTTTGATCCGATAGTACGCCTTATGTTACCATTTTTCCTCAAGAGTTAAGGATAAAGACTTCTTCAGGCCCGTATCGCTGAATTGCGCGGCGTACGTCGCGGCTCTGTCGGCTCAGAGTTTATGGCTACAGAAATCGTCGCCCTCCAACCGGAAGAGCAGGAGATCGCGGCTCACTTCTTGGCGTCGGTCTTCGCTGTTTCGCCGGACTTCCCTTTTATCGATCCGCTGCTTTTCCATTGGAAGTACTTTCTACCCAGATCCGATTGGAGCGGTCCGAGAAGCTGGGTTCTGAAGGAAGACGGCCATATTCTCGCGCACGCCGGGATATGGCCGCTCTCATTTCTTCTGCCCGGAAAAGAAGTGCGCAGCATGCACATTATCGATTGGGCGGGCAAGCCAGACGCCGCCGGGGCCGGCGTTGTGCTGTACCGGGAAGTGGCCCGGCAGGCCAGTACCCTGTTGGGGGTCGGAGGCTCGCGAATCGCCCGAAAGGTCGTGCGCATGTTGGGCTTCCCCGAGCCCGGCCGATGCGAGACATACGTTCGGGTGATTCGGCCCTGGCGGCAGCACCGTACTCGCGGAGCCTTGGGCCCGTCGTGGAAGAAGGCGCTCAAGCTCCTGCGGAACACCGTCTGGAGTTTGGCCGCGAAAGGCGCCGCTGCTGGGTGGTCGGCCAAGGCGGTCGATTCGTTTTCGGAATCGGTCACCCGGCTGTGGGAAAGGCACGACCGCTCGCGCTGGACCTTTGTCCAGCGCACGCCTGCTTTTCTCAATTACGTCCTCGCCTGCCCGGCCGGGTGCAGGGGTTTTCTATTGTTTCGGAATGGCGAATTGGCGGGGCGCCTACTGCTCTCCCAGCAGGCGGGACAGACCCGGGTCGCCGACCTTTGGATCGCCTCCGGGGAACCGGGCGATTGGGCGGCGGCGTATGCGCTGGCTATCGAAGTCGCCGGGATGGATCCGCGCTGCTGTGAGCTGACGGTCCGCTGCTCGACGCCGCTGGTGAAAAGCGCGTTACTGGCGAATGGATTCCGCTTCTCCCACGACGAGCCGATCTGGCTGCACGATCCCTCCGGCCTAATGAACGGCGCCGCTCCGCTGCACATTCAAGCGTTGGATTCCGACAGTTTTCTTGCTTTCAATCCTTCGGATCCGTATCTGACATGAGAATTCGATCCGAGTCGCTGGAAGGGAAACGGTAAAAGGCAATCGGCACGAATTCAGGGGTACGAATTGCGTGGTGTTACTCCTGGAGGGCGACACGATTACCCGGATATCGGCCCCAAAGGATCGGTCGGTAGCGATGTTGTTTGGCGATGGCAACACCAGTTCCGCGTCGATACCGCTGGCCATCGGGCACTGTCTGCGCGAGTCACTTGCGTGTACGGGCGGTCCGCTTGTCATTCCGGATCTGACCCTGGTCGATTCCAACGCGCTTGTGGAAGCGGCCTCGAGCGGTCAGGATCAGTGCGCCAACTTGATCGCTCTCAACCCGTCGATGGCCCAGTTCCTCACCATCTTCCGGTGTCCGGCTTCGATCCCCCAGAAGAAGACTATCGCGTAATAGCAAGCCGCCATGGCCGCCCCGCCGCCGAGCGCCACCAGCCAACTGGCCGGTTCACCCAGAACCCGATTTGCCAGCCAGGCGACAGCCGCGACGGGCGCCAGAATGGCGGCCGGTTTCGCATAGATACCCCGCAAGTAGGCCGCAAAACTCAGGCCAACGTGGCGGCTGACGACGTAGGGAACATATAATCCCCGTGATACGATCATCAAACCGGTAACCACGTAGGCCGCGCCGAGTATGCCATGGCGTGGAATCACATACCACAAACCGGCCACGCTGAGAACCGCCTCGATGAACTGCGCGCGCGCCAGGGAATCGTGTTTGGCGAGTCCGTACAGGACGGCGCTGGAATTGAATTGCGCGGCCACGGCGATCACCACACCGGCTCCCAGCACCGGCAGCAGCGGCGCGCTGTTAGCCGCAAAGCCGGGATTAATCCAGACTTGCAGCAACTGCCGCCCGAAGATGGAGAGATAAGCCGCCAGCGGAAAGAACATCATCAGCGAATAGCGATTCGCCAGCACGGCCATCCGCGAAATCCCGCTCAGATCGCCGTAAGCGGTAAGCTCCGCCGCCTTGGATCCCGTAACCACTCCGACCCGCCCGATCAGATCGACCGAATAGCTCAACAGCCGCAACGGAAAGGAGTAATAGGCGACCAGCGCTTCCGACAGAAAATGCCCGATCAACACCATCGCATCCTGATTCAACACCATCAACGACGTGCCCGCCAGGAAGGAATGGGCGCCGTATCTCATCATTTGGCGGGCCTCCGAGAGGCTGGCCTTGCGAGGCGTGAAGGTCCTTCCCGGCAGTACGGTGCGCATGGCGCGGTATGTAAGCGCATAGCCGACGATCTGGCTGGCCAGAACGCATATTCCCAACGCCCGGAGACCATAGCCCATGTAGACCACCGAAAAACACCCCGCCACGCGCAAGCCGTTTGTGACGATCATGATCCGGCTGACCATATCGAAGCGCTGGTAGGCCTCCAGCACGGCCGTGCAGGCACTGAACACGACGGCCAGGGCGAACCCGATCCCGACCGTGACCGTCAGGAACCGGAACGGCGCCAGGTCGCGGGGCAAAACATGAGGGAAAAGCCACGTGATATTCCGCGCTACGGCCAACGAAGCTACAAACACCGCTGCCCCGGCAATTGTGAAGTACGTCAGCCCCGTACTGATCAACTCCTCCAACCGGGCCAGGTCACCCGTCGCGCGGTAGTGCGCCGTGTACTTGACGACCGCCGACCGGAAGCCGAGATCGACCAGCCCGAAATATTCCGCCAGTGAGAAGGCCAGAGCCCAGATGCCATACCGTTCGTCGCCCAAGTGGTGGATGAGGTACGCCGAAAGAAAAATCCCTGCAATGAGGCTGAAAATGACTCCGGCCCAGCCCCACAAGACGTTATGGAAGAAATGTCTTCCTTGGGTGCTGGGTTCCGAAGCGGGCGCCATTTCATTTCAACGTAACAGATGGACATCGCGGCCGTGCAGCCTTGGAGAGCCATCCGTTATACTGATTCCAGTGTTTTGGATGTGAAGTCCCTGGTTCCGGTTCGGGGCGCATGAAGCAGATTATTCGCAAAGGCATTCGGGACATCATCGTCGATGAAGTTCCCGACCCGGTCGCGTTGCCGCACCACGTGCTCATCAGGCCGGTGTTTTCGCTCATCAGCAGCGGCACGGAAACAGCCAGCATCCACCAGGAAGGCGTTATCCGCGAGGTTGCGGACAATCCCTCGCACCTCCGGAAAGTCTGGGAAGTGGTCAAGGTGAATGGGCCCATCCGCACCATGCGGGAGGTCGCCGCCAAGCTGACGTCCGAATACGCCGTTCTCGGCTATTCCGGCGCGGGCATTCTCGTCGAGAAACATCCGACCGTCGCCGGCTTCGAACCCGGCGACCGGGTCGCCTACGGCGGAGAAGGGACCGGCCATGGCGAAACCATCCTGACTGGCCGAAACCTGGTGGCTCGCGTGCCCGATGACGTCCCTTTTGAGCAAGCCTGTTTTGCCACCCTCGGCAGTATCGCCATGAACGCGGTGAGGATTTCGCAATGCGGCTTGGGCGATACGGTGGCCGTGATCGGATTGGGATTGGTCGGTCAACTGGCCGCTCAATTGGCGCGTTTGCAGGGGGCGGTGGTCATCGGCATCGACCTGAAAGCCGATCGAGTTTCCCGGGCGCGCCAGTGCGGCGCGCATTATGCGTTCGAGGCTGAAGCGGCCGCCGAGGCGGTCGGCGCGATTACGGACGGGCGCGGCGTGGACTGCGTCATCATCGCCGCGGCGGCGAAATCCCCCGCTCCCTGCCGCCAGGCCATCCAGATCTGCCGCGACCGCGGGCGCATCGTGGTGCTCGGCGCCGTGGACATGACCCTCCCGTGGAACGACATGTACATGAAGGAAATCCAGCTTCTCATGTCGCGCGCCTACGGGCCGGGCAGTTATGACGCTGAGTTCGAGAAGAAGGGACGCGACTATCCCCTGCCATATGTGCGCTGGACGGAAACGCGCAATATGGAGGAGGTCCTGAGACTCATTTCGACGGGCCGACTGCTCGTGGATCCGCTGATTACGCACCGGTTCTCGCTCGAAGAGGGCGCCCGTGCGTACGAAACCATCATGAACCCCGCTGCGGGCAGCCTCGCCGTGCTCCTTCGATATGAACCGGCATCGGCCGCTGTTCCGGTTTTTCAACCGCAGCGGCGCGTGGAGACGGCGCATCCGGGAGTGGCACCCGCATCGGGGCTCCTCGGCGTGGCGCTCCTCGGGGGCAGCAACATCGCCCGCTGGAGTCACCTGCCCGCGCTGAAGAAAGCGGGAGGAGCCAGATTGCTGGCCGTCTACTCCTCGAGCGGAGTGCGCGCCAAGGGATACGCGTCGCGTTTTGGGGCCGATTTCTGCGCCACGGATTACGAAGAAGTTCTCCGCCACCCCGGAATCGACGCCGTTCTCATCACCACGCGCAATCAATATCACGCGTCGCAAGCCGTGGCGGCCTTGCGCGCGGGCAAGCATGTATTCGTCGAAAAGCCCATGGCGATCACGGAACAGGAATGCCTGGACCTCGAGCGAGCGGTCGCCGAAACCGGCAAGATACTCACGGTGGGCTTTAACCGGCGATTCGCCCCGTACTACCGCCGCTTTCGGGAAGAGTTGATGCGGCGATCGGGGCCGGCCCTGTTGAATTGCCGCATCAATTCGCCGGGCATTTCCGGTTCTTACTGGATGGCCGACCCAGCGATCGGCGGCGCCATTCTGGGCGAGGCCTGCCACTTTATCGACCTGATGCGTTGGATGCTGAACGCCGAGTTGGTGAACGTTTCGGCTTTCAGTCTTCCCACCGGCGCCAAGGATCCGATCGGTGAAAACAACCTGGCGGCAAGTTTTTTGTTTTCCGATGGATCGGTCGGCAATCTGACATACTGCACGGTGGGCAGCAAAACATCCGGGGGTGAGCGGGTGGAGGCGTTTGCGCCGGGCCTGGGCCTCAAAATCCAAGATTTCAAGACTCTGACGATCGAAAGGGGAATTCGCCGCTCGGCGAAACGATTCTGGGCGGAGAAAGGCTATGACGCCCAGATGAAAGAGTTTATCGAAGCCATACGCGCCAGCCGGCAGCCGGCCGTCACGGTTTTCGATGGCAGCCAGGCTACCATTGGATGCCTGCGAATGTTGGAATCCGCTCGTACGCAGATGCCCGTGGCGATACCCGATCCGGCCGCGGCCAGGGCGACTCCCGTTTGATGCCGGCTCCCCCGATTCGCGTTCTGCTGATCGCTCCATCTCTCGACATCCTTGGGGGTCAGGCTGTCCAGGCGACGCGGTTGATGGATGGGATGCGGCAGGTGGATTCCGTCCGCATGAAATTCCTGCCTATCAACCCCCGGCTCCCCGGGCTTTTGAGGGGATTACAGCAAATCAGGTACGTGCGGACCTTCTCAACTTGGCTTCTGTATCTTTTCAAGCTGCTGGCGGCGGCTGCGCGCTGCGATCTCCTGCACATCTTTTCCGCCGGATGCTCTTCCTACCTGCTCTGGAGCGTTCCGGCCATTTATGTCGGCCGGCTCTATGGCAAGAAGATCATCCTGAACTATCGCGACGGCCAATGCGAAGACCATCTCCGCAACTGGAAAACCGCCAAACCACCGCTGCGGCTGGTCCACGAGATTATTGCGCCGACCGATTTCATCGTGGATGTCATGGCGAAGTTCGGGTTCAACGCGCGGTGCATCCCCAACATTCTGGACCTGAACCGCTTTCACTACCGGCGGCGGGAGAAGCTGCGGCCGATCTTTATGACCAACCGCATTCTTGAACCGTTGTACAACGTCGGCTGCATTCTCCGCGGCTTCGCCGTCATTCAGCGGCGCTACCCCAATGCGACCCTCGCGGTGGCTCACGATGGAGTCTGCCGCCCGGGGCTCGAGCGTCTGGCGCGGGACCTTGAATTGCGCAACGTAACCTTCCTGGGCCGGGTTCCGCATGACCGCATGCCGGCGCTCTACGATCAAGCCGATATCTATCTGACCACCCCCAATACCGACTGTATGCCCGGCTCCCTGCTCGAGTGCTATGCTTCCGGCCTTCCTATTGTGGCCACCAAGGCCGGCGGCATTCCGTACATTCTGGCGGACGGACAAACCGGGCTGTTGATTCCAATCGACGATCACGAGGCGCTGGCGGAGGCCGCGTTCCGCCTACTCAAGGATCCGGAACTGGTCGCGCGGCTGACCGCCAACGCACGCCGGGAATGCGAGCAGTACCGCTGGGTCCACATCCGCGACCGGTGGACGGGGACATATCACCGCCTGTTGGGGCGGCCCTGGCTGCCCTCCGCCGAACCGGAGGGGGCGTCGGGTGCCGCATGCTAGACTGAGTTCCAGACAATGGGATCGGTAACCGCATGAAGTCCTCTTCCAGTGGCCGGCCGACTCTCGGGCGATTTCTCTTCCGGCTCGCCGCGCGGCTGCGGGGATCGCGCAGCCTGGAAATCCTGGCCGAGATCGAGCGCGCGCCATTTGCGCCGGTCGAAGAGGTGCGCTCCAACCAATTCCGCCAGCTCTCTGCCCTACTTGCGCACGCGGAGGTTAAAGTGCCCTACTACCGCGAACTGTTTCGGGGTATGGGGATCGCCAGCCGGGATATCCGGAGCCTCGCCGACTTTGCTCGCTTGCCGACGCTTAGCAAGGACGTGGTCAAGGCAAGGCTGCGAGACTTTGTCCGCGATGACGTGCCCCTCGCGAGCCTGATGCTGCACCGCACGGGGGGCTCCACCGGGATCCCGCTTGAGTTTTACCAGAGCCGCGACTACGTGGATGCCAGCGATGCAGGGACGTACCGCAACCTGAAACAGTGCGGCTGGCGCCCGGGCGAAATGGTCGCCTTCTTCTGGGGCGACGAGCGTGCGGCGGCCATGCCAAAAATAGAATTCGAAATCCGTCAATTCCTACGCCGGAGTTACTATTTCGACACATTTCATTCCGGTCCGGAGGAGATGGCGCGATGGGCCGCGCGTTTTCGCCGGCTGCGGCCGGCTGTGGCGCTTGGCTATGCATCCACGGTTGTCCGTTTCGCTGAGTTTCTGGAGGCGGAGAATCTGCATGTTCCTCCCTTGTGCGGCGTCTATACCACGGCCGAAAAACTCTACGATCCACAGCGGAAAACGCTGGAACGGGTCTTCGGATGCCATGTCTTCGACTGTTACGGGTCGGCGGAGATCCGCAATATCGCCGCCGAATGCCCGCACGGAAGAATGCATATCAATGCGGACTTCGTGGTCCTGGAGATCGCCAGACCGGCGTTTCCCGGGGGGCCTTGCCCGTTTGTGCTCACCTCGTTGCGGAACTGGACCACGCCTTTTATTCGTTACTTCAATGAAGACTGCGGTTATTTGCTCGACGAGACCTGCTCTTGCGCCAATCGGTTTCCCCTTATGCGCCTGGATATCGCGCGTATCAATGATAGCTTTGTTCTGCCGAACGGCCGCGTGATGCATGGTCTGTTCTTCACTCACTTGATGTACGGCAGCGAGGGCGTCGCGAGCTTTCAATTCCACCAGACCGCGCGGGACCACATTGTTCTTTGGATCGTGCCCGGCGCGGGCCATCCCGAAGGGCGGCAACGCTCGATTCGGGAGGCCGTGCGCCAGGTTGAAGCGCTCTCGCCGGGTGTCCACGTGGAAGTCCGTGAGACTGCGCAGATTCCGCTCTCGTCCGCCGGGAAACACCGCTTCACCCGTTCCGACGTGGGCGCGGAGGGGACTACGGCGGCCAGCGGCCGGAGCTGATCGTATGTGTGGAATCTTCGCCCGCATCAATCCCATTGGCTTTCCCGCCGACCTGAAGGAATGCCGCCACGCAACCCGCCTTCTCGTTCATAGAGGCCCCGACGCGCACGGCGAATGGGTGAGTGGGGCCGGCGACATGTATCTCGGCTTCCGTCGCCTGTCGATTCTGGACCTGTCGGAGGCAGCCAACCAGCCGATGGCGGGAGCGGACGGGAATCTCCTGATTTTCAACGGGGAGATCTACAACTACCGCGATCTGAAGCCGCAATTGGAATCCCGTGGCTGCCGGTTCCGCACCACCGGCGATACCGAGGTTCTGCTGCGCGCCTTGGAGACCTGGGGAGAGGAAGCGCTTCACCGCCTCGAGGGCATGTTCGCGTTTCTCTTCTGGGATGCGCGCCGGCGCGAAGCGCTCATCGGGCGCGACTTCTTCGGCATCAAGCCGCTGTACCTCTGGCGGCCGCCTTCCGGCGGCGTGTGCGTCGCTTCGGAAATCAAAGCGTTCTACGCGCTCGGCGATTTTCAACCGGAGATCAATGCCGCCGTCCTGCCCGAGTACGTGCGTTTCCGCTGCGTGACGAGCCAGGCCACGCTCCTGAAGGGAGTTTCCCAGGTGCAGCCGGGCGAAACCCTGCGCTACGCTCCCGCTTCGGACCGCTTGACCGCCCGGCGCTACTGGAGGCCCGCTCCGGGCGAGGCTGCGGTTCCGGCAGGCCGCGACCCGGTGGACCATTTACAGGATCTTTTCCGCGCCACGGTGGACCGGCACCTCCTGGCCGATGTCCCGGTGGGTGCGCAATTGTCGGGGGGGGTCGACAGCAGCCTCAGCCTGGCGGTGGCGCAGAAGGACCTCGGCCGGCGCATGCAGGGCTTCCATTGCAGCGTGGAAGAACAGACCTGCAACGAAACCGGCTACGCGCGGGCGGTGGCGGAACATCTCGACGTCCGCATGGAAAGCGTCAGTCTGAACGCAGATCGCTTCTTCTCCTCGATCATGGAGAAGCTGACCTGGCACATGGATGAACCGCTCGGGCATCCGAATGCTATCGGCGTCCACCTGGTTTCCGCGCTGGCCCGCCCGCAGGTTACAGTCTTGATTTCCGGAGAGGGCGCGGACGAAGTCTTTGCGGGGTATCCCCGGTATTCCGCCCTATTGCGACATGATCGCCTTCGGCGGATTCCCGGCGCACCGGCTGTGCTGAAGGGGTTGCCCCCGCTCGATCTGAAATACTATCGGGCCTTGCGCAAAGCCGGCCAGTGGGCGGCGCTGTCCACCGATGGCGAAATTATTGCCGGCATGCAGTTCGTCCCACCGGCGGTTGTGGAGCGGCTGCTGGGTCCCGGCAGCGTGGGCTTCAGTGAGGAGGCTCGCTGGAATCTACTGGCGGACTTCCGCGCATGCGACGTCCTCACGCGCTGCCAGTTGTTCGACCTCGCCACCTATCTCCCCGCGCTGCTAGTGCGGCAAGACAAGATGAGCATGGCGGCATCCATCGAGAACCGCGTCCCGTTCGTCACGCCGGGCATGGCCGCCTTGGGACTCGGCCTGGCGCAATCCTGGCGCGCCACGCGCGGCGAGCAGAAAGTGGTCTTGAAAAAACTGCTCTGCCGGTATGTTCCGAGGGAGATCGTGTACCGGAAAAAGGCGGGCTTCGGAATACCCTTGGCGAAGTGGTTCCGAACGCCGGTGGGGCGCGAGCGATACCAATGGCTGCTGGATGCCTCCTGCCCGTTAGACGCCTGCCTGGACCGCGGCGCGGTTCAGGAACTGATCCGGAACTACGGCGGCGGCGACTCGGAGACGGAGGCCGTCTGGGTGCTGCTTACGCTGGGCATCTGGATGCGCCTCTTTGGCAGTAAAGCCGCGGTGGCGGAGGCTGGCGCGGCCCCTTCGGTATAGATCAACCCGCGTTCCTGGTAAGGAACTGCTGGTAAATCGCACCCATCCTGGCCGCCGCTCGATCCAATGTGAAAGTCTCCTGGATCGTGCGGCGCCCCACTGCTTTCATCTCCGCCCGTAATTCAGGGCGGCCAATCAGCAGGCTTAGTTTGGCTGCCAGCTCAACTGCGTTGCCCGGTTCAAAGAGCAGCCCGTTGTCCCCGTCCCGCACCATCTCCGGGTTGCCGCCGACGTTCGAAGCTACCGGGCAGCAACCGCAAGCGATGGCTTCCATCAACGCGTTCGAGAACGCCTCGGAGAGCGAGGGAAGCACGTAGATGTCCATGCTGCGGTACCAGTCGGCCACATTTGCAGTAGCCGGCTGGAAGACGCAATCGTCGAGGATGCCGAGCCGTTTGGCTTCCGCCACGAGCACATCCCGGCTCTCTCCAGAACCCACTATGGCCAGTTTCAGGCCTGGGTGGTCCGGCCTCAACCTGGCGAACGCGGCGATCAGCGTGTCGAGGGATTTCTCGGGCCGCAACACGGAAACCGACCCTATTACGCAGGCGGCCTCCGCCAAACCCGGCATTCGACGCCGGTCTTCGGCGTGAAACGTTCCGGTATCCAGCCCGTTGTAGCAAAGATGCACCCGATGCGCCGGAACGCCTTGGGATTCGATCAGTTCACGGCGTATGAAATCGGAGTTGACCACCACGCCGTCTACCAGCCGGTCCGTCCATTGGAAGACGCGCTGCCAGGCTCGTGAGAAGAAAGCGCGCTCCCCCCGCTGGCTGGAAAGCACCACGGGCGTGCCGGAAAGCCGAGCCACTGGAACCCCGAAGATCACCGTGGGGTAGTCGAATGGATGGACCAGCGCGATGCGGTGACGGCGCAGGTAGGCGCTCATCTGCCAGGCCCCCGTTAGAAGAGAGGGCGATCGAAAGGATCGGATGCCGAAGGAGACGATCGGAATTCCGGCCGCCCGCAACTCGGCCGCGCGGATTCCCTCCGGGTGGTAGCAGCCGACATGCGGTTCGAACCGTTCCCGGTCCAGCGTTCTGGCGGTGGCGGCCAGTTGCCGCTCGCTGCCTCCCAGGTCCAGCGCGCGCGCCATCAGCAATACGGGCCAGCGCTCAGCCATGTGCGTGCATTCCCGGCATGGAACAAAGATGATAGCGTACGGCGCCATTGAGGTCTCAAGCGCTCCGGCATGTTCTGGACCGTCCGCGGCGCCAACGCTATGATTGCGCTTCGATGTTCTCGCTACAGTCGACTTGTTGACGACTATTGGGAGCACCGCCGAGACTGATTGCCCACTGCGTGTCGCACACCCGGCGCAGAAGCCTCCTGTTTTTCCTTCTTAGAAAGGTTTTTGTTTGGGTCTTCAGAACGTCGCAGGGGCGCAGCCCCCGCGGGGAGGAGGGTTTACTCCCACCTGACCAACTCGCGGCGGAGCGACTTTCACCACAGGCTGCTAGTTATGTTAGGATTCTAATCAGCGGGCAAAATTCACTTGATTGTCAGTTCGTCGAGAGTCTTTGTATTATGACTGACTGGCGGCGCCTTGGTCGCACCCAGACCGGCTTGAGTTACCTGCTGAAGCGATAGTAGCATGTGCGGAATCGCTGGCTTTGTAACCGTCCGGCCGACGGAACCGAATCGGCCCTTGATCGAGCGGATGACGGAGATCATCCGCCACCGCGGGCCCGACGATTCCGGTTTCTACCAAGACAACTGGGCCTCCCTCGGCCACCGGCGGCTCAGTATCGTGGATCTGGCCACGGGTCAGCAGCCGATGTCGAACGAGGACGGCAGCTTATGGATCACCTATAACGGCGAGATCTTCAACCACGCGGACCTGCGGCCCATACTCGAGCAGGCGGGGCATCGCTACGCCACCCGCAGCGATACCGAGGCCATCCTCCACGCTTTTGAAGAGTACGGCCCCCGGTGCCTGGACCATTTCCGCGGTATGTTCTCGTTCGCCATTTGGGACAAGAACGCGCGGCGGCTATTCTGCGCGCGGGACCGCTTGGGCAAGAAGCCCTTCTACTACTACTGGGACGGCAGCCTGTTCGCCTTCGCTTCGGAAATCAAGGCCCTGCTGGAACACCCGGGTATCTCAGCTTCATTCGAAGAATCGCTGCTGCCGGAATACCTGGCCTTCGGTTATGTGAGCGAGGAGCGCACGCTGTTTTCGCGCATCCGCAAGCTCATGCCGGGCCATCATTTGACCCTGGACGTTAGCGGCGAACGGCCGGCGCTCGAAATCCGCCAGTACTGGGAGATTCCGGAGGCCGCTCCGGCTGAAGAGCGCGACGACCAATCGTGGATCCGCGAATGCCGCCAGCGGCTCGAGGAAACCGTGCGCATGCGCTTGATGAGCGACGTCCCGCTGGGCATGTTTCTCAGCGGCGGCCTCGATTCCAGCGCCATCGCCGCGCTCATGCGGCGCATGTTCACCGGTCCGGTCAAAACGTTCTCGGTGGGCTACCATGAGGCGCCCTACAGCGAGCTTTCCTACGCCCGGCGCGTGGCCGAGACCATCGGCACGGAGCACCACGAGGTGGTCATCGGCATGGAGGATTTCTTCAATGCCCTGCCCAAGCTGGTATGGCATGAGGATGAACCCCTCGTGTGGCCCTCGAGCGTCTCGCTGTACTTCGTCTCGAAGCTGGCGGTGGAGCAGGTCAAGGTTGCGCTCACCGGGGAAGGCAGCGATGAGATGTTCGCCGGCTACGGCCGGTACCGGTTCTACCTTTGGAACGAGCAGTGGCTGCGCCGCTACCGGATGGCGGTTCCTGGACCCCTGCGGCGGGCGATCCGGGCCGCCGTGGCATCCTCCCGTCTGCTCTCCGCCGGCGTTCGCCGCAAGCTTCAGCATACCTTCGTGGGACTGGGCGAGGATCTTGAATCTCTTTACCTGGACAACTTTTACAGCGCGTTTCCCGGCGCCGAGCGCGCCGCGCTCCTCCTGGCGGCCGATGGAGAGCCGGCATACGCGAATTTCCGCCGGTACTGGGACCAGAGAGGCGCCGGGCTGCTTCTCTCGCGGATGCTGTTCGCGGATCAGAAAACGTACCTGGTCGAGTTGCTCATGAAGCAGGACCAGATGAGCATGGCGACCTCGCTCGAAAGCCGCGTTCCGTTTCTGGATCACGAGTTTGTGGAATTCTCGACGCGGGTGCCCGGCGATTTGAAATTGCGGCATGGGGAAGGCAAGTACATCGTCAAAAAGGCCGTGGAGGATCTGCTACCGGCGGAGATCGTCTACCGCAAGAAGATGGGGTTCCCCACCCCGCTGCGGCAGTGGTTGCGGGATCCCCGGGCCGACCGCCTTTTCGGCCTGCTCACCGCCCGCGACGGCCTGTTAGCGGCTTACCTCGACCGCCAACAGGTGGAATCTCTCGTGGAGCGGCAGAAAGGCGGCCGGTACGATGTTACCGACCGGCTCTGGAGACTGCTCAACCTGCAACTCTGGGGCGACCTGTTCCTCACCGGCAAACGCGAGGAGCGATGGGGCGGACTGCTTTCGCCCGCCGGTGCCCGCTCCACCTTATGAAGCTTCTTTGGGTCAATACCAATTTCATGCACCCCACCACCAAGGGCGGGCAGATCCGGACCCTCGAAATGCTTCGCCAACTCCACCGGCGGCATGAGATCCACTACGTAGCCATCGAGGACCCGCTACATCCGGAGGGGCCGGCCCGGGCCAAGGAGTACTGCGCGCGGGCCTATCCATTCCAGCATCGCGTCCGGGACAAGCGCTCGGCTGGGTTTGCCCTCGAACTGGCGGAGAGCCTGTTCGACCCCATGCCTCTCGCCATCCGCCGGTACCACGCTCCCGCCATGGGCGCGTTTTTGCAGCGCCTGATCGCAAACGAGCGGTTCGATCGCGCGGTGGTCGACTTCTTGAATCCGGCATCCTATTTCCCGGACCTGGAGCGCGGTGTACTCTTCCAGCACAACGTGGAGACCATGATCTGGAGGCGACGCGCGCAACATGCCTCCGATCCGCTCGGGCGGTGGTATTACCGGCTTCAGGCCAGCCGCATGTTCCGGTTCGAGCGGCAGGCGTGCCGCGCGGCCGCTCGCGTGGTGGCCGTTTCGGAGCAGGACGCTCGCACCATGCGGGAGCTTTTCGGCGTGACACGGGTTACCGCCATTCCCACTGGCGTGGATATCGAAGGCCTCACGCCACCCGGCCCGTTCCCGGACCAGACCATCGATCTGGTGTTTGTGGGATCTATGGACTGGCTGCCAAACGTAGATGGGATCCAGTGGTTTGCGCTAGAAGTGCTGCCTCTCATTCGCCGCCAGCGCCCGAATTGCTCACTGGCGATCGTGGGGCGCACGCCCCCGCCTTCGATAGCCGCCTTGGGGCGCGGCGATGAGCGGATTCGTGTAACAGGCACAGTTCCGGATATTCGCCCGTTCCTCTGGAGCGCAGCCGTTTCCATTGTTCCCTTGCGCATCGGCGGCGGCACCCGGCTGAAGATCTACGAAGCCATGGCCGCCCGCGTGCCGGTGGTCTCGACTACGATTGGCGCCGAAGGGCTGGAGGTCCACCACCCGAATGATATCCGCCTGGCAGACTCGGCGCAGGCGTTCGCCGCCGCCTGTTCCGAATTGCTGGCCAACGCCGGGTTGCGCCAGCGTCAGGCGGCCGCCGCCTGGGACATGGTGGCCGCGCGCTGTTCCTGGGAGCACGTAGCCGGATGCTTCGAGCGCGTCCTGGATGAAGCGCCGCAGTTTACCGTGACGACACGGGCGGCCCAGGCGTGAACGCACCGTCAACCATCGCCCGGCTCTCCCGCATGGGTTGGGATGAGATTCATGGCCGTATCCGCCAGGAGGCCGGCAAACGGTGGGACGTCCTGCTGTATCGCTTGGGCCTGGATCCCTATCGCGGAGCACGCTCGGGCGGCGAATCCCGCGGCCACTTCTATTGCGATCCCGGGGATGTGCCCCGCGTGATCGAGATGTTGCGCCGTCGCATGCCGGAACAGGCGGACACGATCCTGGCCGGCGCCGAGCGCATCCTGGACGGCCGCTTCGACCTATTGGGGTACCATGGCCTCGATTTCGGGCACGACATCGATTGGAGCCTCGATCCCGTCCACGGAAAACGGGCGCCGTTCATCCCCTGGCCGGCCATTGGCTTTCTGGACTTCGCCGAAATGGGCGACCACAAGGTAATCTGGGAACTGAACCGGCTTCAGTCTTTGGTTACGTTGGCGAAAGCCTATCGGTTGACCGGCGACGAGCGTTTCGCGGCAGGCCTGAAAGATCTCTGGCACGACTGGCGGCGAAAGAACCCCTACCCCATGGGAGTGAACTGGGCCAGCACGCTGGAGGTCGCATTCCGGGCGTTGTCGTTGATGTGGGCGGCGTTTCTGCTGGAAGGGACTCCAGCGGATTCAGAAGCACTCCAGCGGGATACGACGCGGGAGATCGCCCGCTCCGCCTGGTACATCAGCCGTTTCCTCTCTACGTACTTCTCTCCCAACACGCACCTGCTGGGCGAAGGCACGGCCCTCTTTCTCATCGGACTGCGCTATCCGGGGTTGGCGGATGCGGGCCAATGGCGCAAGACCGGCTGGCGCATCGTTTGCAAAGAAGCCCGCCGGCAAGTGCGCGCCGACGGGCTGCATTTCGAGCAGTCCATCTATTACCACGTCTACGCTCTCGATTTCTTCCTGCACGCGCGGCTGATGGCGTCACGCAACGGGGTGGCCGTCCCGCCGGAACTAGATGATACAATTCGCGGGATGCTGGCGGCGCTGGCACAGCTTTCGCAGGCGGGAGCCTTGCCGCGGTTTGGGGACGACGACGGCGGCCGGTTGTTCGACCCCTCGCGGAACCGCCCCGAGCACATGCTCGATCCGCTTTCGACGGGCGCCGCGCTCTTTCGCGATGGCAAATTCAAGGCCGCGGCCCCGGGTTTGTGCGAAGAGACGTTCTGGCTGCTGGGACCCGAGAGCGCCGAAGCTTTTGACGCCCTCCCGCGGGCGGCGCTACCGGTGCGGTCCGTGGCATTGCCGGCCTCCGGCATCTACGCCATGACGTCGCCCGGTCCGCCGGTGAGCCAGCTTTTTATCGACGGCGGCGAGTTGGGGGCGCTCTCCGCCGGGCACGGCCACGCCGATACGCTCAGCGTGCAGCTCGCCAGGCAGCGCCGCCTATGGCTGACCGACCCGGGGACTTGCGCCTATGCGGAGGGCTCCGCGAGAGAGAGGTTCCGCGGCACGTCCGCGCACAATACCATGGCCATCGATGGGCGCCACCAGGCCAACCCGCGGGGGCCGTTCTCCTGGGGACGCCTGCCCCGCGCGCAGGTCCGCAGGTGGGTGGCCGGGGAGACTTTCGATCTCTTTGAGGGCTGCCATTCGGGATACGAGCGGCTCGCCGATCCGGTGAGGCATCGCCGCTGGGTATTGCGATGGGGCGCGGGGTTGTGGCTGGTGCGCGACCTGGCGGAGGGATGCGGGACGCACTGGTTCGATATTTATTGGCATTTCGCGCCGGAGGTTTCGGTGGCGGCCGAAGGGCCGGCGCTGGTCTCCTGCCTGGGGGGTGAATCGCTGGTGATTCTTCCGGCGGGGCTGCCCCGCTGGGAGTGCGCCGTGGAAATGGGCGAGTATTCCCCCGCCTACGGATTAACGGTCCCGGCGCCGGTAGCCCGCTGGAGCACAGGCGGGGAGTGTCCAGCCGAATTTGCGGCCGTGATCGGCTTCGGACGGGGGATCGCGGAAGCCCGGCTGGAGCTGATGGACCCGGGCGCGAATGGAGCGGTGGCCTACGAGTACGCCGCCGCAGGCGAACGCCGTTGGTTTTTCTTCGCCGCACGCCAGGGAGCGTGGAGTTCCCTCAGCTGGGCGAGCGACGCCGCCGTGCTGTGTTTCTCTTCCGAGGAGTTGTTCTTCGCAGGCGGGAGTTATGTGGAATACGCTGGCAAGAAAGTCGTGGAATGCCGGGAGCGATTGCCGCGCCTGGAGTGCCGAAAGCACGGCAAGCAGTGGAGCGTCATCGGCCCGGATCGGGTCCTGCTGAATCCGGCGTCCCTTCCCGAGTCATTACGATGAAACGGCTGTGGCGGGCCCTGGTGGCGATTTGCGCATCCATGGGATTCCTCTATCTTTTCTCGACATTCACACCTTGCGTGTCCTGGTACGGGGGAAAGTTGGCCGGCCCGTGGACCGATCCGAACGCAGATACCCTCATCGTGCTCGCCGCCGGCGATCTGGCTGGCGGATTCCCGGCCGAAGGCACCCTCCTGCGCTGCCTGTACGCCGTCCGCGCGTACCAGACCGGCGGTTTCCGGAAAATCGTGCTGGTAGGATCCCAAACCAGCGAACATATGCGCCGCCTGTTGATGGCCGAGGGCGTGCCCGCCGATATCTTCGTAACGGAGGACGCGTCCCAATCGACGCATGAGAACGCTCTCCGTACGGCGCGTCTGCTGGCCTTTCGAAAAGTGGGAATGAACGTCTTGCCCCGGCCTATCCCCGACGCACGCAAGCGCGCCACCCAGTGGTTACTTCGCTGGCCGGCATTCCTGGACGAAGCGACCGAAAGCGCGAAGATCATCTATTATTTCGTCCGCGGGTGGATCTGACCGCGCCGTCCGCAACACAATCTGAAAACGCTATTCGCGCCGTGGGATACTAGGCTCGTGCTCAATTCGGGACAAAGCCAGTCCATCGCCGTGCTGGGGTTGGGATACGTCGGTTGCGTGACCGCGGCCTGCCTGGCAAAACTGGGCCATCGCGTATATGGCATAGACAAAGACGAGGCCAAGATCGCCAGCATCCTGGCCGCAAGAGCGCCATTCTACGAGCCGGGACTGGAAGGGGCGATCCGGGAAACGGTCGCCGCGGGGAGTCTCTCCGCCAGCACCGAGTTCGCCTCGGGCTTGGCCCTCTCCGATATCGCGCTCATTTGCGTGGGAACGCCGTCAGCCCGCAACGGCAATCTTTCGGTGGAACAACTGGAGCGGGTGCTCGGCGAGATCCGCCAGCATCTCAGCGGACGCAGCCGCCCCCTGATTCTGGCGATCCGCAGCACGGTTTTTCCAGGGACAACCGAGGAGTTGACCGGCGCGCTGCTGGCGGAAAACCCGCTGCTCTCGGTGGTGTCAAACCCCGAATTCCTGCGGGAAGGCGTCGCCATGCGCGACTTCATGGATCCCTCGCTGGTCGTGGTGGGCGGAAGCGATCCGCAAGCCGTTCGGACGGTGGCAGAGATTTACGCTCCTCTGGGCGTGGATCCGTGCCTGGTTTCGTTGCGCACAGCGGAAATGATTAAGTACTGCTGCAACGCGTTTCACGCTCTCAAGATCGCCTTCGCCAACGAAGTCGGCGCGTTGGCCGCGCGTCTGTGTGTGTCCCCCTTCGAGGTGATGGAGACTCTCTGTCGCGACGAGCGCCTGAATATTTCCGCCGCCTACCTGAAACCGGGCTTTGCGTTCGGGGGCTCCTGCCTGCCCAAGGATCTGCGAGCTTTGACCTATCGCGCCATGCGCCTGGACCTTAAGCTGCCGCTGCTGGAGTCGATTCTGCCGAGCAATCAACGGCACCTGGAGAGGGCTGTCGATCAGGTGCTCGATTCCCCTGGCAGCCGCATAGGCATTTTCGGGTTAGCTTTCAAGGAAGACACCGACGATCTTCGGGAAAGCCCGGTGGTTGCCGCCATCGAGCACTGGATGGGCAAGGGGAAGGACGTTAAGATTTACGATCCGCACATCCGGCTAGACCTGATCTATGGCAGCAATCGGAACTTCGTTTTGAACGCTTTACCGCACATCGGCAGGCTGATGGCGTCCGACCTGAAGGAAGTCCTCGCCTGGTGCGACTGCCTGGTGGTAACGCAGAAGCCGGCGATTGAGGCGGCGGCGAAGATTGCGCTTGCCGGCAAGCCCGTGATCGATCTGGCCGGCACCCAACGAAGTTTTCCCCACTGATCTCCCAGTGGGCACGCCAGGGCAAACATCCGGGAGCAAGCGCCCACTGAGGGGTAATGCAAGGCATACTGTCGCCACGAGAAGGAAGATTGATCCAGTTCCCCTAGCCCCCGAGAACCTGAAATATCGCACTGCGGTGCGCGTCCGCGAGTATGCCCAGTTGACCGGGCTTCCGGTGCCGTCGGTCTATGCGATGATCCACCGGGGGGACATCGCGGTCGAGCGCCGCGGGCACTCGCTCCTGATCCCTCGGGCTCAGATCCCCGGACTGGGGTAACCCGTAGACCACACCGACATCTCCGGGCCGCCAGTCTCCCCGTCCGCTGCCCCGCCGGCCACGCTCGCGGAGCGCGGCCAAGTCGTCACCTACACCGACGGCGTGCTCCACGTGCACGACCCGCGCGGCACCCTGGAGGTCGTGGAGTATGCTCTGCGCCACTCTTCCGACCCCTACTATCGCCAGCAGTACCTGGGGCTGGCGATGTGGTGCGGTCAGCGGCTATACTCGCTGCCTCGTCCTATGAGGCCCGCATGTGATGCGCCGATTGCGCTGGTCAAGCAGGTAGCGATCCACATCGGCGTGCTCGGCGTGCTCCTCGGCGAGCAGGACTACCTCGCCGTGCTCAGTGCGTATGCCGGCATCCCCACCATCCGCGAGCGGGATGCCCTCGCCGAGATCCTGTACCTGCGGCCGCCGTCGCTCGTGTACGGTCTGGATGGGTCGGCGGAGCCGATGCGGTATCTGGCCGGTGCGCTACATCAAACGCTCGCGGCCCGCGACCGCCAGGCGCCGCAGGCGCACATGACGGCACTCGATGACAAGCTGGCAGACGAGATGCGGGGCGCGGTGGTGGCGGCGCCCGGCATCGACGTGCAAGAGTACGTCGGCGCGCTCCGGGCGACTGGACGGGCGGCCGACCGGCGACTGGCTCGCGATACCAAGGCCTGGCTCGGCGGCGCCCCCCACCAGAAGCTGGGCGACGCCGCATACCGGCGCATGCTGCACCACCTGCGCGGACCGCGGTCGCGCGCCAGCGGCGCCAGCCCGCTAGCGGCTCGGCCGGATTAGCTCCACCGCCCGGACAAGGGAGCCAGTGGCTCCGCGATGGACTGGAATCGCAGCAGTCGAACCCAGCGCTTCGGGGCGTTCCGTCTTTTCACGCAAGACCAGCACCGGCTTGCCCAGCGAGGGCGCTTCTTCCTGGATGCCGCCGGAGTCCGTAACGATCAGCCAGCAACGGCGCATCAGATCCACAAACGC
>Ga0187881_10001116_pt1 | contig 29461 bp, 26 predicted proteins | sample June2016WEW_19_1_2_FD_133017 | JGI IMG/M metagenome (GOLD analysis project Ga0187881, IMG submission 133017) | Peatland microbial communities from SPRUCE experiment site at the Marcell Experimental Forest, Minnesota, USA - June2016WEW_19_100 | ecosystem: Environmental > Terrestrial > Soil >... | reverse complement strand
TGAGCAAGCTCACCCTCCAGCGGGCCGTCGGGGATCCGTTGAATCTTGGCTTACTCAAGGAGCATATTGAGCCGTGAGCAGAATCCTATCTCCGATCAAGATCGGAAGCCTGGAATTCAAGAACAGAATGGTCGTATCACCCATGTGTCAATACTCCGCGATGGACGGCGTGCCGAACGACTGGCATTTGGTTCATCTGGGGAGCAGGGCTGTCGGCGGAGCCGCCCTCGTGTTCACGGAAGCTACGGCCGTATCTCCGGAGGGAAGGATTTCGCCGGCAGACTTGGGTCTATGGAATGATGAACAGGCGAAGGCTTTCAAAAGAATCACGAACTTCATCAAGTCCCAGGGCGCGATCCCGGGCATCCAGCTCGCACACGCCGGCAGGAAAGCCTCCACGAAGGTTCCCTGGACCGGTGAAGGGATGGTCCCCAGATCTGAAGGAGGATGGGAGGTGATCGCCCCCACCGCGATGAAATTCTCGGACACCTATCCCCAACCGAGGGAAATGACGTTGGACGACATGAAGGCCGTCGTCCGGCAGTGGGGCGAGGCCGCGCGACGGAGTCTGGAGGCGGGATTCCAGGCGCTCGAGATCCACATGGCTCATGGCTACCTCTTGCACCAATTCCTGTCGCCGCTCTCGAACCACAGGAAAGACGCGTCGGGCGGAGAACTCCATAACAGGATGAGGTTTCCGCTTGAAGTGGCGAAAGCGGTGAGGGGGGCTTGGCCAAGCCATCTTCCCGTCTTCGTCCGCATCTCCGCCACCGATTGGGTCGAAGGCGGTTGGGATCTTCCGCAATCCATCGAGCTGGCCAAGGAGCTGAAAAAAGTCGGGGCCGATCTGATCGACTGTTCGACGGGTGGAGTCGCGCCTGGCGCGAAGATCCCGATCGCGCCGGGATATCAGGTGAAGTTCGCCGAGGAGATCAGGAGACAGGCCGGAATCATGACAGGAGCCATCGGGCTGATCACAAGTGCTGCGCAGGCGGAAGAAATTCTGGCTGCTGGTCAGGCGGACGTCGTCATCATGGCTCGCGAGTTCCTGCGCGATCCATATTTCCCGCTGCACGCGGCCAAAACACTCGGGGACGATCCGCGATACCCAAACCAGTACTTGAGAGCGAAACCGACCTGAAGGCAAGCGATGAAAATCTAAAAGTCAGAGACACCAGGACGAGAAGATGTTCATAGCGAGGACTCAAAACGGTCTTCTTGAAGTTCTTCTTTCCGAAAAACAATTGGCTTCCTAGGAGACGAGTGCATGGAACAGCGCCAACTTGGAAAATCGGGATTGAGAGTTTCGGCGATCGGGCTTGGATGCATGGGAATGTCCGAATTCTACGGGCCGAGAAACGATGAGGAATCCATCAGGACAATCCGCCGGGCAGTCAAGCTCGGGATGACGTTCTTCGACACGGCCGACATGTACGGTCCGTTTGTCAACGAAGAGCTTGTCGGCAGGGCCTTGAAGCCATATCGCGACAACGTCGTCATCGCCACCAAGTTCGGCAACGTTCGGGGCCCCAACGGTGAGCGCCTCGGCATCAATGGGAAACCCAGCTATGTGCGGAAGGCTTGCGAAGCAAGCTTGAAGCGGCTCGGGATGGAGACGGTCGACCTCTACTATCAGCACCGCGTCGATCCCAACACGCCGATAGAAGAGACGATCGGTGAGATGTCGAGACTTGCCGAGGAGGGGAAGATAAGATTCCTCGGGATGTCGGAAGCCGCGGCGGCGACGATCCGCAGGGCGAACAAGGTCCACCAGATCACGGCGCTGCAAACGGAGTATTCGCTCTGGACAAGAGACGTCGAGACGGACATCCTGAAAACTTGCCGCGAGCTCGGCGTCGGCTTCGTCGCCTACAGTCCTCTCGGAAGAGGTTTCCTGACCGGAGCGATCAAGAAAATCGACGTGCTGGACGAGACCGATTTCCGGCGTTCCAACCCGCGCTTCCAGGGTGAAAACATGGAGAAGAACCTGAAACTCGTTTCGGAGATCGAGAAGATCGCGGCCGAGAAAAAATGCACTCCGGCCGGGCTCGCGCTGGCCTGGGTCCTCGCCCAGGGAGACGACATCGTCCCGATCCCCGGCACGACGCGCGCAAAGCATCTCGAAGAGAACATGAGGGCGCTTGACGTGAAACTGACGCCAGAGGACCTGCGGAGGATCGACCGTATCGCCCCTCCTGGAGCTGCCGCAGGTCCGCGTTACCCGGAAGCGGCGATGCAGTCGGTGAATAGATAGATCAGAACCCCGCCCTCCCCTCGGCCGCCATCAAGTTCAATGATTTTTCACATATTCTTGACAAACCTTTGACAACTTTCCCTCCCGACAAACATACATTCTCAGCGGAGAGGGCGACGGGGAAGGAGAGTTGAGTTGAGGAAAGCAAGATTTTGGGGAAAAAGAGAGAAGATCACGTCTCTGTTCCGTGTTCTTTGTTTGATGGCGCTCTTGGGGAACCTCGCCGCGGAGGAGAGACGTGGCGCGGACACTGTCATTATCAAAAAAGATGGCCAAGCGGTCAAAGGAGAGCTTATTTCCGTAAAAGAGGATCCCATCCTTCTTTTGGGCCATCCCTCAGGAACCGACATATCCGTAAATATCTCAGAGATCAAGGCGATCAAGATCAGATCGTCCCATTCGTCAAGCCTCTTCGTGATTCCCTGTGGGGATAAAGGCTCGAATGCCGAGAAAACAAATCCAGACCGTTGATAATCGACAGTTCGATTTAGCGCAGCGGCGTTTTCTTGACAGCGGTCCGGACCGGGCGATATAGTCTTCTCGAGATGGCAGGGTCGGGCCGGATTCCCTTCGCATTCCGGCTTGAAACGAAAGAGAGGATGCTCATGAAAACACGTCTTCCGAGGGCCGCGGTCTTGCTCGCCGGTCTGTTGATCATTTCGCAACTGGCGGCCGGCGCCTCCGTCAAGAAGAAAGAGGAAGCCGTCGCCTCCATCGAAAGGCACAAAGCCGACATCATCGCTCTCAGCGATCAGGTCTGGGGCTTCGCCGAGACGGCCCTGCTCGAGACCCGGTCGTCGAAGGCGCTCGCGGACTATGCCGAAAAAGAGGGCTTCGCGGTCAAGCGCGGGGTCGCGGGACTGCCGACCGCGTTCGTGGCAAGCTACGGGGAGGGCCGGCCGATCATCGGCGTCCTCGGCGAATACGACGCCCTGCCGGGCCTGTCGCAGAAAGCCCAGCCCGTGAAAGAAGCCCTGCAGGCCGGCTCGCCGGGCCATGGCTGCGGGCACAACCTGTTGGGCACGGCGGCCCTCGGGGCGGCCCTGGCCATCAAAGACCTGATGGCCGAGGGAAAGCTCAAGGGCACGATCCGCTTCTACGGCACGCCCGCCGAGGAAACGGTGGGCGGCAAGGTCTACATGGCCCGCGAGGGTCTGTTCAACGACCTGGACGTCTGTCTGGCCTGGCATCCCGACGAGAAGACCCGGGTCTCCGTCGACGGCTCGCAGGCGATCGTCGACTTCATCGTCGAGTTCAACGGCAAAGCCGCGCACGCGGCGGCCGACCCCTGGGACGGGCGCAGCGCGGTGGCCGCTCTGGAGTTCTTCACGACCGGCCTGAACCGCATGCGGGAGTTCGTCAAGCCCACCGTCCGGATGCACTACTCGATCCTGAACGGGGGCGATGTGCCGAACGTGGTGCCGGCCTACGCCCGGCTCTGGTGCTGGCTTCGCGATTCGAAGGGCGCCGGGGTCGAGCAGTTGCTCGGCCGCGCGCGCCGGATCGCCGAGGGCGCGGCCATGATGGCCGAGGTCGGATCGAAGCTCACGGTGCAGGGGGGCAACTGGGAGACCCTCGTCAACGTGACCGGGGAAAAAGTGATGTTCGCGAACCTGACGTGGCTCGGTCCGATAACATTCACGCCGGAAGAACAGGAATTCGCCAAAGAGATCCAGCGCGCGACGGGGGTGGATCCCAAGGGCCTCGATGGTTCGGTTCAGCCGTGGACGGCGCCGAAAGCGGATCCCGAGGGCGGCTCAACGGATGTCGGCGACGTGAGCTGGATCGTCCCAACGCTGAGCATGAACGCCACGACCGCCCCGGTGGACGTTCCCTGGCACGCCTGGCCCGTGGTCGCCTGTGGGGGAATGTCGATCGGGCACAAAGGGCTTGTCTACGCGGCCAAAACCCTGGCGACGACGATGGTGGACCTGTTCGAGGACGCCAAGACCGTCCAGGCCATTCAGGCCGAGTTCCGGGAGAAGACGAAGGGCGTGGTCTACAAACCGTTCATCCCCGACGGGCCTCCTCCCGTGCCGAAACACTGACGCGCGCCGAGGAGACCTCGCTCGTCTCATACAGGAGAAGCGCGCCCTGGCCTGACTCGAACAGGCGATCCACCGCCTTCGGCAGTGCTGGCAAAGCCGGCATGGATCAGGAAGGGCCGGGGGCCTAGCTTTTCAACTCCCTGATCATGGAGTGATTTCGATGGGCTGAGCGGCCGATTGTGCACAAATTGTGCTCAACGGGGGCGCCGCAGGGTACCGCGGAGGGCCGTCTTGATATCGCCGATCTTTTTGCCTTCGCGATAGGTGAAGACGAAAGGTGTCTCGCCAGCCGGCCCCTGCATCCGTAACAGAACCTCGCGGACCATCGGCAGACCGCCTGTCACCGTTGTTGACATCGGCGCACGGCCGGCGATACAATTCCGGCGTGACCCGAGGGAGAGATTCGTCGCTCAGAATAAGAATTCAGCCCGCACGGAAAAAGGAAAATCTAATCCGTTGATCCCACCATGCCGAATGGCTGCCAGAGAAAACGATGACGATCAAACATTATCGGGCCGTTTTCCTTTCACCCCACCTCGATGACGCTGTGTTTTCCTGTGGGGGAAGCATCGCGAAGCTTGCTGGCGAGGGACCGATCCTTGTCCTGAACGTATTCAGCTCTTATCCCGCCGAAGTTCGCCGGGGGCCGGTCGTGATTTCACGGGAAAGGGTCGACGAGGACGCCAAGGCGGCGGCGCTCCTCGGTTTCACGACCGAGAATCTGGATGAAGTCGATGCCGCGCTTCGCCACCCCGCCTACCGATCTCCAGCGAATCTGTTCCGCCCCCCGGTTCCGGAGGATATCGATCGCCTGGCAGCGACGTCCGCCAGGATTGGCGATTTTCTATCCTCCATACATTATGATGCCATCTACCTGCCTCTCGGCGTCGGCTGGCACGTCGATCACGTCTTGTCTCATCTCGCCACCAAGCATCTGCACGGACTGCCGAGCACTTATTTTTGTGAGGATGCGCCGTATTGCTTGATCCCGAATGCCACTCAGTATCGATTAAGGGAGCTTGGAAAGATCGCGGATGAGCATGCGGATGGCCCGCTCTCCCCGCGGAGCTTCGCTCAGGAGTGGTATGAGACAAGCGCGGACTGCGCGACCCTGGCGCCGATCAAGACAATGGCTTGGCCGGTGCGAGGGGTGGCGGCCCTAGTGGTTGCGCTCTACGTGAGAACTCTTCTCGCGAAGCATCGGAGGATGAGGAGAGAGCGCGAAGCCGAATATACCCTCAAACCCCTGGTGCAAAGTATCACAGGACACTTCGGCGCGAAGATCGAAGCCTGCTATCGCTACGAATCGCAGATCGGCCAGTTCTCCGTCAGCCGCACGGATTGCGTGGCGCGCTACCGCAGGTACTCGAGGTCGATGGTGGGGGGCCCCGCGGACGCTCCGGCGGACATGTATGAGCGATTTTGGCAATTGGAAGGCGCCAGCGTTGGCAATGGAAACTGATCTGTCTCGTGCATGCGATTGGCGCCTCAGGTCTGCCACGGCACCCCGTGATGCAGGTGTGTCTAAATCTTTTTATCGCGAAATTTCTTAAGTGATGGCCAATTCGGATTCAGTCAGCATCTGTCTCTGCTCTGACGACTTCCTTCCCGCGGTCACGGGGGCCGGGACACACGTCCAACGGATCACCGAAGAGCTGGTCCGGCGGGGGCATCGAGTTTCAATCATTACGACCCGGCGCTCCGGACAGCCTCACCGTGAAGTCTGGCAGGGAGCTCATGTTCATCGCGTATTCAGCGTGAACATTCGCGGTTACTACCAGGCCTTCCCCTCCGCATCAACGATCACCCGGATATTGGAGGAAAACTCCGTCGCGATCCTCCATCATCATTACTTGGGAGTCATGATGATGCGGGCGGAAAAGGTGGCGCGGCGTCTGGGTTTGCCGCAGGTATATACCTACCACATGCCGGTTGACGTCCTTGTCCAGTGGTGGCCGATGCAAATGTTCCGCCCGCTCTTCAGTCGTATGATCGTGGATTACTGCAACAAGTTTGACTTGATCATCTCCCCGTCGCTCAACCTGGCCGAGCGGATTCGGGAAGAGGGTGTCCGCACACCCATCCGACATATCACGAACCCGGTGGTGTTCGATCCGTCAGCTCGCGTGGAACCCGTTCCACGACCGGCTCCCTTCATGGTGCTTTTCGCAGGCCGGCTCGAGCCGGAAAAGAACATACCGTTCCTCCTGGAAGGCTTCCGCTCGGCGCTCAACACGGGCCTGAGAGCCGGGTTGTGGATAGCCGGCACGGGCAGCCAGCAACGCCGACTCGAGTCCGCCTGCAAGAGCCTGGGCATCAGCGAACATGTGCACTTCCTAGGGCGGGTGGAACATTCGCGGCTTGGCAACTACTACGCCGCTTGCGATGTGTTCGTTCTGCCGTCCTTGGTCGAAACCCAGGGGCTCGTTGCGATGGAAGCGATGCGTTTCGCGCGGCCGGTGATTGTGACTCGGTCAATCGTGGCGGCGCGGGAACTCGTCGATGAAGGGGAAAACGGCTACATCGTCGATCCCGAGAACGTCGGCGAGCTCGCAGCAAGACTGCTGACCCTTGAGGCGGATCCGGATCTTCGCGAGCGTTTCGGTCAGCTTGGGAAGGAGCGGTCCTTGACGTTCGCTTCCGATGCCGTGATCCGCGCGACCGAGGATGCTTACCGTGCGGCATTGCTCTCGGGCCCTCGGGGCAGACACGCGGCGGGGTCCGCCTGACGGAAGGCGCCATCGTAGATGCCCGGCGCCCGAGTTACGCTCGTTTCTAAGAGTGCTTGACGTCAGCTGCTTTTTCCTAAAGGAAGAATAAGAGGCAAACCGCGCCGGGATGGTCGAGCGGCTTCAAGTAACCTGCAAGGAGCGGGTGGTTCCGCCGTCTCCCGGGCGCAACCTGGCAGACTGGCATTAGCTGGGCGGCCCCCCGCACGCTTTTTTCAATGACACGGTCCTTCCTCCTTGTCTCACTGATCGGGAGGGGTCCTCAGTCCCTTGACGCTCTCCGTCATTCGCCAAACCTGCGGTAAAACCAGGATTTGACCAATTGCGTGAGGATCACATATCCCAGCAGCATGATGGCCAGGAGCGGCCAGTACAGCGGCGGAAGCCGGACAAACCCGAGCGTGGCGGCCAGGGGCGAAACTGTCAGCCAGGCGCCTGCCGCGACAACGACGATGGAAGTCACGATCAGCGGCCAGCTGGCCCGGCTCTGGATGAATGGGATTTTGTTGGTGCGGATGACATGGATGATCAGCGTCTGGGTGAAGAGCGACTCCACAAACCAGCCCGTGTGGAACAGGGCGGGGTTGCTCCGGGCATGGAACACAGAGAGCATCATCGCAAATGTCAGGTAATCGAAGATCGAGCTGATCGGGCCGATAAACAGGATAAAACGCTGAATCGCGCCAATCGTCCACTTGCGCGGCTTGGTCAGCCAGTCGGCATCCACCGCATCCGTGGGGATGGTCGTCTGCGAGAAGTCATAGAGCAGGTTGTTGGTCAACACCTGGATCGGCAGCATGGGCAAAAAGGGCAGGAACGCGCTGGCTCCCACGACGCTGAACATGTTGCCGAAGTTGGAAGAAGCCGCCATCTTGATGTACTTGATGATGTTGCCGAAGACGCGTCGCCCTTCGAGCACTCCCTGTTCCAGCACCAGCAGACTGTTTTCCATCAGGATGATATCGGACGATTCCTTGGCGATGTCTACGGCGCTATCGACCGAAATGCCCACATCGGCGGCCTTCAAGGCCGGGGCGTCGTTAATGCCGTCGCCCATGAAGCCCACCACGCGGCCCTTGCTTTGCAGGGCGTGGATGATGTGTTCCTTTTGAGCCGGCGCCAATTTGGCAAAGATGCTGGTCACGCTGGCGGCTTCAGCCAGATCGGCCTCGCTCATCACTTCGATTTGAGAACCGAGCAGGATCTTGTCCACCGGCATGCCGACCTCTTGGCAGATATAGGTCGTGATGATCTCATTGTCTCCGGTCAGGATCTTGACGTCCACATTCAAAGCATGGAGTTGTTTCAAAGCCTCGGTCGCGGTCTCCTTGGGCGGGTCGAGGAAGGCCAGGAACCCCAGCAGGGTCATGTCGGCTTCGTCCCCAATTCCATAGTGCGGTTCGTCGTCGTCCCCGGGCATGACCTTGTAGGCCACGGCGACAACGCGGAAACCCTGCGCGTTCAATCCCTGCACGAGCCGCTTGCGATGGGCGTCGTGCTCAGGCTGGACATCCAGCACTTTGCCGCCGACTTCCACACGCGGTGAAAGGCGCATGATCTCTTCCACCGCGCCCTTGCAGATCAGGATGTGCTGGTTCTGTTTGTCCTCCACGATCACGGACATGCGTCGCCGCTCGAAGTCGAAAGGGATTTCGTCGATCTTACGGAAGTCCGTTTTAACCTTAAGATCCTCCTCCAGGTGACCGTAATCGAGGATGGCCTCATCCATCAAATTCTTGAGACCGGTCTGGAAATAGCTGTTGATGTACCCATAATGCAGGACACGCGGGCTTTCGTCACCGTGAACATCCAGATGTTTCTCCAGGACGATCTTGCCCTGGGTCAAGGTGCCCGTCTTGTCGGTGCACAGGACGTCCATCGCCCCGAAGTTCTGGATGGAGTTCAGGCGCTTGACGATCACTTTCTTGCGCGCCATCATCAGGGCGCCCTTGGACAGGTTGACCGTCACGATCATCGGCAGCATCTCGGGGGTTAAGCCGACGGCCACCGCCATGGCAAACAGGAAAGCTTCCAGCCAGTTGTGCTTGCTCAGTCCGTTGATCAGGAAGACGGCCGGCACCATCACCGCGATGAAGCGGATCATCAGCCAGGTAAACTTGTTGACGCCCTTGTCGAAGCTGGTCAGCTGGCGCTGCCCGACGATGCTGGCGGCCAGCGATCCGAAGTAGGTGCGACCCCCCGTATGGACGACCACCCCCGTCGCGGAGCCGCTCTCCACGTTGGAACCCAGGAAGCAGATATCCGGCAGGTCCAGCGGATTTTGAACGTCTGCGGAAGTGGGCGCGGCCTTTTTCTCCACCGGAAGGGATTCGCCGGTCAGAGCCGCCTGATTCAGAAACAGATCTTTGGCGGAAAGAACCCGCAGGTCAGCCGGCACCATATCCCCGGCATTCAGCCGGATGATGTCACCCGGCACCAGCATCTTGAGCGGAACCTCGGCATCTTTGCTATCTCGCACGACCGTGGCCGTCGTGTTCACCATGGCTTTGAGCCTTTCCGCCGCGTTATCGGCGCGCATCTCCTGAAAGAAACGCAGCACCACGCCCAGCACCACCATCACGAAAATAACGGCCATCGCCCGCAGATCACCAGTCAGATACGACAGCACGCCCAGCGCGATCAGCAACAGGACCAGTGGATTTTTAACGTTATTCAAGAGGCGCACGAGGAGAGACGGACGCTTCTCCCGGGCGATTTCGTTCCAGCCGTAGCGCTTGAGGCGCGCTTCGACTTCTGCCGCACTGAGCCCGGTCAAGCGCGATTCGAGATCTCTCAGAGCCGTGTCGGTATCCGTGCGCGACATTGTCAATAATTGATCGGAGGCTTTGGCTTTGTTTCTGCCCGCGAGATCCCCGGCCTCTTTCAGCGTGTTCTTCGGCAATCCTATTCACTCCTCAATGGCTTTATATATCACATTTTTTTGAGGCGTCGTCCACAGTTGTTTTTGGCCCTAGAGGCCGTCAGAGGGTTCAGAATTGGGCATACCCTGTGCCCGGCGCCGGGGAAAGCACAGGAAATGCGCTAGAGGGCACGAGAGTGGCCTTCTGCTGGCGTGGGAAAGGTAAACCCCCAGATGGGACCTTCGAAAGAGTGAACCCTCCGCTCCAGGGACTGGGTTATGTTATGCTCCCAGATGATGATCTATTTTGGCGACCGTTTGGGTGAACGTGGTTATATGCGAAGGAAAGGTTTATACAGGATATCCGACACTCTCCAACAAAAACCGCGCCCATTGTCTACGAGCATGCGCTCGGCGCGGGGACAAGAGCACCTACCGTCGTCTCCTCCAATAGTAACCGCCGCCCCCGCCGAGTAAGAGGATCGCCACGATGACGATGATGATGAGTGTCATGGTAGTTTCCTGCCTTTATTCCGTCGAATATCCGTATCAGTTTCAAATTCTCCCGAACCCGATGGTCATTGTTACTTCACGGCACCTTCGACCGCGCGCTTCACGTCCTTGACAACGCCCTTGACTCGGCCCTTGAGTTCATCCTCCTCGCCCTCTCGCTTGAGCTTCTTGTTGCCGGTCAAGTCCCCTACCGCTTGCTTGATCTTGCCTTTGCTCTTGTCGATGATCTCGCCCATGTTCACCTCCTGTAATCCATCTGAAAGGATCTCCGGGGCCATCCAGACGCGTCGGCCTCGGCACTGCGGTGGAAACCGGAAGCGGTTTCACCGCAGTGCCTTGCTTTTTTATTCGATAATCATTCGGTTGTAGATTTTCTTGACGCCGTGGATATCTTCAATGCGTTTGGTAACCAATTCTATTTCAGCAGCGTTCCTGGCCTTGCCGGACACGGTGACCACACCTTTTTCGACCGAAATTTCGGTTCTAAAAACGTTCGTGCCGCGGTGGAAGAGCAAGGCCAATTTGATTTGCGAATATATTGATGCGTCGTCGACAAATTCCCCAACCGTTTTGTGTTCTTCATGGGGTGCTTTGGCCACCGTCATCTCATTGTCAACCTCTTTCACCCCTTCGACATCTCTCACAAGTTCGGTTGTCAGCTCTTTTTTAGCCTGGCTGCCGACCTCACCCTGCAGAGTCACCCGGCCATCTTTCACCCCAACCTCAATATTGGCACCGGCCAGATTGCTATGAAGCATGAGCATGGTTTTTACTTTCATGTGAATCCATGCATCTGAGTTTTTTTCTGGAATCTCCCCCTTGACCTCCAGCCTGTTGTCGACGCTTTTAACTCCAGGCAGATCGGCAACAGTATCAGCTGCTAATGATAAATGGGTTTCCTCCGAAACGGTTCCTGTCAAGGTGACGACGCCATCTTGGGAGTGAATCTGAATATCGTCGCCTTTGAGATAGGCATTGAATACATACGATTTTTTAAAGGCTGATTCGATGCGTCTGTCCGTTTCCTGAGCGAACAAAGAGCCAGTCATCATCAACAATACCACTGCTCCCATCATCAACGTTTTCCCGTACTTTTTCTTCATTTCAGTCCCTCCTCTTTACTGATCATGTTGACGTTTTCTCCGCTAAAGAACTCTCCGGCCCTGTAACAATCGTACGATCAGAACGATCACGGCAATGACCAGAAGAACGTGGATCAGGCCGCTACTGACGTGGAACGCGAAAAATCCCAGAGCCCACAGAACTACCAAGATGATAATAATTGTCTCAAGCATGCCGACCTCCTTTTTTTCTTTCGCCTCTCGCTGCCCTACTCCCAGCCGTTATTGGACGGCACGATGGGCTCGGGAAGGACCATCCCCGTTTTGGTGCAATTATCATGCCAAGTTCTTTACGCCTTCTCAGCAGGTTGAGAATCGCCCTTTTTAGACCAAGGGCAGCCCGGTAGAACGAGTTGAGCTGGCTTCTTTCTAAGTAATTGTCCTATAAAACAGCCCATTTCCTATAAAAGAGCATTTCTCCTGCTACGCTATCCCGAAATGATTGTTTGGACCGGGCCTTCCTTTTCCCCCCCATGTGCCGTGGCTATCATGACTTTGAAAGCAACAGGCAATCATGAAAACGGAGAGGAAAATAAAAAAATGAATTGGCACAAAGTTTGCATAAACTACTTAATTAGAGGATGCCGTGAAGGAACAAGAAAGGCACCGTTTCTACGGGTTAAAATGGAAATCGGCGCTTATGGCCTTAGTCTGTTTCGCGGCCTTCATCAGTGGCGGATCCCACGCGTACGCGCGCCCATTGTCCGAGAACAACGATCCTCCGCAACCGAGCTCGCATCAACCCCCGCACTCAAGAACGGGCCAGGAAGGGAAACCAGACAAATTAGGCATGAATTCTTTCTTTCATCCCTATTCCGGAGGCGCTTATTTCAATCCCGCTCGTGGGCACAGGGGACAAGTGACCTCGACCGATTACGTTGACTGGCTTCATAAGTATATCGGACCGGCTGGAAACAAAATGATCGGCTTATTCAAACCCAGAATTGCTCTCAATTTTTTCAGCACTCTCAGCCTTGGATTTGGATATTTATATCACTACAAGGACGACGACCGTCGAGCTTTTCCGAATGTTCACAAAAGAAACAGCGAGCGGAGACTCTATCTGATGATGTATTTTTAAATTCACGCCTTTGTTCAGATGAAAAAACAGGAAATACTATTGGCAAGGGAGGCCCGGTTCGGCGGCTCACAACTGATCCGGGTTATGAAGGTGAAGCCAGCTGATCTCGTGACGGGGAATGGATTTATTTCGAGTCGGGTCGTATAGGACTCCATTGTTAAGAGAAAGTGAAGAAAGCAAAATCCTATTTATTGGAGGCTGGTTATGAGCACAACAGTAATCGTCGTCATCATCGCTTTCGTCGTGATTGTGGTGGCGGGCATCGCGACGTTGCTCTTCCGTCGGAAGCGCCGGACCGAAAGACTGCGCGGCAAATTCGGTGGCACTGAATATGCCCGCGCCGTGAAGGAAGGCGGTAGCCGGCGGCATGCGGAAGCCGGGCTCGAAAAGCGCACGGAACGAGTCGAAAGCTTCCACGTCCGGCCGCTCGCGCCCGGCGACCGTGCGCGCTTCGTAGACTCCTGGCGCAGGATCCAGGCGCGGTTTGTGGACGGCCCCGCCGCTGCGGTAGGGGAAGCCGACCAACTGCTGGGCGATGTGATGTCCACGCGCGGCTATCCGGTAAGTGACTTTGAACAGCGTGCGGCTGATATCTCAGTGGACCATCCACTGGTTATGGAGAATTATCGAAAAGCCCACGAAATCGCGCTTCGCCAAACGAAAGGGCAGGCCAGCACAGAAGACTTGCGCCAGGCGATGATCCATTACCGGACCCTTTTTGAGGAGCTGGTCAGCGAGCCGAAAGATCCCACATGAAGGTTGGGCCATGAAGTCGGCTTGTAAGGAAGATGAACGCACGTTGGAGCGTTGAGAGCGCCGCTGAAGTCCGCCTATCCGAGGCTGGGGACGAGGAGCCGTAAGGTCTTCCTATCGAGCCACCATCAGCATGGGATTTGCGCCCTCGGGCCAGATAAGACTCCCTTGGGCCGCAGGAAACCGGATTCGACCACAGGAAACTGACCTGCCTGTCTTAAATCGGTCCAAGATCCGGGGAGCAGATCACGTCCCGAAGCCTTGAAAATGATCAGGGGAATGCTTAACATTAAGAATTCGACATGATCATAAGAGGTTGAATAGTGCGTTACATCCCCTTAGGCAAGACAGGATTGACCGTTTCCGAGGTGGGCTTTGGGGCCATTCCTATCATCCGTCTTGATGAAGACGCGGCTGTGGATGTCCTACGCAGGGCTTATGAGTCGGGGATAACCCTGTACGACACGGCCAATGCCTACCGTGACAGTGAAAAGAAGATCGGGCGTGCCTTGGGGGACGTGCGGAACAAGGTCATCCTTGCCACCAAGACGACTCGCAGAGACGCCCCGGGTGCTGTCGAACACCTGGAGAACTCTCTCCGCATGATGAAGACGGATCATATAGACATCTACCAGCTGCATCAGATCGCCCAGGAAAAAGACTGGGATATCGTGACCGGGCCGGGTGGTGTGATGGAGGCCATCGTCAAGGCAAAGGAACAGGGCAAGATCGGATACATCGGGGTCACTTCCCACAACCTCGCCATGGCGATCAAGCTCGTTAAGACGGGCCTGTTCAGCACGGTGCAGTTTCCCTTCAACTTCATCGAGGATGCGGCAAAAGACGAGCTCCACATTGCGGCCCGCGAACGCGGCATGGGGATCCTTGCCATGAAGCCATTTGCCGGGGGCATGATCGACAATGCCCGGGTCGCTTTCAAGTTCCTACGGGAGCACTCCGATGTGATAGCCATTCCCGGTTTTGATTCCCCGGAAAAGGTGGATGAAGTTGTCTCATTTTATCAGCGGCCGAACACGGTGACAGAAAAAGATCTCAAACTGATGAAAAAATATCGCTTGGAGCTGGGCAAACAGTTCTGCCGGAGATGTGAGTACTGCCAGCCCTGTCCTCAAGGGGTCATGATCACCGCGGCCATGGGCTACAAGGTGTTGGCAGCCAGGATGTCGCCCAAGGTCTCGGTCGAATTTTCCAAGATCCCCATGGAAAGCGTTTCATTGTGCACGGAATGCAGGGAATGTGTTAACCGCTGCCCCTATGAGCTGCCCATTCCGGATATCCTCAAAGTCCATTACGACCTCTACGAACGGCACAAGGCGGAATACTAAGGCAAGTCACATTGAGCAATGGCAGCGCGCCTTGGATTCCGGCAAGTGATAATCATTCAATTGATTGATTGTTCTCGCCGATAGCAGGTTCGGTGATGATGACTCTGGCAATGGAAAGGGCTATTTATCAGGTTCATGGGAGGGATCGAAGATGAAAATCATTGCATTCAACGGAAGCCCAAGAAAGAACTGGAACACGGCGACACTTCTTGAAAAAGCCTTGGAAGGAGCCTCGTCGCAGGGGGCTGAAACCGATCTCATCCATCTGTATGATCTGGACTACAAGGGGTGCCTCAGCTGTTTTGCCTGCAAGACGAAAAACGGGAAAAGCTACGGCAGGTGCGCCGTCAAGGATGACCTGACACGCATCCTGAAGAGGGTCCTGGATGCCAAGTCCCTCATCTTCGGGTCACCGATCTATTTTGGAGCCGTTACAGGACGGATGAGATCATTCATGGAACGCCTGCTTTTCCCCTTCTCCCCCTATGTCGACCCGCCAGGGACGCTTTTTCCGAGAAAGATCTCGACCGGCTTCATCTACACTTTGGGCGCGACCGAGGAGATGGCGAAAGAACGGGGATTCGATCACGATATCAGATTGAACGAGACAATCCTGGAAAGAATATTTGGCGCCTCCGAGTCATTATGCAGTTACGACACCTACCAGTTCGAGGACTATTCAAAGGTGTTCGCTCCCCGATTCGACCCTGAGAAAAAGGCCCAGAGAAGGAGGGACGTATTTCCTCGGGATTGTGAAAAAGCCTTCGCTATGGGGGCTCGATTGGCCGGGAAGGACGGGCGATAGGTCTTTTTCTCTCTTGCAATTTGTTTATTAAGATAGCCGACATGATATATTGACCTGCCCCGCCCAATGTACCGCCTCTGAGGTGAGATCTTCAAGCAATTACGCCTATCGCGTCGCCGCCAAGCACCCCGCGACGCTCGACCGCCGCTTCGTCCACCCCCAGGCCCGAGCAGAAAGAGGACTAAGCCGGACGGCGCTTCTTGAAGCGGCTCTCGATGTTGTCGACGATGACATAGAACACCGGGACGATGACGAGCGTCAGGACCGTCGACGAGACGAGGCCGCCGATGATGGTGAAGCCGATCTCCGCGCGGAAGTTCGAGCTCGCGCCGATCCCGAAGGCAACCGGGATCATGCCGATGGGACGGGGGCTTGACAAGCGGACCGTTGCTGTCTATATTAGACCAAAATACGTTTTTGGTCGAATGGTCTATTGATGAAGAAAGATGAAATCGTTCGCGGGGAGATCCTCCGGGCAGCCGAGATCCTGTTCCAGAAATGGGGCATCCGCAAAACGACCATGGAGGACATCGCCCGGGAGGCCGGGAAGGCCAAGACCTCGCTCTATTATTATTTCCCGAGCAAGGAGGCCGTGATGGAGGCCGTGGCCATGCATCAGGCCGACCGAATCACCCGCATCGTCCAGGAAGAAATAGGCCAGAAGGAGACGGCCAAGGCCAAGCTCTTGACCTACGTCTACACCTCCTTCCGGGAAACGCGCCGGGCCATCACGCTGTACGAGATCGCCAAGGGCGAGATCAAGGCCAACGACCGCGTCCTCCGCAAAGTCATGGACGAGTACTATGCGCTGGAGGAGCGGATCGTCGAAGGGATCCTCCGGTTCGGGAGCGAGCGGAAGGAGTTCCGGAGCCTCCGGGCCCGCGACATCAAGGCCACCGTCCGGGCCATCGTCACGATCATGAGGAGCCTGACCATGGATCTCTTCATCGAGAACGAGGACAAGAAGCTCATCGACCTGATCATCGAGCTTCTGTCTGAAGGCCTTTGATCCCTTCGTGATCATCAGTCTTGCTCGAACGTCCATTTCGGCTCGTGACTTAAGAGAGGAGAGCAAAATGACCCTGAAATCAAGGTACATCTTCGGCATCGTCCTCGCGCTTTCGGTCCTCTTCCCCGCCTGCCGGGCTCACCGGGAGACGCGAACGGCCGCCGACCCCGTCAGGGTCGTCGTCCAGAAGGTCGCCCCGGCCGAAACAGGACGGGAATTCACCTACAGCGGAACGATCTCGGAATCGGAGTCCATCCCTCAGAGCTTCTCCGTGACGGGGACCGTGACCCGGGTCCACGTGAACGAGGGCGACGCCGTCGTCAAGGGCCAGCTCCTGGCCGAGTTGGACGACACGAGCTACCGGGATACTTATGAGATGACCCGGGCGGGCGAGAAGCAGGCCGAGGACGCCTTCAACCGCCTGTCCCGCATGTACAAGAACGGCAACCTGCCCGAAGTGAAGTACATCGAGGTCGAGACCGGGCTCGCGCGGGCCCGGTCGGCAGCGGCCATCGCCCGCAAGAGCCTCGCCGACTGCCGCCTCTGCGCCAGCGCCTCCGGCTATGTCGGCAAGCGCTCCGTCGACCCGGGCGTGGTGGCCCTGCCCAACCTGTCCTCGATCACTATCGTCAGGATCGACCGCGTCTTCGCCCGCGTCCCCGTCCCCGAGAACGACATCGTTCTCGTCCGAAAGGGCCAGAACGCCTCGGTCAGGGTCGGGGCCCTGGGCGCGCGGGAATTCGAGGGGACGGTCGAGGACGTCGGGGTCGTGGCCGACCCCCTGGCCCACGCCTATAAGGTCTGGATCGCCGTCCCCAACCCCGACCGGGCCATCAAGCCGGGCATGGTCTGTACGGCCGTCATCAAGGGGCTAGAGCGAAGCTCCGGCCTGGTCATCCCCAACGAGGCCGTGCTCGTCGACGAGAACGGCCGCAATTATGTCTATTGCCTGGACCCCGCCGGGACCAGGGCCTCCGTGCGCTACGTCAAACTCGGGGAACTGCTCCAGAACGGGGTCCGGGTCGCCGAGGGCCTGCGCGAGGGCGAGGTCCTCGTCGTCTCCGGACAGCAGAAGCTCGTCGACGGGTCGGCCGTCCAGGTCGCCGAAAGATAGGCCGGGACCGGGAGACAGCCGCCATGGAAAAAAGACGCTCGCTGATCGAGGTCCTTCTTCGCTACCGCCAGCCCATCATCATCCTCACGGCCGTCCTCGTCCTGACGGGCCTCACCGCCCTGGTCAGAATGCCCCGGGACGAATTCCCCACCTTCAAGATCCGGCAGGGGGTCATCATCGGGGTCTATCCGGGGGCGTCCTCCAAGCAGGTCGAGGCCGAGGTCACCGACAAGGTCGAGCAGTACCTGTTCCAGTACAAGTCCGTCAAGCGCGCCAAGACCTATTCCGTTTCCAGCGAGGACATGATGGTCATCTACGTCGAGGTCTCGGACAGCGAGAAAGACCCCGACGGCTTCTGGCTGAAGCTCCGCCACGGCCTGAACGAGCTGAAGGCGCAGCTTCCCGCCGGCCTGACCTCGCTCGCCGCGGACAACGACTTCGGCAACACGTCGGCCCTGCTCCTGTCCGTCCGTTCCGACGGCAAGACCTACCGGGAGCTTGAGGATCACGTCAAGCAGCTGGAGAACAGCGTGCGGCGCATCCCCTCGGTCTCCAGGGTCAAGCGCTTCGGCGTCCAGAGCCAGCAGATCAGCGTCTACCTCGACAACGCCAAGCTGGCCCGCTACGCCATCCGGCCGCTGACCCTGGCCGCGGCCATCATCCCCCAGAGCACGTCCGGCTACGCCGGAGAGCTCGACGACGGCCGGCTCATCCGCCCTCTGTCCGTCCCGGCCAGCTACAAGACCGAGAACGACCTGGCCGAACAGATCGTCTACGCGGAGCCGGGCGGGACCGTCGTCCGACTCAAGGACGTGGCCCGGATCGTCCGGGAATACGAGGAGCCCCGCTCCTACGTCCGCGTCAACGGCAAGAAATGCCTGGTCGTCTCTCTGGAGATGCAGGACGGGAGGAACATCGTCGACTTCGGCCGGGACGTCGGCCGGGCCATTGACGATTTCAAGAAGACTCTCCCGCCTGACGTCAAGATCGAGACCATCTCCAGCATCCCGGACGCCGTGGCCAAGTCCATCGACGATTTCATGAGGGAGTTCGCCATCGCCGTCCTCGCGGTCATCGCCGTGACCCTTGTCCTCCTGCCGGTCCGGGTGGCCCTGGCCGCGGCGGCGACCATCCCCATCACCATCCTCTCGACCCTCGGCATCCTGTGGGCGTTCGGCATGGACCTCCAGACCGTGTCCCTGGCCGCGCTGATCATCGTCCTGGGGCTGGTCGTCGACGACCCCATCGTCATCATCGACAATTACATCGAGAAGCTCGACAACGGCTTCGATCGCCGCCAAGCGGCCTCCCGGAGCGTCAAGGAGCTCTTCCCATCGGTCTTCGCGGCCACCATCATCATCATGTGCTGCTTCATCCCGGTCCGGTTCTTCATGACCGGGATGGCCGGCGACTTCCTCCGCTCGATGCCCCCGACCGTGATCACGGCCCTGACGGCGTCGCTCCTGGCAGCCTCCCTGATCACCCCCCTCATGTGCCATGCCTTCATCAGGCACGGCGTCCGGACCGGTCAGGCCGGACGGAGGGCCGCCTTCCTGGCAGGCCTGCAGAGGCGTTACGACCGGCTCGTCGAGGCCGTCTTCCGCCGGAAGGCCCTGGTCCTGGCGGTCGGAGCCTCGTCGTTCGTTCTCGGCCTGGCCATCCTCTCCCTCGCCCCCACTCAGCCCTTCCCCAAGGTCGAGCGGAACCAGTTCGCCGTCGAGGTCACCATGCCCGCGGGCACCTCCCTCGAACGGACAGACGCCGTCGTGAAGGACCTGGAGGCGCTGCTCATGAAGGACCCCCGGGTCAAGGTCGTGACCTCGTTCGTCGGGACGAGCTCCCCGCGCTTCCATGCCGTCTACGCGCCCCGCTTCCCGTCCAGGGACCTCGGCCAGCTGGTCGTGCTGACCGACTCCAAGGAATCCACGGTCGCCATCCTCGACGAGCACAACCGGAAATACGCCAGCCGCTACCCGGGGGCAGAGGTCAAATGGAAGCAGCTGGAGATGGCCCTGTTCGGCGAGCCGGTCGAGGTCCGCATCTCCGGCGACGATATCCCGGACCTCAAGCGGACGGCGGCCAAGGTCATGGACATCCTCCGGTCCATCCCGGGCGTCGTCAGGGCCTACACTGACTTTCGGGAGCCCCTTCAGGCGGTCACCGTGGCCGTCAAGAAGGACGAGGCCAACCGGCTGGGCTATCCGAAGGCCATCCTGAACTATTCGCTGATGACCGGGACCAAGGGACTGCCGGCGGCCGTCGTCTGGGAAGGCGATTATCCGCTCCAGGTCCGGCTGAAGGTCGAAGGCATGGCCAAGCCCGGCCCGGCCGACCTCGAGAATCTCTACGTCACCTCCCCCCTGCTCGGCTCGTCCGTGCCGCTCCGGCAGCTGGCCGAGCTCCGGCCGTCGTGGACCGAGGGCGACATCGTCCGGCGGAACGGGGTGAGGACGCTGACCGTGCTGGCCGAGCTCGACCGCGGCGTTTACTCCTCGAATGTCACCAAGAAAGCCAAGCCTCTCATTGACCGGCTGAGCCTGCCGCCGGGTGTCCGGGTCGCGTACGGTGGCGAGATGGAGGCCAGCGTCGAGTACTTCACGCCATTTTATTACGCCTTGATCGTGAGCATCACCCTGGTCTTTCTCATCCTGATGTTCGAGTTCCGGAGCCTGAAGAAATCGCTCCTGATCATGATCATCATGCCCCTGACCCTCTTCGGGGCGGCCTTCGGCATCCTCGTCAGCGGCTATCCCTTCAGCATCACGGCCTTCGTCGGGGTCATCGCCCTTTTCGGCATCGTCGTCCGGAACGGCATCATCTACGTCCAATACGCCGACGAGCTGCGCAACGTCCTCGGCTACGGACCGGAGGAAGCGGCCATCGCCGCCGGCAAGCGCCGGATGAGGCCCATCTTCCTGACGGCCATGGCGGCCACGGTCGGGGTCGTGCCCATGATCCTGAGCGGCTCCTCCCTCTGGGGGCCGCTGGGCTCGGTCATCTGCTTCGGCCTGCTCTTCGCCCTGGTCCTGTCGCTCCTCATCCTGCCGGTCCTTTACTACATGCTCCACAAGAACGACCGTCGAACGCCGCCCGGAGATGAACACGCGGCGGAAGGGGAACCCGCATGAAGAAGACGAGAGAACTCTGCGCCGCGGCCGTCATCCTTCTCCTCGCCGCCGGCCTCTCCCGGGCCGAGGACAAGCTGACCCTCGAGGAGAGCAAGCGGCTGGCCCTCCAGAACAACGTCCGGACGAAGAATAGCGCCCTCGAATCCGAGGCGGCCCGCGAGACGCGGCGCGAGGCCTTCACCCGCTTCTTCCCGTCCGTCAGCGCCTCGGGCACGGCCTTCGACGCCAGCAAGTCCATGCTCGAGATCACGACGCCGGGAGGGAACCTGCCCGTCTATGACGGGAACCCCGCCAACCTGCCGACGGCGACCGCGTTCGCCTATTTCCCCGGCGCCACGATGGGGATCCTCGGTTCCATGAAGTTCGGGCTGGTCAGCGCCGTCCAGCCGGTCTTCGCCGGCGGCCGCATCGTCAACGGCAACCGGCTCGCCGCCCTGGGCGTCGAGGCCAGCGACGAGAAGGCCCGGCTCGCCCGCGACGAGGTCCTGCGGACGACCGAGGAGGATTACTGGCGGGTCGTCTCCCTGGACGACAAGTTGCGGACGGTCGAGAAGTACGAAGCGTTCCTCCGCCGGCTCCTCGGACAGGTCGAGGACGCCTACGACGCCGGCCTGGTCATGAAGAACGACGTCCTCAAGGTCCGGCTCAAGCTGTCCGAGGTCCTCCTCAACAAGTCCAAGGCCGGGAACGGGAGGGCGCTGGCGGCCATGGCCCTCTGCCAGCACATCGGCATCCCCTACGACCCGGCCGTCGAGCTCTCCGACCCGCTCGTCGTGGACGGCCCCCCTGACGCCTACCATGTCGACCACCAGGAGGCCCTCAAGGCCCGGCCCGAATTCCGGCTCCTCCAGGCCTCCGTCCGGGCAGAGGAGCTCAAGACCCGCATGACGCTCGGGGAGTATCTCCCGCAGGCGGGCGTCGGCGTCGCCGGACTGTACATGAAGATGGACTCGGCCAAGGGAAGGACGAACGGCGTCCTCTTCGGCACCCTGTCCATTCCCCTATCCGGCTGGTGGGGCGGGTCGCACGCCCTGGGCGAGCGGAAGGCCCAGGAGCAGATCGCCCGGAACATCCTGAAGGACAACGCCGACCTGCTCGTCCTCCAGATGGAGAAAGCCTGGCAGGACCTCACGGACGCCCATCGGCAGGTTCTACTGGCCCGGGAGTCCAAGGCCCAGGCCGAGGAGAACCTCAAGGTCAACCAGGACAGCTACGACAACGGCCTCACGAGCGTCTCCGACCTGCTCGAAGCCCAGGCCCTCCTCCAGCAGGCCAACGACCAGCTGACGGACGCCATGGCCGCCTACCGCGTCGACCTCGTCTCTTACCTGCAAGTCACGGGCAGATAGCCGCAAAGAGTTGCGATCGCCGGTGCGTTTGCTGGATATGGGTCGCATCTGGCGCTTGATGCGTTTAGTTTATGAAGCCTGCCACTCATTTAGGATACCCCTCTCTTATGCCCGCAGAAGGCCCCTCTCGCGCCCTCTAGCGCATTTTCTGGGCTTCTCCAAGTGGCTGGGAACGAGTTCGAACCTCCAACCTTTGGATCCGGAATCCAACGCTCCATATGCCCTACGAAGTATCACGCACACGAGAGCAGCCTGTCAGCACGGCACGGACCGTGGGGGATGATGGGTCTGGGATGCAGGCGGAGGGGTATTGCCATGCTGCGATTGTGCTCAAATTGTGATCAGCAGAGGTCTAAAACGGAGCAAAATTGTACAAAATGGCGACACTCCGGAGTCGGCTGGGACATGGACTAAATCGCTGGTCTCTCGGGTTATAAGGGAGTGCTCCTGGCCTGACTCGAACAGGCGACACATGGATTAGGAATGCACACCGCTGATATTATTCCGGACATTTAATTGGCTATTTATGAATATCTTACAAGCATAACTGCAGGGGCCGTCGCGGCAAGAGTGTCAACTTTTTGTCGTGTTGTATCCGGGAATTCCTGATATTTTCGCTGGAGGTTCATAGGCTAAAAAACTCACATTATGCTTGGTCCGTTCTTAAAAAATAAGGTCCCGGACCTAATCCGGGGACAAACTTAGCGGCCTTCCGTTCTTGTCCCCTGCCTACTTGCCTACCACGAGGATCGAGAAGGAGTCCGGTACCATCTGACCCCGGCTCCGTCTGCCTGCCGGCGGCGGCGTCGGCGGTGGAGTGAACTCTGCGGCGATAAGAAAAATCTTATTCGTCTTGGTGTCCAATGTCAGGGTTTTCGCAGTCCGCTGGGTTTGCACGTTCTGTGTCACAACGAAGCTGGCCGGGCCGTTCTCCTTGATGACGGTCAGCGTGCCATCCCCCTGCGAGCTGAAGGCTTCCATCGTCGCCGGATTGAATACGGCGCCATCGACGCCGCTGCCGATCGGCAGGGCGGTGATGATCTTGCCGTCGTTGGCATTGAGGATCACCATCGTAGCGGGGTCATGGCAGGCGGCGAAGAGAATGTGATTCTTCACGTCGAACGCCAGCCCGCCTGGCCCTCCGCCCTTGCCATTGAGGCCGTAGTGGGCGGTGACCGTGAGCGTCTTCGCGTCGACGACAGCGATGTTGTCCTTGTCTTCGATGTCGACGTACAAATGGCCCCGGCCGTCCGTGACGGCCTGTTCCGGCCCGCCGCCCAGGTCGATCGTCCCGGCCACGGAGCCGTCTTTCGCGTTGATCACCGTCGCATTGGGCGCGCTGTGGCTGAACACGTAGACCCGCTCGTTGAATGGGTCGAACAAGATGCCGTCCGGGTTGCCCTGCACGTCGATAGTCTTGATCGTCGCCAGGGTCTTCGTATCCCACATCACGACGGGCTTACTGCTGCAAAAGCCGTGGTTAGATTTGGGGTCGACAGCGACCCCGCGCGCGTTGGCATTGGGAATTTCGGCAACGGGGTCGAGCGTGTCGAGGTTGAAGACGCTCACCCGGGCGCCGGGACCGGTCCGAGGAATGTATAGCCTGCGTCCTGCGACGTCCGCATAAACGTAGTCAAATCCGCCTGCGCCGCCAACCTTGGCCGTCTTGATCAACTTGTAAGACTGATTGGTTGGCCCCTGCTGCGCCCATCCGATCGAAATGAGCATGGCGATAATTGCCGCGCATAGACAGAGCCGTCGCATCTCGTTTTCTCCTTAATGAAAATTTATCCTATGGATAGGATATTCCTTTTTGCATGGCCCGGCAAACCACCGCTTTGGCCGAAGAGCCGTAGTCTCCCCTTTTCGGCCACGAACTTCATTTGGGATTATCATAAATTTCTTTCTTCACGACTGCCAACCTCTTCTCTTCCACCTTAACGGCTTTGACATTGCCCCAGTTCATGGCCAAGTAGACAAGGGGATGGCGAAAGTTCCCCAGGAGCCGCCGAAGAATAGACAATGGGCTGTAGAACTTTTTCCTTGCGCTTATTTTTCCAACCATCAATTCGTACGGCGACATGTTTCTCGGTTGAAAGACCACGGTGCTGTGGTCGTAGTATCTCCAGTCGTCGGTGAGCAACCGGCCTTCCTCTTTCATTTTCTGGAAAGTCTTCGTCCCCGGGTACGGCGTTAGAACATTAAAAGCAACCGTGTGGACCTTGTTTTTGATAAGGAATTTGACAGTATCATTAAAGACCTCTTCGGTGTCTTCGTCAAAACCGAAGATCATCGAGGCATGGGCGAATATTCCGGCTTTATGCATTTTTTTCAGGGCATTTTCCAATCCTTCGAGAGATTTGGACGACTTCCGCAAGGACTTCATCTGGGCCTCCTTGACACTCTCGAGGCCGATGAAAAGGCCTTTGCAGCCGCTTTCGGCGGCCAGCTTCAAAAGCTCATCGTCCTTGACGAGGAGCGAAATGGACGACTGTCCGACCCAGGAAATCTTGAGTGGTTTTAGAGCGGAAAAGAGCTCCTTGGCGTAGCTTGGATCCCCGATGATATTATCGTCAAGAAACATGAAGATTTTTTTGCCCGACTCTTTGATATCCCTCACCACATTAGCGACAGGCATATGACGGATCTCTTTGCCGTAAAGATCCGTGACGCAGCAGAAATCGCAATGATAAGGACAGCCGCGGGACGTCATGATAGGCACCAGACCGAAAAGGTGGCGTTTGGTGATTTTGCTGAAATCCTTAGGCACGTAGATCGAAAGGTCGGGCCGTGGATTATGATATATTTTCTTCAGACGAGCGTTTTTATAGTCTTCGAGCAATTCGGCCCAGACACCCTCGGCTTCGCCGATCACGACGGAATCACCGTAGGGTGAGGCTTCATCTGGAAGCAACGTCGGATGCACCCCGCCCAGAACGACCGTTCTCCCTCTTTTTTTAAACTCCCGAGCGAGCCAATAGGCGCGGGGCGCATTGGACGTCATGAAACTGATTCCGACAAGATCGCATTCCTGCTCGAGATCGATGTCTTCAGCTTCTTCATCGACCATGGTCACCTGGTGCTCTTTGGGTGTCAGCCCCTGGAGGAGGAACAATGCCAGTTGCGGCATCAACATTTGCTTGTTGGTCTTTTCGTTCGGGTTAACCGACGGGGTAACGAGCAGGATCTTCATCCGTTTTCTCTATTCTATCATGGGAGTGTCAGATATCCTGGGCAAACCGCTTCTTCGCATTTAAAATAGATAAAACTAGCTCGATTTCGATTCAGAGCCCGGGTTGTCTTTTGGCGGCTCTGTTGCGAGAATCTCTCTAATCGTCGGCTCCCCTTTTAGGTTTGCCTTAGATGAATGGGAACCGTCCAGGCGCGCTTCTAGCCATCCGTCAACGGACAGCGTACCCGCCCCGACGATCGCGAGAAAGAGACAGCCCAACCACATACAGAAGTCCGTCCGCGCTTCATGGGCCATACTCCAAAACCCGTAGCGTTGCAGCTTCGGCAGAGTGAAAACCCAGAATCCATGGCCGAGCAGTATGGGAATCTTGGTCGAAAGGATGGCTACGGAGATGTTGATCAGAAGGACTAGCGCCGCCGGTCGAGTCAACAGCCCCAGCAAAACCAGAGAGCCCGCCACTATCTCGATCACTCCTACGAACGGTCCCATCACCTCTGGGGCCGGGATGCCTATGTGGGCGAAACGTCCTGCGCCAAGTTCGGCGGCAAAGATAAATTTCTGGATTCCCTCCGACAGAAAAACCGCTCCCACGAGGACGCGGATCAAGATCGTTGCCGCAGTCGCGTGGGACGACAACATGCATCGAATGGAGGCCTTCATACGGATTTACTCCTTTGGGGGTGAATTGCCTTAGATCGTATATGCAGAGGCCCTTTTCGAAGGCCGCGACACAGTCAGATAAATTTTTCCCAAACGGCATACTCCTTCCGCTTTGACCCTGTTCTCAATATACCCCTATTGGCGAGCCCCGTTCAACCCGTTCTTCCGCCTCTCAGGCACCTTTGCTAGCCGTTTCGGTCCGAGCTAGGGCCTAGCATGTGCCAGCCTTGGTTTCTTGGGATAAGAAAAGCCCCGCTGATCAGCGGGGCTTTTTTATCCCAAGAAAGAGCCAGTCTGTCATGTTGCGCCCCGGGGGAGGAGCGGGTCAGAGAGAAGGAACGGGGAGCTGTTGTGCCCCATAGTTTCATGTGATAGTGTTCGCAGAAGGAGGTCCCATGCAATCATCGCTTATTCGACAGATTCGAATTCTCCAGGTCGCAGTCCTTGCGCTCTTGGCTATAACCACGGCGCTCTGCATCAACCTTTTCCACCCACTCCTGCCAAAGCAAACATTCAAAGTCATCGATGCCGGCCGCGTCAACATCCGTGAGAAAGATGGCATTCTCAAAGCCGCGCTCTCGAATTCGGCAGGGTTCAATGAGGCTTATCGTGCGGAGCATGGAGGAGTGGCGTTTTCAGGCTTGATGTTCTACAACGAAGAGGGCCAGGAGACCGGGGGCCTCGTCTATCGCGGCAAGGCGATCCCGGGCGGGCAGGATGCAGACGTAACCCTCACCTTTGACCAGTACCGCCAGGACCAAAACGTCTATCTCCACCATGAGGAGTTCAAAGACGCGCAGGGGCTCCGGATTGACGATGGGCTCACGATAAACGCTCGTCCCGACTGGACAAAGGTCAAAGACGAATACTCTATCTACGGCCAGTTGGAAAAACTCCCGCCGGAGAAGCGCGATGAACTTCAACTCAAGTCGGCCCAGGCCGGCGAAATCTCGTTGCGCCGTCTCTTCTTCGGCGTGCAACGAGGGATCAAGGACAATAAACCCTATGATGATACTGGCGTCTTCATTAAGAACAAGTGGGGGCGCAATGCCATCAAGCTCTACGTCGACAATGACAATAGACCTCACTTCGAGGTCTTTGACTCCCTGGGGAAGTCGATTCTCTACGAGCTGAGGCTCTCAAAATCGGACTCCAGATAGTCTAGGAAAGGAGGTCCTCCGGATTCTTGTCGGCAAAGAATTCAACGGCCCTAGGTCCGTACGTGTAAGCCGCCCCGCCCTTGGATTCTACAATTCGTCTGCGCCGAGCGCGTCACCGCCAAGTACCCCGTGACGCTGGACCGCCACTTCATCCATCCGAGGCCGGAGCGGAAAGAAGGCTAGGCCGACCGGGACCGCCGGACTACAAGCCCCGCCGGTCACGCGGGGCTTTTTTTATCATCTCTAAAAAACCGGGGTTGGTCCATACTGGCCCCTAGCCCAGCTCGAGAGGCCAGCAGAGGCACGGAGAGGCAGCGGGAAATGATTGGAGGGGGGCAGGTCAATGGAGCAAACCTTTTAGTTCACTGTTTTTTGCCGCTCCGTTGATCACGGTATCCATACCGAGATTGGAAATGTTCATCCTCGCTTTATCTTCGGCAAATCGAAGTTGAATTTTCTGCTTTGATGGATCTCCGATAATATGAAATTCGATAAGAAAAGTATCGTCGCTTATCCAGGACCCCTTGCAGGCGACTTGGTCTCCATCAGGATTCACTCCCATAGAAAATCCCAATCGGTTAATTCTGTAAATGCCGTCCAGGCCGACTTGACAGTTCACCATTTCTTTGCCCATCGGAAGCTGCCACGAACATTCATTATTGTTCTTAAAAGAAAGGACAAACGACTTGAAATGCAACTTATTGGGCTCGAGAATGTAATTCCTGCCGGAGATTTTTGCCGCTGTCGTTGGCATCGGAGGAATTAGCACGGCTTCTGGATTTTCTAATTTCTGCAAAAGACCATTCAAGTTTTGGCACGCTTTCGGATTAGGCGGGAGAGGGCCGTTGCCTCTTATGGCCCGAAAGATGTAATTTTCCAGAAATGTCTCCATGAAAGACTTATAATTATTGGCGCCATCACGTCCATTGCCTGTCACCACGATAACCAAATTCAAGTCAGGTCTTACAATTATGTACTGACCTCCAAAACCCCAAGCCATGTAGCTTTTTGCTGGAACCCACCACCAAAAGCCATAGTCAAGCCCCGCTGCCCAACGCAAATCAGAAGGCGCACTAATTTTCTTGGTGGTTGATTCCTTCGCCCATTTCTCTGAGATAATTTGTCTTCCCTTCCACAATCCATTATTCAAATAGAGATATCCGAACTTAGCCATGTCCAGCGGAGTCAGGAAGACGTCGGACCCACCATGATAGTAACCATTATCAGTCTTTGCCCATTGATAGTTATTAATTCCTAACGGCTGAAACAGAAATTTATCGGCAAAGTCCTTCGTGCTCATTCCACTCGATTTTGTTATTATCGCTGACATCATTTGAGGCAGCATCGTGTTATATTCGAACCTTTTTCCCGGGGCATCTTTCATAGGCAGTTTTTTCCAATTTTCGAGCTCAAAGGGTGATGGACCAGCAGCTTCCCGCCAATCAATGCCGGCGGTCATGGTCAGTAGGTTTCTTAAAGAAATATCTTTCTTTTGGGGTTCGTCAACATATTCAGGGAAGAATTCCTTAACAGTCTGTTGAAGATTATTCAGGTATTTTTTCCTGAGAGCGATACCCGTCAAGGCTGACATGATGCTTTTTGTTGCAGACTTCACATTGTGCGTTGTCCTTCTATGGTAAGGCGCCCAATATGCTTCAGTGATCACGTATCCATTTCTTATGATCAATAAGCTATGGAAATCATCCTGAGACGGCTGGATATTCCTGAACGCTTTGAGCAGCATCTCTGAATCGATTCCCTGTTCCTCAGGACTTGCAACCCTCCATTTATCATCCGGCCAATAGCGATTTGTTGTTTGTCCGCGGGAGATAGAAGAAAAGCACAATCCAAAGTAAACAGTAAGAAATACAAATCGTAAGCCCGTCTTATTAGCATTCATCATAATATTGATCCCTTGAACTCCTCCATATTTTAAAACGTGCAGATCAGGGCTGGCCGAGAGGCCGTCCGCTGGATTAACTGGTTGGATGCGATGGGAGTGTCAGATATTCTGTGTAACCCCCTTTTTTTGCGTTTAAGCACGTTCACCCAAACAGTACCCAATTTAGATTATCAACGGCGAGTATATCATAGCCCAGTCCCTGTGGCGGAAAAGGCCCATCTGGTGCTTTGCCTGTCCCATGCCCGCAGAAGACTACTCTCGCACCCAAGGTCTACGAGGTCACGGACGACTATCATCTCCTCAAAATCCTGGCCTGAAAAAAAATCGGCCTATTCTCTTCTTCATTGACAGAGGACGGTGGATTTTCTTATAGTCATATTTTGCCATGACGCTTCGTCATCATTTGTTCGCGTCCAATCCTGCCTCGGAGGTTTC
>Ga0187881_10001113_pt1 | contig 29518 bp, 23 predicted proteins | sample June2016WEW_19_1_2_FD_133017 | JGI IMG/M metagenome (GOLD analysis project Ga0187881, IMG submission 133017) | Peatland microbial communities from SPRUCE experiment site at the Marcell Experimental Forest, Minnesota, USA - June2016WEW_19_100 | ecosystem: Environmental > Terrestrial > Soil >... | reverse complement strand
TAGACCGTAGCCGGCCCGCTCCAGCAGCACGCGACGCGCCAGGCCGTACCCGTTGGAGTGCAGCCCGTCGCTGGCGAGCGCGATCACCGTGTCGCCGACCTCCACGCGGTGAACATCTACCATCTTCCGCCGCTCCACCACGCCGACGGCGAAGCCGGCCAGGTCGAAATCCTCCCCGCGATAGATGGCCGGCATCTCCGCCGTCTCCCCGCCCAATAGCGCGCAGCCGGCCTGCTGGCATCCGTCCACCACGCCCTTGACGATCTGGGCCATTCGCGGCGGCGACAGGCGGCCCGTGCCGATGTAGTCCAGGAAGAACAGCGGTTCCCCGCCGGTGCAGATTAGATCGTTGACGTTCATCGCGACCAGGTCGATACCGACAGTGTCGAACCGCCCGGCCGCGATGGCCACCAGCAGCTTGGTCCCCACGCCGTCCGTGCAGCCCACCAGCACCGGCTCGCGATAGTTCCGCTTGAATAGCTTTTCGTTGTAGTCCAGCCGAAACAGGCCGGCAAAGGCGCCGTACGGGCCGAGCACGCGGGGATTGTGCGTCCGCTCCACCATCGGACGGATGAGGTCCACCATGTCGTCGCCGGCTTGGATGTCCACACCGGCGTCTTTGTAGGTGATGGGCTTGGGAGGAGCTTCGCTCATGGCCGCTAGTGTACCAGCCGGATGAACCAATGCAACCGGCTCGAACGTGCGTCAGGCCAATCCGTGCGCGGCCAGGAGCGGCTTGTCGGCCAGGATGGTCGCGGCCGGGCCGTCGGCGACGAGGTGGCCGTCGTCCAGCACGACGACGCGGGAGCAGAGGTGCGCGACCATGTCCAGGTCGTGCGTGGCCAGGAGCATCGCCTCGGCGCGTTCGGCCAGCAGGTCGATCAGGCGGCGGCGCGAGCGGCCGTCCAGATTGGAGGCCGGCTCGTCCAGCAGGAGCATCGCGACGTTCATGGACAGGATGGTGGCCAGGCTGGCGGACCGCTTCTGCCCGCCGGAGAGGTGATGGGCCGGCCGATGCTCCAGCCCGGTCAGGCCCACGGCCGCGATGGCCGCACGCGAGGCGGACTCGGCCGCCGGAGGCGGGGAGCCCTGGTTCAGCGGGCCGAAGGCCACGTCGTCCAGCAGCGTGGGCATGAAGAGCTGGTCGTCGGCGTTCTGGAAGGTCATGCCGCATCGGCCGCGGGCGCGGGTCTGGGTGAAGCGCGTCAGGGCCTCGCCATCGACGAAAATCTTCCCCTCGAACGGCACGCCGCGCATGACGGCCAACAGCAGGCTGGTCTTGCCCGCCCCGTTGGGCCCGATCACCGCGACGCGCTCTCCGTGCCCCACCGCCAGGTTGACATCGTGCAGGGCCACGGTGCCGTCGGCGTAGCGGACCATCAAATCACGGACTTCCAGGACGTTGGCCATCATCATCAAAAAATCCTCCAAAGCATCGCCGGCCAGACCCAGCGGCAGGCGGCCAGGTACGCGGCCGCCAGAATCAGGAAGGCCGCGTCGGTAAGCGTGAATCGCAGGCGGCTGAGGCTGTGCGGCTCGCCCTGGTATCCGCGGGCGAGCATGGCGGCGTGGATGCGGTCGCTGCGGTCCAGCGTGCGGACGAACAGCGACGCGATGACGCCGCCGGTGGCGGCCAGGCGCCGTCCGGCCGGGGCGGCCGCGGCGCCGCGAAAGTCCCGCGCGCGGCGCGTCCGCATGGCTTCGTCGATCAGCACGAAGATGTAGCGGTACAGGAACCCCAACTGCACCACCAGCATCCGCGGCGTGCCCATCCGCCGCAGGGCCTCCAGCAGCAGTGCAAAGGGCGTCGTGGCCACCAGCGCCGTCAGCGCCAGCACGCCGAGGGTAAACTTCAGCGTCACGTCGGCCGCCGTCAGCCAGCCGCCGGCGATCTGGAACGCCCAGGGCCCAAAGGCCACGGCGTGCGGTAGGCGGTCGTACAGCGGGCTGAACAGGGCCAGCGTTGCGATGAACGGGCAGAGGATGGCCGCCCGCCGCAGCGCAAATCCCAGCGGCACGCCGCCCAGCCAGAGCAGGACCACCGGCCCGATCGCCAGCGGCGCCAGCACGCCGACGGCGTAGCGGTCGAAGCTGATGACTGTCACCGTGTACGCGACGGCGGCCAGGAACTTAGCCCTCGCGTCCAGGCGGTGGACGGGCGAATCCAGGTGGGCGAAGCGGTCTAGGTGATGGTGATGCATGGCGACCCTTTTCCCGCGGCGACGCCCGGCGGCTAGGAGGTTTCCGCCGTCCCGGGCGCCACAACGCGGCGGCGGAACTTTTTGGTGACCGGGTAAAGTATCGCCAGCGTGACCAGCGTGCCGAGCACCCCGGCCAGGGACCCCCAGCCGCTGACGTTCGGCCAGGCGGCGGATGCGGACGCCTTTTGTGATCCCGCTCCCGCTCCTGCTTCCGCGGCTGGCGGCTCCTGGCCCAGCGGCGCGGAGCGGCGGGCGTAGTCACTCATCGGCGACCATTTGGCTTGCCAGCGGTCCACGGCTGCGACGACCGGCGAGGCGTTTTCCACAGCCGGTTTATCTCCGTGTTTGAAATGTTCTTGGTAGGCCCACTCTAGGCCGTCGGGGTGCGTGCTGGCGAACCAGCTCACCACCCCGGCCAGCAGCAAGGCCGTGACCAGCAGCGAAACCACCACGCCCTTGCCGCCCACGCGGCCGGGGGGGCCCTCCGCACCGGCCAGGCCGACGGCCGCCGGACGCACGCGGCGAAGATAGGCCAGCACGGCAAACGTGATTGCCCCTTCCACGAATCCGATCAGCACGTGCATGCCGACCATCACCTGGAGGAACTGCCAGACGTTGATCCGCAGCACGCCGGAGACGTACGACTCCGCCGGCACCAGCGCCGCCCCGCCGGCGACGCCCGCCGTGCAGGCCGCCCAGGCAGCCAGGTATTGCCGGCCCGCCTTGGCCGCCCCGGCCGGTCCCAGCAGCAGGCGGTACACGCCCCAGCCTACCAGGCACGGCACGACGCCCATGTTGATGATGTTGCACCCCAGCGCGAGCAACCCGCCGTCTTGAAACAGCAGACACTGGACGATGAGGATGGCTGCTATCGTGACGATGCCCGCCGCCGGCCCCAGCAGGATGGCCAGCAGCACGCCGCCGACCATGTGGCCGCTGGTGCCCGGCATGCCCGGCAGGGAGAAGTTGATCATCTGGGCGGCGAAGACGAACGCGCCCATCACGCCCATCAGCGGGGCGCGATCGGCGGGGAGCCTTTTTCCGTTTCCGGCCCGCAGGCTCGCGGCGGCGACAACGACCGCCGCCAGCACTAAGGTGGCCGCTGCCACAGGCGGGGTGAGCAACTCGTTGGCCATGTGCATCGCCAGTATTGCCGGCATGATTCCAAACCTTTTTTCAGGGAAGGGCACCTAGGCTCCGTCGCCTTGGCGCCGCAACCCATTGTAGGGCCGACGGAACGGCCGTCATAATACTTTTTTACTGAATCGTAATACGAATCGCGAAAAAGGGCCTTCACGACGGGTTGCACTCGTGCGTCGCGGCGGGCTGGTGGCCGGAAGCGGCAGAAGACATGCCGGCATACGAAACTTTTCGTATCTTTTTGTCGCTTGACACCTCTAAAATCGATCGTAACCTAAGGAGATATTGAAGCTTAAAGCCGGTTGTTCCGAGACCCATTTGGGTCTTGGAATCGGGTCCAAAAAGTAAAAGAACCGTGACCGAAAAGTAAAAGAACCGTGGTATGATGGTGTCCGTTCCCGCCTTAGGATGAGAGGGTCAGGACCTGATGCGTGGGAACCCTCGTGTGTGTTCCCGCCGTTTGTCCTGGGTTTTATTCCTAGTCCGCAGAGTGCGTTTCCATCTCTCTGCCGGCAGGCAGGGAGATAGCGTGGCACGCCTGAAAGGGTCAGGGATTATAAAAAGAGAGGGTTCTTCCATGAGACACGTTACCTTGGGGTCGTCCATGCATGTGTGGATCGCGGCGCTTGCGGTCCTAATTCTGTCCACCTCGTCCGCCTATGCCATCCCGGCCTTTCCGGGGGCGGAGGGATACGGGGCCGAATCCACCGGCGGGCGCGGCGGCGACGTGTACCACGTCACCAGCCTGGCCGACGATTTCACTCCCGGCACGCTGCGCTACGGCATCTACGCCAACCCCACCTACAGCAATCGGACCATCGTCTTTGACGTCTCCGGCGCCATCCAGTTGCAGAGCACCCTGTACATCTACGGGGAGAACATCACCATCGCCGGCCAGACCGCCCCCGGGGAAGGCATCTGCTTAGAGAACGCCGACGTGGAGGTCTACGGCAATAACTTGACGATTCGCCACATTCGCTGCCGCATGGGGAATGGCACCAACGACGTCGATGCCATGGGCCTGCTCTACGGGAATAACATCATCATCGACCACTGCTCGGCCTCCTGGAGCCAGGACGAGGTGCTCTCCGCAACCAAGCAAACCACCAACGCCACCATTCAGTATTGCACCATCGCCGAGGGGTTGAACATCGACAATCACAGCTACGGCTCGCTGTTTCGCCCCGACGTGGACTGCAACCTGAGCGTCCATGACTGCCTTTATGCGGACAACCGCAGCCGCAATCCGCGCGCCGGCACGTACAACAACAAGCTGCTGACGCTCGATTTCCGCAACAACGTGATGTACAACTGGACCGACAACTGCGGCTACAGCGGCATCCCGGGGGAATACGTGAACATGAACTACGTCGGCAACTACTGCATTGCCGGCCCCTCCACGACCAGCGGCAATCAATTCGCCTTCGACAGCGTCAGCAGCGATACGGCCATCTACCAATCCGGCAACAAGATCGACGGCGACCGCAACGGCGTCCTGGACGGGACCGCCTCCGGCTGGGGCATGTTCACCGGATCGTATACGCCGAAAGGCGCGTCGTTCAGCGTCCCACCCGTGTACACCCAGACCGCCGACGCGGCCCTGGCGACCGTGCTGAGCCAGGCCGGTGCCTTCCCCTGGAACCGCGACCCCGTGGACGCCAACGTGATCGCCCAGGTCCGCACCTACGGCACGTCGGGGAGCTTCTACAATAGCGTCGCCGACGCCGGCGGCTGGCCGACGTACCCCGTCGCCACGCGGGACGCCAACTACTATGGCAGCGGTGGCGGCGGCATAGCAGCCAGCTGGGCAATCGCCCACGGCCTAGACCCCAACGTGAACAATGACAACGGCGACTTCGACAACGACGGCTACACCAATCTGGAAGAATACCTCAACTCGCTGGCCCCCATCCCCGCGCCCACGACAATCGTCTGGTCCGGCGGGACGGGGCGCTACGAGCTCATCACCAACTGGGCCATCCCCTGGCAGCCGACGCTGGCGGACTGCACGGAGATCGACTCCGGCAAGGCCACCGTCGGCTACATCGGCCAGGAGGCCGGAACGCTGTACGTCGCCAACGCCGCCGGCTCCGACGCCGAGCTGGCCATCACGGGCGGGAGGCTGACCGTCGGCACCGACCTGATCCTGGGCGGCGTGGCCGACGCCCGCGGCACACTGACGGTCAGCGGCGGATCGCTGAGCGCGCTGGCCCAGTACGTCGGGGCCTCCGGAACGGGCGTCGCCAATCAATCCGGCGGAACCAACACGGGAGATTATCTCATCCTGGGAGCCGACAGTGGCGCCAGCGGAACCTACACCCTCAGCGGAGGATCGCTGCGGATGGACGGCGACCAGTACGTCGGCTTCAACGGCACGGGGAACTTCATCCAGTCCGGCGGGACCAGCACGGGAACGCAAAGCCTCCACCTGGGCTACAACACCGGCGCCTGCGGGACGTACGACCTGGTCAACGGGTCGCTGAGCACCTGGACGCAGTGGGTGGGCACCGACGGGACGGGGGTCTTCCGCCAGTCCGGCGGAACGAACACGGTAGCCACCGAGCTGACCTTGGGAGCCGATTCCAATGCCTACGGAATGTACGACCTCAGCGGCGGATCGCTCCGCGCCAAGACGCAGTACATCGGCTACGTGGGAACGGGAAACTTCAGCCAGTCCGGCGGAACCAACATCGTCACGGACCTGTTTTTGGGGCAGTACGCCGGCGCCGACGGGACGTACGACCTGGCTGGCGGATCCCTGGGAACGCTATGGTCTCAGAACGTGGGATACACCGGGCGGGGAACGTTCAACCAATCCGGCGGAACCAACCTCGTGCGATTCGCGCTCTACGTGGGAGAGTATGCCGGCTCCGACGGGACGTTCAATCTCAGCGGCGGCTTGCTGACCTCCGGCGGCAGCACGATTTTAGGGTACGACGGCAACGCCCACGGGGTGATGAACATCACCGGCGGCAGCCTGGCGGCCACGGGGCCGATGATCTTGGCCCTGGGGACTTCCAGCACGGCTGAACTCTACGTGGCCAAGGCGGCCACCATCCAGGCCGGCAATCTGACCATCAACTCCGGCAGCGGACGGTCTACCAAGGTGTCGATGGAACTGGATTCCAACGGCCACAGCCTCATCGGTGCCAGCGGGACCGTGAGCCTGGCCGGGGCCCTGAACGTTCAAGGCCTCAACGGCTACCGCCCCAATCAAGGCGACACGTTCGCCCTGATTACCTCCACGAGCATGAGCGGGACCTTCGCCAGCATCACCAGCAACATCGCCGGCCAACTGCTGCTGGACCCCAACAATCCCGCCGGCGGCTACTGGCCGATCTTCCGCGGCGCGATCGACGCCAACACCCAATCTTACGTGGTGACCTTCCAGGGCGCCATGGCCGGCGACGCCACGGGCGACAACGTCGTCGATGGCAACGACTTCGGCGCGCTGGCCAGGAACTGGATGCTCAGCGGCAAGACCTGGACCGATGGCGATTTCAACGGCGACGGCACCGTGGACAGCACGGACTTCGGCTCGATCGCACGGAACTGGGGCTCCACAGGCCTGGCGCCCGCCGCGGCGCCGGACGCGCCCATCCCCGAACCGGCGAGTTTGGCGCTGCTGGCCGCAGGCACGCTGGCGCTGGTACGGAGACGCCGGTAGCGTTTGTACATAGATCCTCCGGCCTACGACCACGGCGTGGTTTTACATTCCACCTTACGGGAAGTTTTATGGCCCGTTGATTCTTACTTTTGCTTGGAGCTACACTTCCTCTCATCGCTCGGCGACGGAATCGCAGGAAGAGTGCATGAACGAGCCTCTCCAGCAAGAGCTCAGTGGGCCTTCGGCAGAGAAGGATTCCCCGCCATCGCAAGGCCGAAAAAAGTGGCACGCCTGGGCGGGGGCGGGTGGCCTGGCGGCCGTCGTGTTTGCGGTCTATCTGATGACCCTCCATCCCGGCCCGGCCTCCGGGGATTCCGCCGAATTGCAATATGCCTGTCCGCTGCTGGGCGTCTGCCACCCGCCGGGCTATCAGATCGAGGTCACCGTGGGGTATCTCTTCTGCCACCTGCCGCTGGGCGGCCAGATGGCCTGGCGGATCAACCTGATGATGGCCGTCTGTGGAACCATCGGCGCGTTGGCCCTCTATGGAACGATCCGCCGGATCACCGGACGGATCTCCGCCGGCCTGGTGGGGGCCGGCACCTTGGCCTTCAGCAGCATGTACTGGGCCCACGCCACGTTGGCGGAGGTGTATGTCTTCTACGGCATGTTCCTCCTGCTGGCCTTGTACGCCCTCCAGCGGTTCATCGAGAGTAACAAGGCGCTCTGGCTATATCTGGGCGTCGCCTGCCTGGGTGTGGCCGTGTGGGACAGGGCCTCGGAACTGTTCATCCTCCCGGCCTTCCTCTTTCTGGGATGGGCGTACCGCAAGAAGGTTCATCTGAGTTGGCGCAGGATCGCCGCGGCGGCAGTGATATTCGTTCTGCCCTTTGTGTTCTCGGTAACCAGCTACTTGAACCACCAGGACCCGTCACGCCTGCCGTGCCGGGATGATGCGATACGGGACCGGGTGCTGCTCGGCGAGGCGGCGTTCCCGCCGACGGCCGCAGCCAGGCTCGCCACCGCCGTGCGATACTGCCTGGGACTGACGTGGATCGATAACGCCATCCAGCCTCATATCTATTTGAAAGCGGATGCGACACGGTATGCCCTCCAGTTATCCGGCTTGAATCTGCTAAAAAAGCAGGATGACTCCAAGACCCCTGCTTTAGGGCTGGAGGAAGGAGCCGGCGTGGGCATTGGGCTGCCTGGGCTGATCCTGGCCCTGGCGGCCACGTGGACTTGGCGAAGACATTGCGGCTGGGTGCTGGCGGGGTGGGGAATCTTCGCCGGCAATCTGGCCTTCTATCTGTGGCACCACACCTGGGACGGCCTGACGTTCACCGTCCCGGGCCTAGTGGGCCTGAGCCTGCTGGCGGGGCTGGGGGCCGGCGCCGCGGGTTTGTGGAACAAAGCAACGCGGCTGCGAACCGCGATCCCCTTCCTTGCCCCGGCATTTGTGCTCCTGGCCAACTATCCCCTGCTGAACCGGACCACGCCGCCGGACCTTGCCCGCATGGCGATGTTCCAGAAGACGGCCGCCGCCCCCCTGCCTTACGACGCCGTCGTCATCACGACCTACTGGACTGCCCCAAAGTTGCGATACTTATATTACATCCAGGTCGGCAGAACCGACGTCCAGGTCATTTCCGCCGCCATGATGCCCGAGGACATGGAGAAACTGCTGGATTATTTTTGGAACCGGACGCACCAAGAAGTTTTCTGCCTCGCCGGTTATTTCTCGGACTTTCCCGCCCGCGTACAGCAACTGCTGCAAGACCAGACACCCCCCGCGATCTTCCAGGCCGGCCTTGTTCAACTCAGGAACCCCGTAGATTTCCCCATGCAGACGCCGGCCAGGGGCCCGAACTGAGACTGCCGCCTCGCCGGTCTTGCCGGGCCGCGGCGTTTCTTTCGCGCCAGCCAGCGGGTACGATTCATTTCACCATGAGTCCACCGGTAACCGTGTCCCCCGTTCCCGCCGCCGCGCAGCGGCAGGCCTTGGAGTTCCTGCTGGGCGGGGCGCGTCGCGACGTGCTGATCGCCGCGCGGGCCGAAGCGTTGGGGGAACATTTGCGCAGCCAGGGGCGCCGGGGCGACCTGTGGTGGGCCTGCGTCGGCCGGCGGTGCGTCGCGGCCGCGATGGTGGTGCACAATCCCGGCCGAACCGGGCTGCTGCTGTACAGCCCCGCCGAGGCGGCGGGCGTGGACCGCCAAGCCCTGGCCGCGGCGTCGCGGGCGGCGGCGCAAGAGGGCCTCAGCCAGGGGGCGGCGCTGGTCCAGGTCATGGTGGAGGACGGCAACGACGCCGACCTGGCCATGGTGCAGGCGGCGGGATTCTCCCCGCTGGCCCGGCTGGCGCACATGCGGTTGGCGCTGGCCTGGGCCGCCGGTGGCGAATCGCCGGGCCCAAGCTCCGGCCCTCGCGGCCGCGCCGGCGAAATAAGCTGGCGATCGGCCGAGCAGTTCAGCATGGAAGAGCTAGCAAGCGTCATCACCGCCACGTACGAGGACTCGCTGGATTGTCCCCCGCTGCACGGCCGCCGGAGCATCGACGACGTCATCACGTGTCACCGGGCCAGCGGCGTGTTTCGCCCGCGCTCGTGGTGGATCGTCGACGTCGGCGGCGCCGCGGCCGGCTGCGTGCTGATGAACGACTCGACCGCGGGCTACTCCGCCGAGATCGTGTACCTCGGCGTGGCGCCTCGCTTCCGTGGGCAGGGCCTAGGCCGGTGCATGCTCCGCCACGCCGCCGCCGATGCGAAGGCTCGCGGCCTGGAAAGGATCGAGCTGGCGGTGGACGACAAAAATAGTTATGCCAAGCGCCTTTACGAATCCGAAGGCTACCGCGTCATGCGGCGCCAATGGGCCTACGTGCTGTTCCCAAACGCCTCGGCGCGCTCCGAAAGCGGCGTTTTGTGAACAACCTGTGGATGAAAGATTTTTTTGTGCCCCAACTTTACGAAACGACAAGGTGTTGGAAGGTGTGGATAACAATGTGGCCGCTTTGTCGTTGACCGCTTCCAAAGGCAGCGATAAATTTTCTCCTGTCGCAGTGGTTGCAGGTGTCGCTGTTGTCGCAGAAAAGCACTTGGTGCCTTCGTGACGCTTCTTGGGCGCCGCCGCGGCCAGTCGTTCTAGGGCCGCTGACCGCATCAGCCCCCACCGTTCTTGAGGGAGCAGGCATGAATAGTACGACGGAATTAGTCTGCGCCGATAGCCGTGCCGTAAACGCCGTACTGGAGATGCTTGCGGAGCGGATCGGCTCGGGCAAATTCAACGCGTGGTTCAAGCATGGCACTCGCGTAAGTCTGGAAGACGGCCGGATTAAGGTCGCGGTACCCAACCCCTTCGTGGCCCACTGGATCGAGACGCACTACCAGGGCGATCTGGCCTCGGCCGCCGCCAAGTGCACGGGGCGGGCGGCGGTGGTGGTGGTGACCATCGATCCGTCGCTGACCGGCCAGCTCCGCCGCAGCCACCTGGACGTCCAGGCCGACATGGTCTCCAAGGCCGCCCAGGGCTTGACGCGCCCGCGACGTGCCGCGGCGCAAGCGGAGCTGAAGTACAGCCTGAAGGACTTCGTCGTCGGCGCTGGCAATCGCTTGGCGTATTCGGCCGCGCTGGCGGTGATCGGCGGCGAGAAGGCGCCGTTCAATCCGCTGTTCATCCACGGCTCCTGCGGCGTGGGCAAGACGCACCTGCTCCAGGGCATCTGCAACGCCGCCGACCGCCGGCAGCGCGACGGCCGGCCGATCGCGTGGCGCTACGTCACCGGCGAGCAGTTCACCAACGAATTCATCACGTCCCTGCGCGCCAAGAAGACCGACGAGTTCCGCGCCCGCTACCGCCGGCTGGACCTGCTGGCCATCGACGACGTGCACTTCCTAGCCGCCAAGAAGGCCACGCAGGACGAGTTCCTGCACACCTACAACGCCATCGAGGCCGCGGGCAAGCAGGTGGTCCTGGCCAGCGACGCCGCGCCGAAACTTGTCGGCGAGCTGAACGCCCAGCTCGTCAGCCGCTTCGCCGCGGGCATGGTCGTCAAGATCGACCCGCCCGATCAGGCCACGCGGATGGAAATCCTCCGCCGCAAGGCCAAGCCGCTGAAACTCCAAGCCGATGACGAGGCCCTGCAATACGTCGCCAAGCACATTCACGGTTCGGTCCGCGAGCTGGAGGGCGCGCTGGTGAAGCTGGCGGCCATCTCGACGCTGGAGGGCCAAAAAGTCACCGTGGACCTGGCCGCCGGAGCCCTGGCCGACCACCTGGCCCGCACCGACAGCGCCGTCACGCTGGGCGACATCGAGGCCGTCGCGGCCGCGTTCTTCGGCATCACGCCAGCCGACATCCACTCTACCCGCCGCACCAAGACCGTCTCGACCGCCCGCATGGTGGCCATGTTCCTGGCCCGGCGGCACACGCAGATGAGCTACCCCGAAATCGGCCAGGCCATGGGCAAGAACCACTCCTCGGTGATCCTGGCCGTGCAGCGGATGGAAGCCGTGCTGGCCAAGAACGGCAAACTGAAGTGGATGAGCCCGATGGGAAATAAGTCCCTGGCGGCATCCAAGGTGATCGAGTTACTCACGGACCAGATCACCTAAGGACAGCCGCCGTCTGACGCGATGGAAGGATTCCGTCGCGATAGAAGATTCACGGACGGGCGTGCGGACAGGGACGTCCGCACGCCGAAATTTTTTAATGGGACACTCCCCCCGGTTAGGCCAATCCCGCCGCTTTGATAATGTCCGGCACGAGGTGGTCCCAGCCCAGGGTCATCAGGTGCGCACCCTGGCAGAAGGGTTTGACCGCGCGGATGATTTCGCCGCAGATGTCCACGGAGACTTTTTCCCGGTCGTCCTTTGCGCAATCAGTCATCCGCTGGATGACCTGGTCCGGCACCGACACGCCGGGCACGGAGCTGTTCATGTACTTGGCCATGCCGGCGGATTTCAGCATCACGATGCCCACCAGCACGGGGACTTTCAGGTGCTCCACCCGCCGCATGAACGTCTCGAACGTCCCGGGGTCGTACACGGCCTGGGTCTGGACGAACTGCGCGCCGGCGGCGACTTTTTTCTCCAGCTTGAGGATCTGCATCTCCACGTCGTCGGTGCAGGGTGTCACGCAGCAGCCGGAAAAGAACTTCGGCGACCCGTCCAGCACGTTGGGTTGGCCCTTGGAATCCAGGCCCATGTCGTGGCCGGCTTCCAGCGTGGAGATCGCCCCAAGCAACCCCACGGAGTCCAGATCGAACACCGCCATGCCGTCCTTGTGGTCGCCCAGGGCCACGTGGTCGCCCGTCAGCGCTAACACGTTGCGGATGCCCAGCACGTAGGCGCTGAGCAGGTCGCTTTCCAAGGCCAGGCGGTTGCGATCGCGGCAGACCATCTGGAAGACCGGCTCGATGCCGCGCTGCACCAGCAGGCTGCTGACGACCAGCGAGCCTAATCGCATGACGGCCGTCTGAAGGTCGGTCACGTTGACGGCGACGACCTTGCCCTTGAGATATTTCTCGGCCTCGTGCAGGCAGGGCTCGACGTTCGTGCCCTTGGGCGGTCCGATCTCACCGGTGACGACGAAGTGCCTGGCCTCCAGTTCCGCCTGAAGCTTGCTGACCGCTTCGCTCATCGACCGTCCTCCGGGTTGGTGAGTTCCTTGTGGATAAGCCGCCGCGCCCCGCCGCTGCGGTCCTTGGCCCAGTTGCGGGGTTTTTGGACAGGCAATGCCCGCAGCGCTTCCAGGCGTCCGGCGGCCTTGGCACGCTCGTAGATCAGGTGCCAGCCGCAGTCCATGTCGGGCGAGACCTCGCACTTGCCCGTCTTGGTCGTGCCGCCGCAGGGCCCGTTGACCAGGCTCTTGGAGCAGCGGGCGATGGGGCACACGCCGCCCGTCATCGCCAGCACGCAGTCGCCGCAGCCGTGGCAGTACTCCTCCCACACGCCGTCGGCCGTGGCCGCGCCGTAGAAGGTGGTGTTCAGCCCCGGCAGGACGCGGGCGGCCGGAAATAGCTCGCTCATAAAGCCCACGCCCACGCCGCAGGCAATGGACAGCACCGCGTCGTAATTCTTGGGATCGTGCGTGAGCTGGCTGACGAACTCGCGGTCGCACTGGCGCTCCATGCAGTCGGTATCGACGGTTAGCTTCCCTCCGGCGGCGCGGGCGGCCAGGCGGAGCTGGCTGGCCAATTCGTCGGCCTGCTTGGCGCCGCCCGACAGGCACACCGTCACGCAACTGCCGCAGGCGACGACGAGCACCCGCTTGCAGCCGGAAAGGCTCTCGGCGATTTCCTTGATGAGCTTTTTCTTGGCAACAATCATCGTGCTCTCCCCGCCTTTACTTGGCCTTGGCTTTGGTTTTGGCGGCGGCCAGCTTGGCGACGGCCTCGGCGAGCGTCTCGCGGATCGCCGGCCGGGTGAACCGCGTCAGTTCGAACATCGCCAGGCAGTTGGACTTGATCCCGGCGGCCTTGAGCATCTGCCGCGCCTGGGCCGCCCGCTTCCGCAGGCGGACCGTGGCGGAGGGGTATCGCTCAGCCGCATCCTGGCAGGTCAGCAGGAAGACCGCCTCGGCCCCTTGCTCAAAGGCCGCCAACAGGTCGCCGGTGGCGATGGCGCCCATGCTGGGCAGGTAGATTTCCCGCACGCCGGGGGCGCCTTCGCCGCGGGCGAGCCAATCATCCTGCGAGGCCAGGTGGCCGCAGACGTAGGCGATCCGCTTGGGCGAGCCCTCGGCCAGCGCCGCCGCCGTCAGGCGGCCCAGCCAGCCGGGTTCATGGCCGCGGGGCACGATGGCGTTGGCGGGGCACTCGGCCACGCAGATGCCGCAGGCCTGGCACAGGGCCGGGTCGATGCGGGCCACGTCGGTCACGACGGGAATGTCGAACGGGCAGACGCGCAGGCACGTCAGGCAGGCGGCGCATTTGTCGGTGAGCACCTCGGCGCCGGAGCCGCAGCCCATGCAGCGGCGCGACTCGTGCAGGGCCGTCGACGCGCGGTAACTGTGGTCTACCTCCGCGAAGTTCTTGCGGCGGACTTGGGGAGGCTGGGCGGCTACGGGTTCGCGGCGGACCTTGCGGACCAAATCGGCGGTGGCGGGGGCGATCTTGTCGATGTGGGGCGGTAGCACATCGTCCAGCACGATCGGCAAGCCGCGGAGGAACAGATCCATCGCCCGCGCGGCCCGCTGCCCGCTGGCGCAGGCCTCGACGACCGAGCCGGGCGGCGTGACGATCTCACCGGCCGCGAACACGGCCGGGACGTTCGTCTGGCAGGTGGCGGGGTTGTACTCCAGTTGCTTTCGGGCGTTGAGCTTCACGGTGCTTCCGGCGAGGAACCCGTACTCCGCCGCCTGGCCGATGGCCAGGATGACCGTGTCGCACTCGACGATGGATACGTCGCCGTCATCATAGCGCGGGTCGAATCGCTTTTGCTCGTCGAACACGCGCGTCACGCGCCGCGTCGCGACGCCCGTGATCCGCCCGCCGGCCCGTCGCACCTCGGTTGGCCCGCGGCGATGAATGAACTCGATGCCTTCCTCCTGGGCCTCGGCCTGCTCCCAGGGGAAGGCGGGCATCTCTTCGCTCGCCTCCAGGCACATCATCCGCACGCGGCCGGCGCCGGCACGCAGGGCCGTGCGGGCGGCGTCGGTGGCCACGTTGCCGCCGCCGATGACCAGCACGTCCTTGCCCAGCGCGGGCGCGCGGTCCATGGCCGCCGCCGTGAGGAACTCCAGCGCCCCGTGCACGCCAGCGCCCTGGTCGCCGGGCAGGGGCAGCGGGCGGCTGCGCGACAGGCCCGCGGCAATCAGCACAGCTGAGAAGCCTTCCGACAAAAGCTGGTCGAGGGTCTTATCCTTCCCGACGGCGACGCCGGTGGCCAGTTTCACGCCGTGGGCGCAGATCCAGTCCACGTCCATCTGGAGCACGTCGCGCGGCAGGCGATAGACGGGGATGGCCGTCGCGGGCACGCCGCCGGCGCGGGGGAATTTCTCAAAGACGGTCGGCCGGTAGCCGGCCTTGGCCAGCTCCAGCGCCGCGGACAGCCCGGCCGGGCCGGCGCCGATGATCGCGACGGTCTGGCGGTCCTGCGCGGCGGCCTTACGGACCGCCGGCTCTTTGGCCCCGGCCTGCTCGGCCACGAACCGTTTCAGCTCGCGGATGGCGACGGCGGAGTCCACGTCGTTGCGGCGGCAGTTGGCCTCGCAGGGATGGTGGCAGACCCGCCCGCACACGCAGGCGAACGGCAGGTTGCGGCGGATGACGTCGACGGCGTCGACGAACCGCCCCTGCGCGATGCACTCCAGGTAGCTCCGCACGTCGGCGTGGACGGGGCAGCCGAACCGGCAGGGCGCCCAGAGGCGCTCCATCAATTCAGCCGTACCGGACAGCTGCGCCAAGTCCTTGGATGTCAAACCGGCTTCCGCCATGAAACAACTCCCGGCCGATAGGCCTTCCAAGGGTTTCGTTTCCCGCGCTGGAAAGGTGCGGCCGTCGTATGACCCCATTCTAGCGAAACGCCCGCGGGTGAATCAACGCGACCGCCGGATGCGCCAGGCATTAGTAGGCGGCCTGGACGCGCGATTCGGGATAATAGAACCGCAGGATTTCATTCGCCTGCCAACCCCGCTCGGCCTTGCCCTGGGCCCCCCACTGGCACAGGCCCACGCCGTGGCCGAAGCCCTTGCCGTCGGCAAACTCGATGGCCGTGCCGGCGTCCTCGATGCGGCAGTTCATCGAATAGAGCTGCTTGGCGGCGGGCAGGCCGCTGTGCAGCAGGGCCCCCCGCAGGTCCTCGGCCCGCAGGCGGACGCTGTGGCCGCCGGGACCGACCAGGTCCAGCCACACGGGCCGGCCGTAGACGGTGGCGGACGCGACTTTGACGGTGGCCAGGCTCCCCAGGTTGGCGACGGCGGGGTACGCCTGCGCCGCGGCGCGGTACACCTCGGCCTTAGGGATGGACACCGGCCCCCAGCGGTACTTGGGGCACTGGCGGCAATCGTCGCATCGCTGCCCGCCGGCCAGGGGCGGGATGTCGGGGCTTTGACGGATCACCGCCGCGCCGTTGACCACCCCACCGCAGCAGGCGGAGTACTGGGCCAGGAAGATTCGCTCCTGGCCCGGTGGCCCGTAGGCCAGCACCTGGCCGTGGGTCGCCCGCACGGCCCGCCAGGATTTGTCCGTCTCGGCGGAGGCCCCGCCGTAGACCTGCGAGGCCTGATCGTCGCCCACGTCGAAGTCCCGCCCGATCCCGGCGGTCTTCATCTGATAGAGGGCAAACGTCCGGGCGGCGACGGCCAGGGCCTGGTAGGTCGCCGGCGACCAGGCGGGGTACAGCTCCTCCGACAGCACACCGGCCAGGTAGCTCTCCAGGTCGACATCATTAATAAGGGTGAACTGGTTGGCGTCGGCTACGAGCCGCAGCCGGCCGCGATAGGACGTCTTGCCCACACGCAGGAAGCCGCCGGTGGGTTCCAGCATCGCCTCGCTGCCCTCCACCGACAAGGCGTTGAAGCTCCACCGGCCGCCGCCGTGGCGCATGGTGGCCACGGGCATGGCGTCAGCGGATTGGCTGATGAGCTTGCCGTCCACCCACAGGCGGTAGCCGGCGGTGCTGGAGATTTCCGCGGCCCCGACGGGCGGGGCCGTCAGCCGCACGCGGATGGTGGGGACGTTTCGCAGCGTCAGGGGCTGGCGCCAGGTGGCTTTCTCGCGGGCGCAACTGGCCAGCAGGCCGGCGACCGCCATCGCCGCCGCCGCCAGCAGAGCGACCGGCGCCGCGGCCCGCAGACCCGTAGGACGCGACCGCCCCAGGCGAGCCATGATTCGTCCGGTGGGCATGGCGTGCCGCCGTCAGTTCGTCTCGCGCAGGCGCAGGCCGTACTCGGCCAGGCGCTGGCGGATCTCGTTCAGGCTGGTCTGCCCGAAGTTCTTGCAGGCCAGCAGGTCCGCCTCCGTCTTGGAGGCCAACTGGCCCAGGGTGGTGATCTTGAGGCTTTCCATCGCCTTGCGGGCGCGGACGGAGAATTCGATCTGCTCGACGGGCGTGGCCAGGATGCCCTCGTTGCGGGCCTTGGCCGCCATCGCGTCCAGCCGGCCGGGCGGAAGCTCGGTTTCCTCCAGCGCCTGGCCCAGGTGCAGGCCCTTGGCGGTCAGCATGTCCTTGATTTCTTTCAGCGAGGTCTCACCGAAATTCTTGTAGCCCAGCAGCTCGGCCTCGGTGGTGCGGACCAGGTCGCCCAGCGTGGCGATGTTCATCTTCTTGAGGCAGTTGCGGGCGCGGACGGACAGCTCGAAATCGCTGATGGGGGTCTCCAGCACGGCGTTGCGCCGAGCGATCCGCTCGGCCTGGTCCTCGTCGTAGTACATCGTCCGCGAGGCGTAGGCGTCCTTGAGGAACAGCCTCGCCCGGGCGTGGTCGCCCTGGACCATCAGGACCCGGTTGAGGCAGCCAACGGCTTTGTCGTACTGACCGACGTCCTCGTAGATCACCGCCAGGTTCATCAGGGCGTTGGCGTACACCGGCACATGGGCCAGGCATTCCTTGTAAAGCGTGACGGCCTGCTCGTCGTCGCCATGGAGATCACAGAAGTAGGCCAGGCGGAACGTCGCGGGGGCAAAATCGGGGTCGGCGGTCCGGGCCTTCTCGTACGCCTCAGCCGCCCGTTGGCCGAAGCCGCTCAACTCGTCCACCAATCCGCGGACGTAGAGGAACTTGGCCGACGAGCCGGCCTTGGCCTCCAGCTTCGACAGCATCTTGGCGGCCTCGGGGAACTGGCCCACCAGGGCCTTAACCTCGGCCGTCTCCAGGTCGATCTCGACGGCGTCGAAACCCCTGTCCTTGGCCCGCTCCAGCTCCTCCAGGGCCTTGTCGTACTTCAAGAGGTTCTTGTAGCACAGGGCCTGGAAGTAGCGGCGGTCCTTGTTGTCGGTGGCGTCGGCGAAGGCGTCCAGCGCCTTGGAGAAGCGGCAGAGCATGTAGCGGACGATGCCCGCCTTGACGGCCGCGGCGCCTTTGGGGGCTCCGGCGGCGGCGTCGGACTCCAGGAGCAGCGCCTGGACGCTGCGGCCCTCGGCCGTGGTCGCGGAAAGTTGGCGGCCAAGCTCCTGGTAATCCTCGAACGTCCAGGTCTCCTTGGCAAAAAGAGCCGATATCGCATCTGTCGTCACGGCCTGTTCCATGGGGCGGTCTCCCGGGATGTCTACGGGTTCAGGCCGCAGGCAGGCGGTTGGCCCGCTGCGGCAAATCGGGTATTATAGCGGCGCCCCCTCCGACTGCAACGCTTTCGATAGATCGCAATTCAATGGCTGTGTTGGATAAAAATTTGCCGGTCTACCTGGTGATCAACCCGCAGAGCGGTTACGGCGGGCGGCACCTGCTGGTGTCCGACTTCCGCCAGGCCATGACGGAGGCGGGGATCGGCATGGTGGAATACGTCACCACCGGTCCCGACGACGCGACTCGCTACGTCCGCGACCTGCCCGGCAAGGCCGCGGCTGTGGTCGTCTGGGGCGGCGATGGCACGGTGCACGAAGTCGCCGCGGGCCTGGCCGGCACGGCCGTGCCCATCCTGGCGTGCCCCATCGGCACGGAGAACCTGCTGGCCAAGGAGCTGCACATTCCCGCCGAGCCGCGGCGCATCGTCAAGGTGCTCCAGACCGGACGGGTGGCCAACTGCGACGTGGGCACGGTCAACGGGCATACCTTCCTGCTGATCATCGGCGTGGGCTTCGACGGCGAGGTCGTCCGCCGCCTGACCGCCACCCGCACGGGACATATTTCGCACCTGAGCTACTTTTGGCCGCTGTGGCGGACGTTCTGGGAGCATGATTTCCCGCGGCTGCAGATCGTGGCCGACGGAGAGCGGATTTTCGACGACTTCGGCCTGGCGTTCGTGGGCAACATCTCGCGCTACGCCGTGGGTCTGCGCATCTGCCGCGACGCGCGCTACGACGACGGCCTGCTGGACCTGGTGGTCTTCTCCTGCCGGGAGCAGACCGCCCTCATGCTGCACGCCGCCTGGACGCTGCTGCGCCGCCACCCCCTCAAAGGCGACGTGCTGTACCGCCGTGTGCGGCGCGTGCGGATCGAGACCGACCGTCCCGTCCCCTCGGAGGTGGACGGCGACTTGGGGCCGTTCGCCCCCCTGGACATCGCCGTGGCCCCGCACGGCATCAAGCTGATCGTCCCGCCGGTCCCGACCGGCTGGGGCCTGTGGCCGTGGCGAGTAGGAGACTACCTGTGAGCGACATGCCGACGTGCCGTATCGGTTCGGTGACGATCGGGGCCGGCCGGCTGGCTCTGATCGCCGGTCCCTGCGTGGCCGAAAGTCTGGAGCTGTGCCTGGAGGTCGCTGCCGCGATGGCGGACCTCTGTAGGCGGCTGGACATCGGATTTATCTTCAAGGCCAGCTACGACAAGGCCAACCGCTCCAGCGCCGCCGGCTATCGCGGGCCGGGGCTGGCGCAGGGCCTGGACTGGCTCGGCCGCGTGGCCAAGAAGGTGGGCGTGGCGGTGCTGTCGGACATTCACGAGGCGGCCCAGGCGGCCCCGGCGGCCGCGGTGCTGGACTGCCTCCAGATTCCGGCCTTCCTGTGCCGTCAGACCGACCTGCTTGTGGCCGCTGGACGAACCGGCAAGCCCGTCAACATCAAGAAGGGCCAGTTCATGGCCCCCTGGGACATGAAGCAGGCCGTGGAGAAGGTCCGCTCGGCCGGCAACGACCAGGTCCTGATCACCGAGCGGGGCACAAGCTTCGGCTACAACCGCCTGGTGACGGACTTCTGCGGCCTGGCCGCCATGCGGCCGTACGCCCCGGTGGTCTTCGACGCGACGCACTCTGTCCAGGAGCCCGGCGCGATGGGAACCGCCTCCGGCGGGCACCGCCAGGGCGCCCCGATTCTGGCGGCGGCGGCGATGGCGGCCGGCGCCGACGCTTTATTCATCGAGACCCATCCCAATCCCGCCGCGGCCAAGTCTGACGCGGCCACCATGATCCCGCTGGCGGAGATGGACGGCCTGCTGCGCCGCTGCCTTGCCATCTACCGGGCCGCACGCTAGACTCACCGCCCGAAGGCGCGCGATGTTCGTAGCCTCGGGGCGCCGTGATCAAACTAGCCGGCGGGGAGCGGGCACGTCCTTCAGCGACCGTATCCGAAAGCGAGATGTGTCGTATGGCCGGGGCGAACCTGGACGAAAGCCGATATCGCACCGCCTTCCAGAGGGCCCCGATCGGGTTCCTCATCACCGACATCCACGGCATGGTCCTGGACGCCAACCCCGCCGCTCAGAAGATCCTGGGGTACGGCCTGGAGGAGCTCCGAACGCGGCATTTCTCGCAGCTCACCCACCCCGACGACGTCGCCGCCAGCAGGGAGGCCGCCGAACGGGTCCGCCAAGGCAAAGATGTTCACGTCTGGCTGGAAAAGCGATACCTGCGGAAGGACGGCCAGTCCGCCTGGTGCCGCGTGGAATTGGCGGCGGTGCGCGAGCCGGCCGGGGCGGTCCGGCACGTCATCGCGATGATCCAGGACATCACGGAGCGCAAGGCCACGGAAGACGCCCTGCGCGAAAGCCAGCGCGCCATGGCCACGCTGCTGAGCAACATTCCCGGCCTGGTGTACCGCTGCCGCAACGACCGCGACTGGACCATGGAGTTCGTCAGCGAGGGATGCCTGGAACTGACCGGCTACCGCCCGGACGAGTTGGTCGGCAACCGGGTGACTTCCTTTGGGCGGCTCATCCACCTGGTCGACCAGGGCGACGTGTACGACCGCGTTCAGGAGGCCCTGGCCGCCAAACGCCCCTATCAGCTCACCTATCGCATCGTCGCGCGCGACGGGCAGATCAAGTGGGTCTGGGAGCAGGGGCGCGGCGTCTTTTCTCCGGCCGGGGAACTGCTGGCGCTGGAAGGCCTCATCACCGACATGACCGACCGCAAGCGCGCCGAGGAGGCCCTGGTCAGCTCTGAGGCCATGCTGTCCAGCATCATCGACCAGAGCCCGATCTCCACCTGGATCCTGGACGCCGGCGGCACCCTCATCCGCCAGAACGCCGCCTGTCGCAAACTGCTGGGCATCGAACGCGACGAGCAGACCGTCGGGGTCTACAACATCTTCCACGACCGGCTCGCCATCGAGGGGGGATACACCGAAGCCATCCGGAAGGTCTTCACCGAAGGCCGGATGATGCGGGAGACCATCGATTACAACATCTCCGAGGCCGGCTGCGTGGACGTGCCCGGCGGCAGGCGGCTGCGTGTGGCGGTGTCCCTCTTTCCGGTCAAGGACAGGACCGGCAAGGTCCTCTACGTCGTCGGCCAGCACGAGGACGTCACCCAGCTCCGCGATCGGGAAGAGCAACTCCGTCAGGCTCAGAAAATGGAAGCCATCGGGCGCCTGGTCGGCAGCATCGCCCACGACTTCAACAACCAGCTCACCATCGTCCAGGGCTACGCCGAGCTGCTGCTGCACGATCTGGGCCCCGACGACCCGGCGCGGGAGTCCGTCGATCAGATCCTCAAAGCCGCCCGGCGATCCGCGGGGCTGACGAGCCAACTGCTGGCCTACAGCCGCAAGCAAGCACTGCATCCGCAGGTGCTGGACCTCAACCAGACGCTCCACGAGATGGCCGATCCGATCCGCAAGATCATCGGGGAGAACGTCAAGCTGTCGATCCGACCGGCCAAGGCCTTAGGACGGGTGCGGGTCGACCCCGTGCATGTGCAGCAGGCCATCATGAACATCGTCGTCAACGCCCGCGACGCCATGTCCAATGGCGGACGGCTGACCATCGCCACCGCCAACGTGGACTCACCCGCCGAACGTCCTTCCCAGGCACCGGATGCCCTGGCGGGCCCCTGCGTCCTGCTGACCATCACCGACACCGGCATCGGCATGGACGAGCAGACGCGGCTGCACATCTTCGACCCCTTCTTCACCACCAAGCCGCTGGGCCAGGGCACGGGCCTGGGCCTGTCCACGGTGTACGGCTTCGTCCAGCAGAGCGGCGGGCGCGTGGAGGTCGTCAGCACGCCGGGGCACGGCAGCGCCTTCCGCATCTACCTGCCCCGCGTTCCCGAGCCGAGCGGCCCGGCGGCTGCCTCGCAGTAAAGGCCGGCAAGCTTTTGGGCTTTCCGCAGCCGGCGGGGGAACGTATCTTCTGCGGGCATGTTCGCGTTCCAAGTCACGCAGACCTCCGGCCGGGCACGCCTGGGCACGCTGACCACGCCGCACGGCGCGGTCGCCACGCCCGTGTTCATGCCGGTCGGCACGGCCGGGAGCGTCAAGGGCGTCACGCCCGACCAGCTCCGCGCCGCCGGCGTGCAGATGGTGCTGGCCAACGCCTACCACCTGATGCTGCGGCCGGGGGCGGAGACGGTCGAGAAGCTCGGCGGCCTGCACCGCTTCATGGCCTGGGACGCCCCCGTCCTCACCGACAGCGGCGGCTACCAGGTGTTCTCGCTGGCCCACCTCCGCCGCATCGACGACCGGGCCGTCGTGTTCCAATCCCACGTGGACGGCCGGACCATCACCCTGAGTCCCGAAGATGCCATGGACGTCCAGCGCCGGCTGGGGGCGGACGTCATCATGCAGCTGGATGAGTGCCCACCGGCCGACGCCGACAAGGGTGCCGTCGCCCAGGCCGTCCGCCGCTCGGCCGACTGGGCGCGGCGGTGCGAGGAGACCTGGGCCCGCCAACCGGCGGCCGCGGCCACGGGGCACCCGCAGGCGCTGTTCGGCATTCAGCAAGGCGGGTCGCACAAGGACCTGCGGGCGGCCAGCGCCGCGGCGCTGGTGAAGCTAGACCTGCCCGGCTACGCCATCGGAGGCGTGTCGGTGGGCGAGGAAAAATCCGCCGTGCGGGCGGTGCTGGAGTGGATCGACGAGCTGCTGCCGCCCGACCGCCCGCGGTATCTGATGGGCGTGGGCGAGCCGGCCGACATTCTGACCGCCGTCGCGGCCGGGGTGGACATGTTCGACTGCGTCCTGCCCACCCGCAACGGCCGCAACGCCGAGGCCTTCACCTGGGGCGGCCGGATCCGCCTCCGCAACGCCCGCTGGACCGACGACGACGCCCCGCTGGAGGCCGACTGCACCTGCTACGCCTGCCGGCATTTTTCGCGCGGGGCGCTGCGCCACTACTTCCAGGCCCGCGAGATGCTCGGGCCTACGCTGGTGAGCATTCACAACCTGCACTTTTTCTCAGCCTTCCTGGGCGCCATCCGCCAGGCCATCGCCGACGGCACGCTCGCCTCGGCCGCCCCCGCCTGGATCGCACGCATGGAGGCCGGGACAAACGGCCAATAGCCCGCCCCGCCGCAGCGCTTTGGGATTGACCTTCCCCGGCCCAGCGGGCACAATCCGCGTTCTTGCGTTCGCCCGACATACCCTGACAGAAAGGATCGTCTCCATGTCTTCAAGAATACGAATCGCCCTGGTGGCGGCGGTGGCGGTGGGATTGTTTGCGGCGGGGGCCTACGCCCAGGCGTCCAAGCAGCCGGCCCCGCCGCCCAAAGGCGAGGAGCTGAAATCCGCCCCCAAGCCCGCCGCGGAAACCGCCGGTCAGCCTGCCGGTCAGCCCGCCGGCCCAACCGCCGCCCAATCACCGGAATCGCAGCCGGCCCCCAAAGGGCCCGCCGGCGGTGGTGCAAAAAGCCCCTTCGATAATCTGTTTCTGCCCCTCATCCTGGGCGTGCTGCTGCTGATGCTGCTGTGGTCCAGCCGCTCGCGCAAGAAGCAGGAAGCCAAGCGCCAGCAGATGCTCGCCGCCCTCAAGAAGGGCGACAAGGTCACCTCCATCGGCGGCATCGTCGGCACGATTGTCGAGGTGCGCGACGACGAGATTCTGGTCAAGGTGGACGAGACCAACAACGTCCGCATGCGCTTTGCCCGCTGGGCCATCCGCGGCACCGGCGAGGAGGCCAAGACCGAGACCCCGCAGGACCGGAAGTAAGTCAGGAACGGCGGCTGTTAGACATTTAGACTGTTAGGCTGTTCGGCGCGGAGTCGTTGGCTGTTTGGTTGTGCCGAATAGTCGAACCTGCCTACCGGCAGGCAGGTCTAAATGCCTAACAGTCTGTCTGCCGCAGGAAGGAGACGATCATGGCCAAGATGCTCGTCTGCTATTACTCCAAAACCCAGCACACCGCCCATCTGGCCGAGGCGGTGGCCGAGGGCGCGCGGCGGGTGGCTGGCGTGACCGTGGACGTCAAGGCCGTCCACCAGGCGCCGGTGGAGGAATTGCCGGACTACGACGCGATCGTGGTCGGCTCGCCGACCTACTACGGCACGATGGCTGGGCCCATCAAGCAGTGGCTGGATGAATCCGTGTCGTTGCACGGCCAGCTGAAGGGCAAGGTGGGCGGGGCCTTCGCCAGCAGCGGCAACATCGCCGGCGGCGGCGAGACGACGATCCTGTCCATCCTCCAGGGCCTGCTCATCCACGGCATGGTCGTCGCCGGCACGCCCAAGGGCAGCCATTACGGCCCGGTGGCCATCGGCAAGGCGGACGAACGCGCCCGCACCGAGGCCCGTGACTACGGCAAGATGCTGGCCGAATTGGCCGTCAAGCTGTTCGGATGAGAACGGCGACTGTTAGACTGTTCGACTATTAGACTGTTAGGCGCGGAGTCGTTGGCGGTTTGGTTGTGCCGAATAGCCGAACAGTCGAAAGGCCGAACAGTCTATGTCCCCCCTGCTAGGAAGAGCACCACGCTGACGGCGTTGAACAGCGTGTGGATGAGAATGGGGGCGTACAGCCGGCCGGTGCGCTCGTAGTTATACCCCAGCACCATGCTTAGGACGAACATGGCGGGCAGCTGGATCCAGCCGGCCCCGATGATTTCCATGGCCGGCATCGTCGTCGTGCCCTTGCCGCCGCCTGCGGAGGCCATGCTGTTCCAGTGCAGCAGGGCGAAGACGGCGGAGGTCAGCGTCACGGCCACCCACGGCCGGGCGGTGTAGCGGCGGAACATCGACTGGAGCAGACCGCGGCAGAATATCTCCTCGCCCCAGGGCGCTAACACCACGGCCGAAATGACGACCATCGCCTGCCAGGGCCAGGAAACGCTCCGCAGGATCGTGAGCATCTGGTGCACCGGCGGCGGCTGATGGTACAGGGACTTGTATAACGCCTGGCCGGCCAGGAACAGGCCGAAGCAGGCCGGCAGAACGGCCAGATAGGCAAACACTCCCCGGGCGCCGTCGTACACCCAGTGCCTGGCGCTCAGTCCCAGCCCGCGGCGCAGCCCGTGGCGGAACGTCATAGCCGCCACGGCCAGCGAGGCTCCCAGCCAGATGACCTGCTGGACCACGGCCGCCACGATGGACACCTGCTCCTTGGACCCCGCCGGCCACAGCCCCGTCAGCACCGCGCGGACCACGCCGCCGGAACCCTGCCAGACCAGCAGTAGGATCAGGATGTGGACCGGACTGACCGTGTTGGGCCGGTTGGGCGTGGGCGCCAGGTCGAGCTTGCCCGGGTGGACGATCCTACGGACGATCCAGACGATCATCGCGCACAGGCCCACCGCCACCAGGCCGAGCATCACGGCCTCCGGGCCCGTGGGCTTGCTTCCCCAGGGCGTGGTCGTCGCCTGTGCCAAGCTGCCCAGTGCGCCGCCCGCCAGCGACAAAGCGTTTGACTTCGCTAAATCCATACGGTTAGTGTGGAATCCACCTTGAGAAAGGCGTGAACAGGCCGGAAATATGCCGCCGAATATATTGCACACCATCCTGGAAACCAAGCGGAAAGAGGTCCGCCGGCTCGTCGCGCACACCTCGCTGGACGATCTGGCTGCCGCGGCCCGCGCCGCCCCGCCGGCGCGGAACTTCTACGCCGCCGTCACGCGCACCCCGCCGCGGCGGCCCGTGAACCTCATCGCCGAGATCAAGCGGGCCTCGCCGTCGGCCGGGGTGATCCGCCCGGAGTTCGACCCGGCGGCCCTCGCCCGCCAATACGCCGCCGCCGGCGCCGACGCCCTCAGCGTCCTGACCGACGAATCGTTCTTCCATGGCCACCTGGACCACCTGGCGGCCGTGCGTGCAGCGGTCGACCTGCCCGTCCTGCGCAAAGACTTCATCATCGACGCCTCGCAAGTCTATCAGAGCCGCGCCGCCGGCGCCGACGCGATCCTGTTGATCGTCGCCGCCCTGTCGCCGGCCCGGTTGCTGGACTTGGCCATCCTGGCGACCGAGCTGCGGATGACGGTGCTGGTGGAGGTGCACACCGTGGAGGAAATCCTCCAGGTGCGGTCGCTGGTGGGCATTCCCCTGCCGCGGTACGCCTTGCTGGGCATCAACAACCGCGACCTGAGCACGTTCCAGGTGGACATCCGCACCACGACCCGCATGGCCGAGCTGGCGGATTTGGGCGACCGCAAGCTGCCGATCGTCAGCGAGTCGGGCATCCAGACGCCCGACGACGTCGCCCTGCTGGCCTCCGCCGGCGTGAAGGCCATCCTGGTGGGGGAAACGTTCATGCGCCAAAAAGACATCTCCGCCGCGGTGGAGGCGATGTTGGGACCCGTCAGATGAGAGGCGACTCAAGATGAAAGGCGGCTGTTAGGCTGTAGACTGTTTGACTGTTCGGTACAACTAAAACAGCCAACGCCTCCGCGCCGAATAGTCAAACAGTCGAATAGTTGAACAGTCGCCTTTCCTATCCGATGAGGCTTCGCCCGCCGGTGAGCAGGTTGATGGCCTCGGTGCGCGTGGCCAGATTGCTCTTGAACAGGCCGCGCATGGCGGAGGTCACCACGATCGAGCCGGGCTTTCGCACGCCGCGGATGGTCATGCAGGTGTGCGTGGCTTCCAGGATCACGCCGACGCCCTTGGCGTCCAGCTCGCCCATGATGAGGTCGGCGATCTGGGTGGTCAGCCGCTCCTGAAGCTGGGGCCGGCGGGCGCAGCTCTCCACCACGCGGGCCAGCTTGCTCACCCCCGCCACCTTGCCCTTGGGCAGATAGGCGATGTGCGCCCGGCCCATGAACGGCAGCAGGTGATGCTCGCACATGGAATGGAACTGAATGTCCCGCACGACCACCATCTCGTCGTACCGCTCGGTGAAGCCGACGTGCAGGTGCTTGCGGGGATCGTCGAACATGCCGCTGAACATTTCTTCGTACATCTTGGCCACGCGCGCGGGCGTGCTGCGCAGGCCTTCGCGTTGGGGGTTCTCGCCGATGGCTTGGAGAATCCGCTGGACGGCCTGTTCGATGGCGGCGATGTCCACCCGCTTGGGTTTGCCTTTCATGGAGTCACCTCATGGCTGCCCTGTCTGCCGGCAGGCAGGGCAGGTTTTTATACGCCTTGACCGCCCGGTGAGTCAAAGGACTTGTCACCTTCGCCCAGCCGCGCCAAGGCCCAACGTATCAGCGCAGCCTGGTCCGGGCCGGCGGCTTGCAGGACGCGCAGGCGGCTGACCAGAGAGCTATCGCCGCTGTTTCCCGCGGCCAGGATGGCATTGCGGAGGAACTGATCCCACGTGATCCGCCGCATGGCGGAACCTTCCGTGGCTTTTTGCCAGGCGGCCTCGTCCCAGCCCAGCACGTTCGCCAGACCCGCCCCGCCCAGCGGAGCGGCGCTGGTCAGCTCGGCGTCCCCGGCCGGCAGATTGCGATTGTGCGGGCAGGCGGCCTGGCAGGCGTCACAGCCAAAAAGGCGCACGCCCATCCGCGGCCACAGGGCCGGGTCAATGCCACCACGATGCTCGATCGTCAGGTAGCTGATGCACCGCCGGGCGTCCACTAGGCCGTCTTCTTGCAGCGCGCCGGTGGGGCAGGCGGCCAGGCACGCGCGGCAGTCGCCGCAGCGATTGGGGATCGGCTCATCGGGCGGCAGGGGCAGGTTGCAGACAATCTCCGCCAGCACGCAGTAGCTGCCGAACCCCGGCACAAGCAGGCAGCCGTTGTGCCCGATCCATCCCAGCCCCGCGGCGGCCGCCAGGCTGCGTGCCATCAGCGGGGCGGAACCCCCGAACGCTCGGCCGGAAAAATTCGGCTCGGCGGCGCGGATGGCCTCCATCAGCGCCCGGCAGCGGGCCTTGAGGACTGCGTGATAATCCTGGCCACGGGCGAAGCGGGCAACCAGGGCCTCGCCATCCGTCGCGGGCGCGTAGCCGACGGCCAGGCAGATGACGCTTTGGGCGCCGGCCAGCAACTCCGAGGGGCAGAGCCGCCCGGCCAGGTTCCGCCGCATGAACGCTAGTCCTGCGTCGTAGCCGCGATCCAGCCAGGTGTGCAGTCGTTCGGCGCGCGGCATAGACCCGGCGCCGGTGATTCCCGCTGCCGCAAAGCCCATCCGCCGGGCCAGGCGCTTGATGGTTTGGGCAAGTTCGTCGCCGTTCATCCCCTCAGTGTATCGCTTCGCGGGGCAGCCTGGAAACGGCTATGAAGGTCGGATCGTCAACCGCCGTTCCACATGTTCGGCAGGGGCGTGGCGTTGCGGCGGGCCAGCGGGAGCAGGCACCTGGCTGCGACGGCAACAAACGTACTCCTGAACGTGCGGCGATAACGGTGAGCCATCCCGGCGGCCTGGAGGGCTTGCCGGAAACGGAGTTCCGTGAAGTACCGCCAGGCGGCGGAACCGTACACCCGCCCCAGGCGTTTACGAACGATGCGGGGGTCCAGTATCTGGCCGCCGCCTCGCCGCTCGACGAACCGGCGCAGCACCTCCCCCTCCACCATCCGGGAAAAGCCGGTCGGCCGCGAGAGGCACCTGCGATGCCTTCTTCGCAGGCCCGTAAGCTTCCCCAGCGGATTCAGGGAACACAGCTGGCTCATCCGCAGGTACAGGTCGTAATCATCGGCGTGCGGCAGGGCCGGGTCATATCCTCCGGCGCGCTCCAGCAGTTCCCGGCGGTAGCAGACGCACAGGTGGGAGATATACATCCGCTGGAACAGCTCGGTGGGTCCGGTGGAGCCGTCCTGGCCTTGGCTCGGGCCCAGCAGCTCGGTGACCGTGCCATTGGCGTTGAGCCGGTGGCAGTATCCGTAGATGAACTGGACGCTTGGGTGCGATTCGATGTACTCGTGGAAGTCGGCCAGCGCCGTGGGATACCACAGATCGTCGCTGTCGAGGTACGCCAGCCAGTTGCCCGTCGCGCGGCGCAGGCCCGTGATGCGAGCGACGGAGCATCCGGCGTTGGCTTGGTGCAGGAGGCGTATCCGCCCGTCGTTCGCAGCGATCCGCTCCGCGGCCTTCTCGCTGCCGTCCGTCGAGCCATCATTGACGATGATCAGCTCCCAATCCGGGCAGGTCTGGGCCAGGACGGACCGCACCGCCTCCTCCACGTAGGCCATGTGGTTGTACAAGGGCATGATGATGCTGAATAGCGGCGGCTCCTTGGCCTTCATGGCAGGTATTATACCGGCTGAATAGTCAAGGCGGGGCCTCGAGCCTGGGGGCCACACGCGATCTGCCCAGCCACAGGCGGCCTTGTGTCCGTCCTTCGCAAGGGCGTATAGTAACCGCTCGATGTGTGGAGAGGTGCCGGAGCGGCCGATCGGGCGGCATTGGAAATGCCGTGTACCCGCAAGGGTACCGTGGGTTCGAATCCCACCCTCTCCG
>Ga0187881_10001090_pt1 | contig 29954 bp, 21 predicted proteins | sample June2016WEW_19_1_2_FD_133017 | JGI IMG/M metagenome (GOLD analysis project Ga0187881, IMG submission 133017) | Peatland microbial communities from SPRUCE experiment site at the Marcell Experimental Forest, Minnesota, USA - June2016WEW_19_100 | ecosystem: Environmental > Terrestrial > Soil >... | reverse complement strand
TGCAGGGGATTCCGCGGGAACGACAAGAAGCCGTGGACACCTTCGTGGCCGAGATTTGCCGGAAGCATGGAGTCGATCCAGAGCCCTTGCTGTTTTGAAGACGATCGATGGCGAAACCCTAATTGCTTGCCATTAGTCGGAAGGGAAGTGCCAAAAATGGTTGGCTTCCCACCACTCCGCCAAAGACCGGGCCGAGCTGTTCGAAACACTTTTGAGATGAATGCTGCCCAACAAATTGCCCATGGTCCATATAAAAGTACCATTATGAATTTTTCTGTTGACACATACCTCGGACTCTGGTAGAAGGTGCCCGAGCAGATGCCGGAGAAGAGCCATGGATGTGCCCGTGCTCCCTGTCCTGGGCTGTAGCCTCATAAGACCGTACCGAAAATGGAGGTGGAACATGCGCCACGCCATACATCCTTCAAGTTTGACGGCGACGACTGGGCTGATTTTAGCAGTTAGTTTGGGGGTGGTCATCTCCTCAACACCCTGTCGCGGCCAGATCGTGAACGCGACTTTATACGGGACTGTCTCAGACCCGGCGGGGTTTGCTATTCCTGATGCGAGAGTCATTGCGACGGACGTGGCCACCGGAATCGCCACCCAAACAATGACGGATACCACCGGAAATTACACTTTTCCATCTCTTTCCCCAGCAACTTACAGCATCACTGTGCGAAAAACAGGTTTTGAGTCTTCGATCATTTCGGGCATTACCTTGCTGGTTAATCAAAAGGCTCACCTGGACATTGGTCTGCGCGTGGGGCAGGTCACAACATCGGTGGAGGTCAAAGGCACGGCGCCGCTCGTGGAAACCGGTACGGCAAGTGTGGGGACAGTGATCGAAGAGCGGAACGTGGTGGACCTTCCCCTTAACCTGCGCCGGTTTGGAGCTTTGGCTACACTCGTACCTGGGACCACCGGCGATAACGGAGGGTTTGCCTCAGCTTATGACGGCTCACCATTCAGCGAAACCACTTACGCCGCGAACGGTGCCCGCACGTCAAGCAACAACACTCTGATTGACGGTGCAGACTCAAGGAACTTGAGCTTCGGAGGTTTTGCGCTGCAGCCGTCGCCAGATGCTGTTCAAGAGTTTAAGATCGAAACCAACATCTATTCTGCGGCCTTCGGCAAGACGGCAGGGTCCACTATTAACTTGGTCACTAAGGCGGGCACCAACGAACTTCACGGATCTGTCTACGAGTTTCTGCGCAATGACGCCCTTGACGCGGGTAACTTCTTTTCCCTGAACCAGGCAAACCCTCTCACGGATCAAGAGATCCCCGGCACTCGACGACCTGAATACCGCCGGAATCAATTTGGCTTTTCCATCGGGGGGCCGGTCCGCAAGAACAAGACCTTCTTTTTTGGCAACTACGAGGAAATGCGGCAGATTAAGGGCCTCTCGCTGACCGCCGTGCTCCCGACAGCCAACGAGCTTTCTGGCGATTTTGGTGGCGCGCTGACAGGTAACGTAATCAATCTATGCGGGACAGGCGGGCCTGCAAACCTAGACTTCGACAGCGGCCAACTCTTTGATCCAATCACCGAGTCGCTCTTTACTTGTCCAGCAGGTAGCGCCAATGCGGGTTCTGCAATTTTGGTGGGGCAGCCAATTCCAGGAAACATCTTAACGAGTCTGGATCCAGTGGCGCAGAAACTCATATCCCTTGGGGCGTTTCCCGACCCCAATCGGCCCGGCTATCCCAACTACGTAAATCAGGAACCTGCGACTCGTTTCGATCATCAATTTCTGGTACGGATTGACCACAACTTCAGTATGAAAGATCAACTGTTCGGCAGATATATGTTCGGCCAATCCGCCATTTTCGACCCAAGCCTCGGTTACGATGTTTTACCCGGATTTGAGGATAAGATTAACTTCCGCGGTCAGAATCTTGGGCTTATTTGGACGCACACCTTCAATCCCCACCTTCTGAACCAGGGGACTTTCGCTTTCCAGCGCGACTACACCAACGATACCTGCGCCCACTGCCCTCGGCCCGCAGGATTCATGGAAGGTTTTGGCATTCAGAATTTCAGGGCGCTTTCCCCCCAATCTGAAGAGTTTCCGTTTTTCGGTCTTTCAAACTTTAGCGGCGTCGGAGATGCCGGCTATATGCCTACCATCAGCCCCGATATGGTGGAGAAGTACCAAGATAACTTGACGTGGTTGCATGGCCGACACACGGTGGTGGTGGGTGCTGACTTGCAGTTCTGGCAGGTGCTGGGTATGCAATCCTCGGCTTTTACCAACGGCCAGTTTTACTACGACGGTCAGTTCTCTGGCATAGCAGGTGAAGTACCGGATGCGAGCGGTGTCGCCGATCTGGCTGACTTCCTATTGGGGTTTCCCAGTTTTGCAGGCCGAACCGTTCGCTTTGAGAATCTCAACCAGGTGGGCGGATGGATGTGGAATTATTACGCTCAGGACGATTTTAAGATCAGCTCCAACTTTACCCTCAATGTTGGCCTTCGATGGGAGTATCGGCGCTCCGGGGTGGATAAGCGGAACAACTTGGTGACCTTTGTCCCTTTGGGTCCGAAATTCTCAGGACCAGGCAACGGCATCCTCGTTTCTGCAGCAGATGGTACCGTGAACGACTCGTTTTGCACAGATCCTTCGTACTCCTATTTGACGACCCCCGATGGCCGGTGCCTAGTGGCCACTTCGGCTGAGCGCGCCAAGCTCGGATTCACAGGACGGACACAGCGGACCCTTGTACAACCGTTTTATGGGGACTGGGCCCCGCGCTTGGGTTTGAGTTGGCGTCCCACCAGCTCGGATAAGTTGGTGATCCACACTGGGTACGGCATTTTCTATGACTTGGCCAACTTTAACAACCTGCACTTCGTGGACAACAACCCCATCTTTTCGCCTACGCAGCTTTACAACACCGCGTATGGCTCCCCACCGCCTTTGACTAACGGTTTGCCGACCACAATGGCGAATGTCTTCGCAGGGGCGGCGGGAATTCCAGGTCTCTCCCAGCAGTTCGTCTCCCTGTACGTGTCCCCCAATTACCAGGCTCCGTACGTCCAGGAGTGGAGCTTCGGCATTCAGTCGCAATTGGCCAGAGACTGGGCCCTCGAGGTCGACTATATCGGCACGAAAGGAACGAAGCTGGGGAACTTACATCTTTTCGGCAACCAGCCGGAGCCTGGGGTAGGTGACCTCCAGCCACGACGCCCCTACCCTGACTTTAACCAAATGCTCTTTACGTCGCCGGATGCTAACTCGCTTTATAATTCCCTTCAAGCGAAGTTAACCAAGAGATTTTCCGGCGGGTTTACATTCCTGGCGAGCTACACTTGGGCGCACTCCATTGACGAGAACGAGGGAGACGAAGGATTTGGCGGCGGAGTTGGCAATAATGCTCCTCAGGACGACAACAACTTAAGGGCAGACCGCGGTCGTTCTGTAAATGACGCCCGTCATCGATTCACAATCAGCTATATCTGGCAAGTACCGATCGGCAGTGGCAAACGTTTCTTAAACCGTGGCGGATGGCTCGACCAAGTGTTGGGCAGTTGGGAGCTTTCGGGCATCACTACATTCGAATCAGGGTTCCCGTTTAGTGTCCTGTCTCCGGACTTCTCAAACAGTGGTACTTTGAACTCACGTCCTGACAGAGTCTGCAACGGAACAGGCAAGAAGACTGTTGAGCAATGGTTCGACACCAATTGCTTCCCGGTTGCCGCTTTGGAACAGGCCCTCGCGAGCGGAAGTCCTCGCTTCGGAAATGCAGGCAGAAACATTCTGAATGGTCCGGGATTAAATAGTTGGGATTTGGCCTTGCTCAAGGACTTTAAGCTTACCGAGCGGTTGAAGCTCCAGTTCCGCGCAGAGGGGTACAATATCTTCAACTCCGCCCCTTTCGGATCCCCGTTCACTGTTATAACGGCCGCCAATGTTGGAGCGATTTACAGGGCCGGTGACCCGCGGGATATCCAATTCGGGCTGAAGCTTTCCTTCTAGTTGGATGTGAGCGAGTTTCGTTGAACGACCAGAACTGCCAAGGCTGTGCTTGGCTGCCCTAAGGTCCTCGTGATGCGCGGCCAGCGAACGTGGTAGTAACTCAAATAAATTTCGATGAGACGGCACCAGCTGGTTGCGTCCATATCCTGCCAAATTATCTGGATACTCCGGAGGAGTCAATGCGAATGATGCGATTAGTGAGCCTTGTTGTTCTGCTCTCATCGTTGTCCTTAGGGGCGTCTGCTGAGTTTAACCCGCTTCTGCCGCGGCCCCAGGAGATCCATTATGGGTCTGGATGGCTTCGCGTGCGGGGCGTGCGTGTCCACTTGCCGCCCGGCTCGACTGAGGAAGACCGGTTTGCTGCGCAAACGCTCGCCCAGTTCCTTTCGGATCGGGCCAAAGGCGCAATGGAGATTTCCGAAGGCGACGCCTCAGAACCCGCAATAGTTCTAATACGGTCCGGAGCTGTCGATCCCCTGCCCGTCCCCGACGAGCGTCCGGGTCCCGAATCGCGCGAGGCTTACTGGCTCAAAGTAACCCCCAGAGGTGCCGAGATTCGAGCAGTTTCATCGGCCGGCTTGTTTTATGGAGTTCAAACGCTCTGCCAACTGGTCGAAGGTAGCGCCGAGGAAGCAAAGCTTCCAGAAGTAGAAATTCACGACTGGCCAGCGCTGGCTTACCGGGGAACCATGGTGGACATCAGCCAAGGTCCACTGCCTACCGAACGGGAGATCGAACGTCAAATTGACTTCCTCGCTCGCTGGAAGGCCAACCAATATTATTTGTATAACGAAGCCAGCATTGAGCTGGATGGATATCCGCTCCTGAATCCTGAGGGGCGCCTCACAAAGGACGAGGTGCGGCGCATCGTCGATTATGGCCGCCAGCGCCACATCGATGTCGTCCCTTGCTTGGAGCTGTACGGCCACTTGCACTATCTGTTTCGAGTGGAGCTGCACTCCGACTTGGGGGCCGCTATTCCGCATGGCGATGAGTTTGACCCTCGCAATCCTAAAGTTAAGGCGGTACTGAGCGACTGGGCCGACCAGTTTTCACGGCTGTTTCCGAGTCGTTTTGTTCACGTTGGGTTTGATGAACCTTGGCTGATTGGGCGGGTTGCTAAGCAATATGGCACCACACCGGCAAAGTTGTATGTCGAACAACTCAGTTATGTTGCCAGCCTTTTTGAGCAGCGCGGGAAACGCGTCATGGCCTGGGGCGACATTATGGCCAAATACCCGGAGATCCTTTCTGAGCTACCACACGGCATCATGGCTGTCCCCTGGTGTTACGACCCACAACCAGACCCAGAATACAAGCGATGGCTAGCCCCCCTGGTCGCGCACAATGTGCCCCGCTTCGTCGCACCAGGAGTAGAAAGAGATATCCAGAGCGAGCTAATCCCCGATTTTGCCACGACCTTTGAAAACATCGACACCTTTTTGGCGGCAGGGCGAAAATCGGATGGTCTGCTCGGGCTAATTAACACGGTTTGGGGAGACAACATCAATCTCCTTATGCGGATGGTATGGCCGGGCCTTGCCTATGGAGCGGCGGCTCCTTGGCAAACCATGCCGATGGATCAGGGGAAATTCTTTTCCGAATACGCAGGCATCATGTACCCACCGCAGATTGCCCCGGAGGTCGCATCTGCTCTTGAAAACCTCACAGACGCTGAAACTAATCTCCAAAAGCTACTCGGGCACGAGACGATGTTTGCATCCTGGCCTGACCCTTTTAGCTCCAAGACCTTGAAGAACGCGGCAATGCACCGGGAGGACTCACACCGGGTTCGGATTTCAGCAGAAGAGGCAGAAAAGCACTTATACCGCGCATTGTCCTTGGGTGGAGATCCGATGACGCTTTCCAGCCTGCTGTTCGGAAGTCGTTTTCTTGATTATGCAGGACTGAGGAGCCTTTATCCTCTTGAAATCGTTGACCTCTGGCAAAGCCTCGGTTCTCATCCCAGCCGCGAGGAATTCTGGTACTACTTCGGAGATGGCGTTATATATCAAACTCACGGACGCACCGCTGACCTTATGTATGCGATCACGGAACTCCGTGAAGAATTTCGGTCTGGTTGGCTGGCCGAGTATAGTCCCTACCGGCTGGCTGCTGCTCTGGGAAGGTGGGATGCGGAGTACGAGTACTGGCGAAGGCTTCAGGAACGATTCAGGTTTTTCTCGACAGATTTCCGGGAGGGAGACACTCTGCCTCCGCTTGACACCTTTACCAAAGGAAATTGAGCCCGAGGCCAACTCTGCAAGGGGGGTAGGAGGCGCTCCGCAATTTGAGCTATGAGCGCGGTTGCCTTATCCGCCGGGCTCCAGCGGAGATGAAACTCCTTTCACAGGCTGGGGCTTGCAAAGTTGGGAGAGAACCAGTCGCATCTGATCGCGACCAAGTGACCCTAATGCAAAAACAGATTAGTACATGCGAAAACGGATTTTGCCCAAATCTGGCGGAACAATAGAGTGCAGATTTGTGGCCAATTCCTCAAAGGGCTCGAGTCCCACCAACGTTTACTGAGGAGGTTGGATCATGATCGGAATGAACTTTTGCACGTTCTTGGTTTTGCTGGTGTCTGGGGTGGTGGCGACGGGAGTGATCCACTCTGTGGCTCGATACCGCTTTCTTGAATGGTCCCCCGGCTTATTGGGCAATTGCGATGCCGGCTGGGTAGGCGGGTGGCTAGGATCGCTCGTTTTAAGTCATTGGTTCGAAAATGTGAAGATTGCCAACAAAAGGGATTCGAGGCGGGCGCGGGGGCACAGGTGGATCGCACTGGCACTTATGATTCTAGCGTTAACTCTAGCACCATGCTACGGGCAAATCGTTAACGCAAGTCTCAATGGCACTGTTACAGACATATCGGGTGCCATTGTGCCCGAAGCAATCGTCACCGCGATGGAGGTCAATACCGGTGTCGGTACACAAGCCACGACCGACTCGAATGGGGCGTACCTTTTTCCCTCGCTGAAGCCCGCGAGTTATAGCCTGCGAGTGGAAAAAACGGGCTTCAAAGCCACCGTCATTTCCGGGATTACCTTACAGGTCGCCCAGACGGCCAATGTCGATGCGGTGCTACAGGTGGGTGCGGTGGCCACGACGGTCCAGGTGAAAGGTGCCGCACCGATGGTCAGCACGACCAGCGCCAGTACGAGTACCGTCATCGGCGAGGCACAATTAGCCGACATGCCCCTGGATCTCCGCCGGTTCACGGCGCTCGCATTAATGACACCCGGGGTGGTCAGCAACTCTGCTCCAGGACTCTCAACATCCTCACAAAGTTCAAGTCCGGTTTGGTCCACGTTCAGCGAGACAACTTTTTCTGCGAATGGCACTCGCCCAGGAAGCAACATGCTCATCCTCGACGGGATGATGTCCAGGAATCTCGCCGGCGGAGGATTTGGGTTACAGCCGCCTCCCGAGGCCATACAGGAATTCAACGTGCAGACCAACGTTTACTCTGCGGTCTTCGGGGAGACCGCCGGTTCTGCGCTGAACGTGGTCACCAAGTCCGGCACCAACCGCTTTCATGGAGACGTTTGGGATTTCTTGCGCAACGAAAAACTCGATGCGAGGAACTTCTTCAGCATCAACCAAACGAATCCCGTCACCGGCCAGGAGATCCCTGGCACGGCGCGACCGGAGTATCGCCGCAATCAGTTTGGCTTTGACATAGGTGGACCCATTCGCAAGAACAAAACCTTCTTTTTTGGAAGCTATGAAGGATTACGGCAAATCCAGGGTGGTGCGAATGGAGGCCTGGTCCCAACCCCAGCACAGAGGAATGGAGACTTCAGCTCGGCCATTACCGGGCAAACAATTAATCTTTGCGGCCTGGGTGGACCCGCCAACCTTGACTTTGACAGCGGCCAATTGTTCATTCCCGCAACGGAAAGCTTGTATACCTGTCCTGCCGGGAGCGCCCAAGGCGGTTCGACGGTCCTGGTTGGTACTCCGGTTCCAGGGAACATCATCACGACCATCGACCCCGTGGCGTGGAAGGTATTGAGTGACTTTCCTGACCCGAACCGCCCTGGCTATCCGAACTTCATCAACACTACGCCCTATACTCGCAACGACAACCAGATGGACGTGCGGATCGACCAGGTGATCGGTTCCAAGGATCAGCTGTTTGGCCATTACATTCTAGGAAACACATACATGACGTTTTTATACAATTCAATTCTTCCTGGCTTTGGCGACGGCTTGCACTTCAGAGGACAGAATGCCGTGCTGGAGTGGAGTCACACGTTTGGACCGTCTTTACTCAACGAGGCGCGTCTGGGGTGGCAAAGAAATTTCGACTTTTATAATTGCCAGGGCTGCCCGCGTGCCTCGGGGACGATTGCGGGCTTTGGAATCAACGACCTCCACGCGATTACACCCAACAACGAACAAGACCCGCTGTTTGGTTTTATAAATTTTGCAACGTGGGGTGACGGGTATTATCAACCCGGTGCCGCCTCGGACGCGACCGAGATGTTAGAGGACAATTTGACTTGGATCCGCGGCCGCCACACGGTAACCTTAGGCGCGAATCTTACCGACTGGGGATCACCACTTATGGAAGGGCCCTTTTCCCCCTCCGGCAATTTCTTCTTCGGTGGGCAATACTCTTCGTTGGCCACGGAAGTTCCAGACGTGGGCGGGATTTCCGATTTGGCCGACTTTGAACTGGGGGCTCCCACCTTTGCTGTCCATACGGCGTATTTTCAGAATGGTGAGCTGCGCAACGGCAAGCTATGGAATGCTTACGTTCAGGATGACATTCGTGTCAGCCGCAGCTTTACTCTAAACTTAGGGCTGCGGTGGGAGTGGCACGCCCCGCCGGAGGACCGGCACGGCAACATGGCCACCTTCTATCCGTTGGGTGCCCCATTCTCCGGGCCGGGCAATGGCATCCTGATATCGGCACTACCGGATGCTCTAAATGATGCAGTTTGCTCGCAGAATCCTTCCCTCATCTCGGCATCAGGTCAATGCCTCGTCGCCAGTTCTTCCTTGCGTGCGAAGCTCGGCTTCACGGGGCGAAAGCGTGAGTCGGTCAACCTCGAAAGCCCGAAAGTGTGGCTGCCCCGTTTGGGCTTTACCTGGCGCCCGCTCAGCTCAGACAGAGTCGTCCTTCACGCTGGTGGCGGCCTCTTCGGCGACGTACCTCTCATGAACATGTTTCTGGAATCCGGGACTAATAGCCCTGTGACAGCGCTGGATCCCACTGTTCAAAATACTTTTGCCTCTCCCCTACCACTGGTCAATGGAGTGCCGATGACCACAGAAACCGTGTTTGGGTTGGCGTCGGTCCCCAACATCTCTGCGAGTACCACCCTACTGAGTGCCGCTCCATTTTTTAAGATGCCGATGGTGGGCGAATGGAGCATAGGCATTGAGTCGCAATTGGCGAGCAACTGGGGTCTATCCGGTTACTATATCGGCAACAAATCCTGGCACTTGGATAACCTTCACTACTATTTCAACCAGCCTCGACCCGGGGTGGGCGATTACCAGTCCCGAAGACCTTACCCCGATTTTAATGGGTTTGTTTTCTACGACACGACGGATTCCAATGCCAACTACAATGCCCTCCAGATGAAGCTGACCAAGAGGTTGTCGAGTGGCTTGATGTTTCTGGTTTCTTACACGTACTCCAAAGCCATTTGGGAAGGTGGTGGGGACGACACAATAGGGGCCCTGCCCCAGGACGACAACAACTACCGCGCGGACAGGAGTCTTAGCCCGTTTAATGCCGCAAACGCTTTTGTCTTTAGTCCTCTCTGGCAATTGCCGGTGGGCAAGGGCCGGCACTATTTAAACCAGGGTGGCATACTGAACGGCTTTCTGGGAGGTTGGGAAGCCACCGCGATTATAACCCTCCAGTCGGGCTTCCCATTCACTGTGCACTCAGCGAATGATTATTCCAATTCCCTCTCCTCGTCGCCGCGTCCCGACCGAATCTGTAATGGCAGCGGACAACGGACGATCAGCAACTGGTTTAACTCGGGCTGCTTCTCGACCACAGCCCTTGCGGCCGCACTCGCTAATGGGACCCCGCGTTTCGGTAATTCGGGCGAAGGCATCCTCACTGGACCTGGACTCCGAAGCTGGGACTTTGGGCTCATCAAACGGAACTCTATTCGGGAGCGCCTTAAAGTGGAATTTCGTGCCGAGTTCTTTAACGCCTTCAACATGGTGCACTTTACTCCTCCTAATGCCGCAATCGGTAGCGGGACCGTTGGGCAAATCTCGGGTGCAGGCGACCCGCGCTTGGTCCAGTTCGGGCTAAAGATGACTTTCTAATGGAGGGTATTACCGAGGTATTTGAGTCCGTCTTCGCGCGTGGATGAGCCGAAACTCGGGGGATTCCACGACGACTTGACGCCAGGGGGGTGAAGACTGGGCGTCCGAGCTTGTTTCTCATATACAAACAAGCTCCGCTTCTCTGTCAACTACCTCACGCACCCTGAGGGATAAGGGGACGTCCCAACGAAGGTCAGGGACGATGGCGTCCTCGGCGACTTGGCTTGCGCGGCCGCTGTTGACCGCGCAAGATCGCCCCCTGCCGCGCGATCACTCCCTGCAACACTGCCATCAGCATGCGCGTCGATTCCTCATTAAAGCCCTGGCGGCGGCGCCCGGTGGCCGAGCATCTGTGCGGGAGTTATGGAGTCAGCGAGCGACAGGCTTGCCGGGTGGGTCGGATGAATCGAGGGACGTGCCAGTATCGCAGCTACAAGGATCCAAGGACCGAATTGCGCATGCGAATCTGAGAGATTGCCCAGGCTCGAGTGCGCTACGAGTATCGGCAGATCCTGCTTGGATTCGAATCCGTCGGATGGTTGCGCCAGTGGATTGAAATGGTCGGTTATATGCAGATTTAACGGAAGGCCCAATGCCACGAAGGGAGGAGAATAACAATGAATCGTCGTGATCTCTTGAAAGTTGTTGCGGGGGGAGCGTCGCCCATGCTGTGGAGTGTAAGGTCCGCGTCGGGCCAGGCTTGCGCAGCTAAAGAAGGCACAGTCCGGGATCGATTCTGGCTGTTTGGGTGCCCTGCCAATACGGATCTTCCATATTTGGGACAGCGATCACTCATGAGCCCGGCCGAAGGTGCGTATTACATGGGAATTCCTAACCTCATCATGGTAAATACCGGCGGTGATGAGGCTAAGTATGGCCATTGGGAACCACCTTATGACCAGTATGCGATAGCCCTCCGTCCTTTTCGACGGGTTGCCTGGTCGATCGTGGGAACAACTGGGGCGACCACAACGGAAGAAAGGCGCTTGGGGATCGAACTGGCGAAGGAAACTCCAAATTTTGTGGCGGTCATGATGGATGACTTCTTCACCGACGAGAAGGAAGGCAAGCTGGCTGTCTTAACTCTGGACGAGCTTCGCGAGATTCAAGAGCAACTTAAAGCGGGTGGGAAGAAGCTGGACTTATTTGTAACTCTTTATACAAGCCAGTTGGACAATGCGTTAGGTGAATACTTGAAGCTTATTGACGTTGTAACTCTGTGGACCTGGAAACCGGCAGAGCTGGTCAATCTCGAAGCGAACCTGCGGAAACTGGAGAGGCTAGCACCCCACACGAGGAAGATGCTCGGTTGCTATTGGGTTGATTACAATACGAAGGGCAGAATTCCGCTCGCGTCGATGAAGTTGCAGTGCGGGACCGGGTTGCGCTGGCTCCGCCAAGGCCGCATCGAAGGATTGGCCTTCTTGGGCAACACTCACGAGGATCTTGGGTATGAAGCGGTCGAATGGACCCGGAAGTGGATCGAGCAAGTTGGGAACAGGAAAGTCTAGGCGGTCTTGCCGAAGCACCAGCTGCTGGGGATTTAGATCACCTTTGGTTTGTGTTCACCCGACTCTCAAGGAGCCATCATAATGACTCAAATAAAAGTCGTCCAATTCGGGTTTGGGCCCAGAGGAATTCAATCAGTACGCCCCGTTCTATGCCAGCCCGGACTGAAGTTGGTTGGTGCAGTTGAAATAGACCCTGGGAGGGCCGGCAACGATTTGGGAGAATTGTTTGAACATCCGCAACACAGGAGGATAGTTTTTTGTGATCAGAGTGAGAAGGTCATATTCACTTCTGAGCCGAAACCCGAGGTCGTTCTGCTGATTTGAATGTGAACTGGTTCATCAGCGGGGAGGATGCTCAGGTCGAGGGCCAGCCAGCGTGTTTTGGCGCACGGGTCAACTACCGAAGGGCGGACGTTTTTGTCGACTCAACCCGAATTTGCCGAGGCCCACAACTCTTCTGGTGGCCTTTTCCTCCCGAAGGGGGAACTCATTGAAGCTGCCAACGAGCTCACCGAGGCCGTGCGCTCAAATCTGAAGTCTGCTGGGGTCCATTACGACTTGGGCTTCATTTTTCAACAGCAGAATAACGTTAGCGGAGCGGTCCGGGCGTTCCATAAGGCTTTCGCGCATAAGGCATAGTTCCGAGCGACGCGACATGCACTGAACCTTCTGGAACACACACAGCATTAGCCAGCACATGAGTGAGCACCGCTAAGCGGAGAATGCGACTCGGAATCCTTTGGCTGCGTCTCGTGAAACGGGAGAAAGACTCTGACGGCTTGGCTGCATATCTGGCCGATCTCAGCAGCCGGTGCACCCCAGTGCGAAGACCCACGCGGATTTCACTATATGGTATTTGATTGGCGCGGGTTGCCGACGCAACTAACCGGCTCGCGAATGCCGCTCCTTGCTCGACTCACGTGGTGCCGGGGACTTATAAGTATTCACAACCCAAAATGAATTCTCCCTGTGAGGCAACGGGCGGAATTGTGAAGTCCTTGCTTGAACCCAAGATCAACAAATTCAAAGGAGCTGTCGTCATGCAATTCAAGACACTTGTATTAGTTGGCGGAATCTTGCTGTTGGCCTTACCTGCCGCTTCGCAATCCAAGCGTAAAATAATCATTGACCAGGACGCGCGCGGTCCAGCGACAACGGACCAGCAGTCCATCCTCGTCCTGTTGCAATCGCCGGAAGTCGAGCCGCTCGGGATCACGATCGTGAGCGGGGATCAGTGGCGCGATGAAGAGGTCGCCCACACGTTACGGCTGGTCGAAATCATCGGCCGGACCGATGTCCCAGTGGTTCCTGGTGCCGTATTCCCGCTGATCAATCGCATGGAGATGATTAGGCGCTGGGAGCGGCTCTATGGCAAGGTGTATTATCAGGGCGCCTGGAATGAGCACAAGGTCGGCAGTTACACTGGGGCATGGAACAGGGGGAAATATTACGCCGCGGATGAAGTGCCTCCGCTGATAGAAGGAAATCCCACGACAAGGCCCGCCAATGAAGACGCCGCCCATTTTATCATCCGAATGGTCCACAAATATCCGCACGAAGTGACGATCTATGCCGGCGGGCCGCTCACAAATCTCGCGCAGGCCACCAGCATCGACCCGCAAGTGTCTGACTTGGCGCAGCAGCTCGTGGTGATGGGCGGGAGCATTGCACCAGAGGTGGACGCCAATTCGGCGACCGCAAATCGGCGCGAGTTCAATTTCTGGTGGGACCCGGAAGCCACGCACATGGTGCTCTGCGCGCCCTGGCACAAGATCACGATCACAACGGTCGATATCTCGATCAAGACGGGACTGACGAGACAGATGATCGCCGAGATTGGGAAGTCCTCGAATCCGGCGGCGCAATATATCGCTCAATATGCCGACGAGGAGTATATGTGGGATGAGCTTGCCGCCGCGGCATGGCTCGACCCGAGCCTTATCACGAAAGAAACCACGCTCTACATGGACATCGATATCTCGCACGGCACGAACTACGGCAACACACTCGTCTGGAACTCTGGCGAGCAGCCAGGACTCGGCGAGCAGCTGGTCCACGTGCAGCAGGATTTGAACCTCGACAAGTTCAATAAAATGTTCATTGACTTAATGACACGCCCCACGCCCCACGCGCACCGGGTGGGCAATGCAAACTGAGGGAATTCAGAAGGCACTCGCGGGTGTTGACATTGATCTCGTAGGAATCGGAAGTAACGCGGAATATCAACATTATAATCGCTTCCCGGTTCCTTGGTCCTAGAGGAAAAATCAGTGCCGCCCGGATGGAAATCCGCCCCCGCGGCGTCACGGCGAACAATCTGAGGAAGGTGATGTGCCTCGGCGCGAGCGACACCTTCATAACGCGATTTTCCACTTGGGTCCTGCGGGGCTGTGTGCGGCGCCCTGTTGCTCGAAGGGTGGCGGCCAAGTCGGACGAATTGCTAGCATTCCTCATATCGATAGGCCCCGCGGGAGCGCTCGCCTTGCTGCCTTCGGAAGTAATTCTGAATACTCATTGAGCAAAGGAGCTCCATGTTCACTCCACAAACCTTTGGTGTGGCCCTGCTAATGATGGTGACGGCGGCAGTTTGTTGGGGGTCCTGGGCCAATACATTCAAGGGCGTAAAGAACTACCGTTTCGAGCTGTTCTACTGGGACTACGCCATCGGGATTTTTCTGATGTCGCTGATCTACGCGTTCACGATGGGGAGTAGCGGGCATGATTCCGCGAGCTTTCTGAACAATGTCCGCGTCGCCAATGCCTCCAATATATGGTGGGCGTTGTTCGCTGGCGCGATCTTCAACCTCGCAAACCTACTCCTTGTTGCAGGCATTGACATGGTAGGGCTGGCCATCGCTTTCCCCGTTTCCATCGGAATCGCACTCGTCGTGGGTGTGACCCTAAGTTACGCCCAGCAGCCGAAGGGGAATGTGGCGATGCTTGCGGCGGGCGTTCTCTGCGCCGTCATCGCCATTGTCCTCGACGGAAAGGCCTACGCAGAGCTGAGCAAAGAAAAAGCCGTTTCGCACAAGGGCATCATCACGTGCGTTGCTTCCGGCGTACTGATGGGGCTTTGGGCGCCATTTTCGACGCGCGCCCTCACATACGGAAACCCGCTCGGGCCATACAGCGTCTGTGTCTTCCTAACGCTCGGCGCATTGCTCTCCTGCTCGGTTTGGAACGTTTACTTCATGAAGAAGCCTCTGGTCGGCGATCCTGTGGCCTTCAGCGGATTCTTTCGCAGATCGGTGAGAGACCACTTGCTGGGGCTGATCGGGGGAGGTGTCTGGACCACTGGGATCGTCTTCGATCTCGTGGCTTCGAATTTCAGCGGCGTTGCAATCTCCTACGCGATCGGCCAATCCGCGCCAATGGTCGCCGCCCTCTGGGGCATTTTTGCCTGGAGGGAGTTTGCGGGCGCCACGTGGCGAGCGCGAGTCTTTCTTGCGCTCATGTTCATTTTCTACATCCTGGCCATCCTCCTCGTTGCCCGCGCGAATACGGCACGTTAGAAACCTCGGTTTGTATTCTCAGCCTTGGTACTTTACGTATACTGTCTTCCGTTGCAGGTATTGCTCAAGTCCATACTTTCCGTCATCGCCGCCCAAGCCGCTCTGCTTCCACCCTGTATGGAACCCGTGGACTGATTCTCCAGGACCGCGGTTGATGTAAAGTTCGCCGCATTCCATATCACGCACTGCGCGCAGGACGCGATTCATGTCGTTTGTAAACAGAAATGCCGCAAGGCCGTACCGCGAGTCGTTGGCTAATGTCAGGGCCTCGTCAAAATCCGAGAATTCCATGATGGGCACGACCGGCCCAAAGATTTCCTCTTGCATGATTTTCATGCTCTGCTGAACTCCGGCGATGACAGTCGGTTCATACCAATATCCGTGGGAGAATGGCCCTTCCGTAAGCCTCCTTCCGCCCGTCAGGATCTGAGCTCCGCTCTGCCGCGCCTCCTCCACGTACCGTTCCACCTTCAACAACTCATCGCGGTTCACCTTGGGCCCCAGATTTACGCCAGGATCGAGCGGATTGCCGAGTTTCAGTCGCCGGACACCATCCAGGAATTTGGATACGAACTGGTCGGCGATCTTCTTATGAACATAAGTCCGTTCATTACAAATGCAGACTTGCCCGCAGTTCACAAAACGCGAGAACAGCGCCGTCTCGACCGCCGCATCCAGGTCGCTATCTTCCATGACAATGAAAGGAGCTTTGCCTCCCATTTCCAGCGAAACCTTCTTTACTGTGTCGGCCGCATTGCGCATGATGCGCTTGCCCGTTTCCACGCTTCCGGTAAATGTAATCAGGCTCGGGACCGGGCTTTTCACCAAGGCTTCACCCACGGTTTCACCAGGCCCGGTAATTACATTGAATACCCCGGCCGGGAGGCCTGCTTCTTCGGCGAGTTTTGCCAACTCAAGTGCCGAAAGCGGCGTATCCTCGTGGGGTTTCAGGACGATCGCATTTCCTGCAATCAGGGCTGGAGCTATCTTTCGAGCCGCCAGAGCCGAAGGATAATTCCAGGGAATGATTCCTATAACGACCCCTACCGGCTGCGGGACAATCCAGATTTGCTCGCCCGGCCTATCCGGAGCCAAGATATCACCCGCGATGCTCCGGCCTAATTCGGCATAATAGGATAGATACCCGGCCGTCCCGAATGTGATTTCGCCCGCGGCCTCCGACAAAGGCTTCCCCTCTTCAAGAGATATGATCTGCGCGAGGCGATCACGATTCTTCGTGACCAACTCATACCACCGCCGAAGAAAAGCGCCTCGCTCGACGCCTGTCAATCTCCCCCAGGAGCGCTGCGCACGAGCTGCGCTCTCCAGAGCTCGTTGCACATCCTGGGCTGAAGCCACAGGCACACTGGCGATTGTGTCTTCCGAGGCGGGATTCAATACAGGCATGGTGTGTACAGCTGAGATCCACTTTCCATTGATGTACATTTGATATTGGGTCATGTGAATTCTACCTCGTTGGCAAGATTCTCCGTTTGACGAAGTTCTCCTTTGTTGACTAAACTGAAAATGGCAGCACGAGGATAGTCGGCTTCCTTATCCAGGTTGAACTCGCACCTAACTGGCCAAACGAAGTCTCGTATACCAGAGATCTCTTTAAGACTCAATAGAAAGATGCATAATTGTAATTTTCCCCTCGGCAGTCGCCCAAAACCGGCCAATGATGTTCGCCTGAAGACTGTGGAACGACGGTGAGAGAACCGGGCAAGACGGGGGGGACAGTGGTGCATTCATTACAGTCTGCGCTTGCCGACGCTGGAGTGCGATCAGTTCGATCTGACGTCTGCCCAGGGGCAGAATACCGGAGAGAAGCTGGGGCGATTCCGTTTGCAGGCTGGGGAATTGGTGATGGCCGACGCCGCTTATTGTAACCCGCCGGGGATCGCCGCCGTGAAGCAACAAGGGGCAGAGGTGATTGTGCGGCTGAATCCCGTGTCGCTGCCGCTGCAGGACCCATCGGGGCGACCCTGGTCGGTCCTGGGCGCCGTGAAGAAACTGAAGCGGGCGGGAGAAATGGGGGACTGGCCGGTGGGGGTGCCCGCGCAGGGACAACCGATCGCCGGACGGGTGTGTGGACTCCACAAGAGTGAACAAGCCATCGAGAAGGCGCAGCGCAAGTTGACCCGCAGGCAACAACAGGGGAAGGGCCAGGCGACGGAGGAGACTCGGCAGTACGCCTGCTATGTTCTGGTGTTCATGACCTTGCCGGTGCGACAAGCGACCAGCCGGCAGGTGCTGGACAGTTACCGCTTGCGGTGGCAGATCGAGTTGATCTTCAAGCGCCTAAAATTGATTGTCCAATTGGGTCACGTGCCCAAGCAAGATGACCACAGCAGTCGGGCCTGGCTGTATGGAATGCTGCTGGTGGCCTTATTGAGCCAGAAGTTGGCACGCGTGGGGAGCGCGATTTCCCCCTGGGGGTACCCCTTGCCGGAAGAAACCGCTCATCCGCAGTCGCTGGTGTGAATTCCAGTTTGCCTTTCATCGGGTGGCGGCGCCGATCGCGCCCGGGGTGCCGCTGCAATCGGTCATGGCCAATTGGAATCAGATCGCGATGGCGCTGGCAGAGCGGAATTGCAGGCGGAAACCCCGCCTGTAGTATCTTTATTATCTTAGCGCTTATGGGTATGCCGCCTGGGCGAGGCGGGCCTTCCGGACGGTGACCGGGGTCGTGGACGGGCGGCCGATGAGCTATGAGTTGGCGGAGCGATCGACCCGCACTGCTCCCAGGCTTTCGCCTGCGCGAGGTGCGTCGGCTGTGCGCCAACGGCCATCAGACCGCGGTGGTGACGACGCGCCAGGATCTGCCGATCGAAGTCCTGGCCTATCGCATGTTCGAGCGCTGGACCCAGGAGAACTTCTTCCGCTACATGCGGCAGCAGTTCGCCCTGGATGCGCTGGTGACCTATGCGGTGGAGCCGGCGAATCCCGAAAGGACGATCCCCAACCCCGAGCGGAAGGCGGTGGCGAAAGCCTTGACCACGGGCCGTGCGGCCCTGCAAGAGCTCGAACAGGCGTATGGCCAGCAGGCGCGGACGAATTCGGAGGCCCAGCGGCCGACAATGCGTGGCTTCAAGATCGCCCAGCCCGGACTGAGTCGATGGATCACCGCCCTGGAGGCGAAGTGTCGCCAACTGCAGGCGCGCTGGGCGGCGCTGCCCCAGCGTGTGCCGGTCAAAGCGGTGCTCGACGAGGCCGAGATCGTGCAACTCTCGCCCGAGGCCAAACACCTCACCGACACCCTCAAGATGGTCGCCTAACGGGCGGAAACGGCCTTGGTGCGATGTCTGACGCCGCACTATGTACGCACAGAGGACGAGGGGCGAGCCCTCATCCGCGAGATGCTCCTGACGAGTGCCGGCATCCTCCCTAAAGCTGACGATCATCGGTTGCGGATCCGCCTGCATTCGCTCGCGAATCCACGAAACAACGAAGCCCTGGCCAAAGTCTGTGAGGCGCTTAACGCGCTCGAGCTTCGCTATCCCGGCACCGACCTGACGCTCGTCTATCAGGCACCCGGCGTTGCATTGATTCTTACGCCCATGCCAGGAGCCCTGAATTTGAGCCGAGGTCCCGATGCTCAAGTTCCATGGCTTTTTCGAGAGGGGGGATGGCCCGCGCATATTCATCCTGGCCGATACACGCCACGCCCAGCAGTTCCCGTGCCTGGAAACTGGACGGATCAATTTGCGCCGCCTTCTCAAGCGGCAGTGTGGCGGACTTGTAATCCTGGACCTTAACATAAGCAATCCCCAGGTTCAGGTTCGTTCCGAACTCACGAGGATTGATCTTGAGTGCCTGATGGTAATAAGCAATGCCTTCCTGGAACTTTCCCTGTCGCACGCTCAGTGCTCCCAGAGCGTTAAGGGCGGGGGTGGAACGAGGATCAATTTTCAGAATCTTCTGGTATTCGGCCGTGGCCGCTTCCCATCGGCCTTGGGCCTCGAAGCTTTCGGCCCGCGCGGCCAGGGCCAGGATGGTCTCCCGCCGTTCCTGCCCGACTGCCAGCGACACTCCGAGGAGCAAAGCAACGGAGATCAGCAGGGTTCCAGCCAGCCTTCCGTAAGATGCCCTTTGCGGTCCCCGCATGCTCCTCCCTCGAGTCCGTTCTCCTGACCCACGAATCTTACCTCGCATTTCGAGCCAAGGCGATTCCTTCTCGATCGCGCAGGCTGGGAGTGTCCAGAGTCAGTTAGGGCGAGGTGATGCGCCCTTTTCCTTCCTGAATGGTCAGGATCTGATCGACGGGCAGGTTCTGCAGCGTGTCAGTGGCGCCGCTGGGCCAGTGGACTTCGAGCCGATCGATTCTGGTTGCCTGTCCCAACCCCAGATGGATGCGGAGGTCGTTCTGCGAAATGTAGCTGCCCCCGCTGCGGACCTCGTCGATGTGGCGGTGCCCACCCGCGAGCACGTTGATTCTGGCCCCAATTCCATCCCGATTAGATCGGGTTCCCACGGTGCGGACCGTCACCCAGTGGTTCGTGAGGGCTCCTACGTTGTGCAACAGCGTGGGAGGATCGTTCTGGTTGTTGATGGCAATATCGACGGCGCCATCGTTGTCGTAGTCGAGGAAAGCCGCGCCGCGGCCGGAGCGGCGAAGGTCGAGCCCGGGCCCGGCGATGGAAGTCACTTCCTGAAACGTCCCGTCGCACAGGTTGCGATAGAGCATGTTCTGCTGGCGGTAAGGCGACTCGGGATGGCCGTGGCTCTCGAGTTCCGGGTACACATGGCCGTTCGCGATGAACAGGTCGGGGCAGCCGTCATTGTCATAATCAAAGAAACCGCCGCCCCAGCTCAACTTTTTCAAATTGAAGCCCAGCTTGGCATCGAACGTCCGAAAGGCGAACGTGCCATCACCGTTATTGCGGTAGATGTCGGGAACGTCCTCGTCAAAGTTGGTCTTGAAGATGTCGAGCCAGCCGTCGCCGTCGTAGTCTCCTGCCGAGAGGCCCATGCCGGCCTGCTCCAGGCCGTCTTCGGTATAGGCCACGCCGGCTTCCACGCCGCGCTCGGTGAAAGTTCCATCGCCGTTGTTCTGGTAAAAGAGGCTGGCGGTGGAGTCGCAGGCTTCGTAGATATCAGGCCACCCCCGATTCAGAAAATCGGCGGTGAGCACGCTGAGCCCGTAGCAGGGCGCCGCCTTGCGAATTCCGGAAGCGGCGGAAACGTCGCTGAATTTCCCGTTGCCGTTGTTGTGAAAGAGATAGCTGCGGCCGAAAGGATGGAGCCCGCGCGGTCCGCAATACACGGAAACGCCCTTGAAAATGCAATTGGTGCCGGAACCGGGCAAGGGCGTCGTTTTCTCATCGGGTATCTCGACATAACCGGCCACAAACAGGTCCAGCTTCCCGTCGCGATCGTAGTCGAAGAACGAGCACCCGGAGCCCCAATTGTGTTCGGGAGTGGAAAGGCCCGCCGCCTCCGTCACGTCCGTGAAGGTCCCGTCCCCGTTGTTATGGTATAGGACATTCGGCTGGTTGTAGCAGGTTACGAACAGGTCGTCGAAACCATCGTTATCGTAATCGCCCACGCACACCCCGTGTCCCCAGCCGGAGTGAACCAAGCCGGCTTTCGCCGTCACGTCGGTAAACGTTCCGTCGCGGTTGTTGTGGAAGAGGTGGTTGCTGGGCGGGGGGCCTGCGGCGAAACCTTCCAGGCGGCTGCCATTCACGATGAAGAGGTCCGGATAGCCGTCGCGGTCATAGTCGATGGCCGCAATCCCGCTTCCGGTGCTTTCCCAAATGTATTTCTTCTCCTTCTCCCCTCCATTGATGAAGCGGACCGTCAAGCCAGCTTCGGGGGCAACATCGACGAACCGGACCTCTGCCGTGGACGTGGAACTTGCCCGGGCCTGCGGATGCGGGGCGGAGGGCGTTACCACTGCACCCAGCGTCCAGGCACAGACCAGCACGCAGGTTGGAAAGACCTTGCGCATGGAAAACTCACATTCTATCTGTAGGTCCGCAGGGAAATAAGGCGCCCGGAAAACGCCGGCGACGCTTGTGCCTGGCCGGGATCTGCGGCGGTTTTACTTACTCGAAGAGTTCCCGACGGAGCTGCTTGGACAGCTTCTCAATCCGTTTCAATCGATCGTTCAGCCCTTTGGCCAAGATACCTTTGTTGGCTTGCTCAACGGCGGGAGGGATCTCACCGGCGAGGTTAGCCAATTCCGCGGCGTCACGCTTGATTTGCGCCACATCGGTCCGCCGCGCGCCCGTCTTCGGCTGCACTGGCTCTGGCTGATCCATCGGCAACCGGTGCTCGGGCTCCGGCCGGGGGGTCCCGTTGGAGGTCGGCGCCATAGGCGGATACTGCCCGGCCGCCAAGGCCATACCCAATACTGCCGCCGGCCCGAAAAGATACCCCAATTTCATGGCGCACCTCCTCTCCACCGACCGGCCGCTATTGTACTACGCTTCGCCCGGTCGCATCCCCGGGCATCCGATTTGTGCTAACATCCAGGGCGTTCGAGGAAAAGCAAGCCTCGTTGGGGATTGCGGTGCGCGCCTTACCAGGTAAGTTGTTCCTGATCGCTGTGCTGGTTCTCCTTGTCCTGCCCCTGCCTGGCCGTGCGATCGAAGCAGTGCAAGCGGCTTCTTCCGGGCGAGCGAACCCCGCTCCCGAGGAAGGGATTTTCAGGGAAATCGACGCCTTGATCGGGGCGAAGGATTTTGAAAAGGCTGAGGGCCTGCTGCGGGGCGAACTCGCCAAAGGCGTCCCTCAAGCCCTCGCCTATTTTCGCATGGGCAAGCTGTACTTCGACCACGATGAGTGGGCCCGCGCCGCCTCGAATCTCGAAAAGTCCATTCAAGCGCAGGAGACCAATGACCAGGCCCACCTCCTGCTGGGTTTGGCCTATCGCGAGCTGAAGAAACCGGCCCAGGCGGAGGAAGAATTCTCGCGTGCCGCCGCTCTGAACCCCGCGAGCCGCGTGAATGCCTACTTTGCCGGACAGCAGCTTCTGATGGGCATGAAATATGAAGCGGCGTTGCCCTACCTCTACACCGCGGTGAGGCTGGATCCCCGGAACGCCTCCGCCTATCGCGCCCTGGGCATGGCGCAGGTGCACCTCGGGAATTACGGACTCGCGGAGGTCTATTACCGAAAAGCGGTTGACACCCTGGGTGATTCCGATTCGGCGGAGCTCGGGCCGTTTCTCGATTTGGCCTTCATTCTCCTCTTAGGCCACGACCCGGCCAAGGTAGAGGAGGCCTTGAAGTTGGCGGAGCACGCCGCGAACCTTCAGCCCCATTCCGGCGCTGCCCATTACCTGGTCGGGAAGGCGCTTATGAAGATGGGGCGCGTGAAGGAAGCGGCGCCGGAGTTGGAAAAGGCGACCAAGCTCGACCCGGAAGACAGCAAGGCGCACTTCCAACTGGCGCTCGCTTACGACCAGTTGGGGGAGAAAGAGAAAGCCAGTGCCGAGCGTCGAGTCCTCGCCCAGACGAAGCAGCGCGCCAACCAGCAGGGGATGGCTTCAGGAAGTGTAATGCCGCTGGCGGTTCAATGACCTGAGTCCTTCGCGAGCTTCTGGAGGGCCTCGCGCGCCGGGCGAAACTGCGGATCGAGGGCCAAGACTCGCTGAAACTCCCGGGCGGCATCTTCCTTACGATTCTGTTTCTGAAAGACCAGCCCCAGGTTGTAATGCGCTCTCGCAAACTGGGGCCGCAGCCGGACCGCTTCCCGGAATTCTGGAACGGCCTTATCCAAATCATCCTTCCGCAGGTAGAGACTTCCCAAGGTGTTGTGGGCGTCGGCGTCGCTGGGGTCCCGGCTCAGCGCTGCTTCGAGGTGCTGTTCACCTGCGTCCCACTCACCTTCGAGAATGGCCAACGCGCCGAGGTTGTAATGCGCGCCGTAGTCGTTAGGGTCGATGGTCAGAATGTGTGCAAACTGTTCGCGCGCCCGGGCATAATCACCTTTCTGAAGCCAGATGGCGCCCAGCAGTTCTTCCGCGTGGGTATAGTACGGTGCTATGGCGAGAGCGGCTTCGAGTTCTTTTGCGGCGGCGTCCGTGCGGTGGAGCTCGAAGAGGCTCAAGCCTAAATCGAAGTGCGCTTGAATGTTCAGCGGATCGGTTCTGAGGATTTGCTGGAACTCTCGCGCGGCGTCTTCATGCTGCTGCTGTCGCTGATGGTTTAGCCCCAGACTCATGTGCAAGTCGAGAAGCTCCGGGTGCAGGGCCAGAAGGCGCTGGAGCAGAGCATTCGATTCACCCACCTGGCCCGCCGCGGCCAGGACGATCGCGCGCCCGTAGCTTTCAAAGTCCGTGATGCGGTCTTTGGGATCAGCCCCGGTGTCAGGCGAATCGGAATGTTGCGAGCTTAAGGCGACGTACCCCAGAGATCCCAGGCGAGCGACAGTGTCCGGGTCGAGTGCCTTCGCAGCCGGCGGGTTCTCGCCTCGAAACCGGGCGCGAAGAGCGGACAGCCGTTCCTGAGAGGCCAGGGCAAGGGATCGGCGCAGCGCGTAGAGGTTGGTCGTCTCTCGAGGGTCTGCGACCAGATCATAGAGTTCCGGCTTGGGGGCCTGGATGTATTGGTAGCGCCCCATGCGCAGGCTGCGCAGGAAACTGCAACCGAAATGGTTATGGGCGTATAGACTTTCGCTGTAGACCCCACGGCCTCCACTGGGTGAGCCCTCATGCAATAACTCCAGCAGGCTGCGCCCCTGGAATTCCGGCGGCGAAGGAATGCCCGCGAACTGCAGGATCGTCGGGGCCACGTCCATCAGACTGGCGGGTTCTCTGGCCAGTGCCGCGAAGCTCCCACTTCCCGCCGGCCAGTGAATGATCAGCGGCACCCACAGGGTGCTTTGGTAAATAAAGTAGCCGTGGGTCTTTTCCCCGTGCTCGCCCAGGCTTTCACCGTGGTCCGAAGTCAGGACGACGAGGCTCTTATCGAAAAGACCGGACTGGCGAAGGAAATCACAGAAAGTGCCCGCCTGCTCATCGATGTATTGGAGTTCCCCGTCGTACCCGGACCCGAAACGCGAGCGGTAAGCAGCCGGGAGGTTGTAAGGGGTATGCAGGTCATAAAGGTGGACGAAAAGAAAGAACGGCCGGCCGGAATTTGCTTTCAGCCACTTCGTGGCGGCGTCCACGACGTCTGCCCCCAGGCGTTTGATATCGCCCGGGTCAGCGGCTTTCTGTCGATGCAGGTCGAAGGTGCTGTCGTAGTCATCAAAACCCTGGTTCAGTCCGAAACGGCGATCGAGGACGAAACCGCCCACGACGGCGCCCGTGTAATATCCGCGCGATTTCAAGATGGCAGCGAGCGTTACGACTTTGGAACCGAGCGCTTCACCGTTGTCCTCAATCCCATTGAAAAACGGATACGTGGAGGTGAACAGCGAAACATGCGCTGGGAACGTCAAGGGGACGGGTGACTCAATTGCCGAAAACCGCGTGCCGCCCGTCGTGAGCGAATCCAAATGGGGAGTGCGGATGCGGGTATACCCGTAGCAGCTCAACCGATCGGCGCGTAACGTGTCGATCGAGATGAGGATGATGGACGGAGTCTGGTTGCCCGGGAGGGGGGCGGCACTCGCGCTCCAGGCGAGAATCGTGCCGAAGAGTGGGATCAGGGCGATCAGGGCCTGCCGCTGCATTCCCGCCAGGACGCTCCCGCCCGACCATGCTGAGGTGGTTCTTTCTTCCGTCGGCGCCGGAGCGAAACGGCCTCGAAATTGAAACCGCAGCCTCTCACCTCGCGCTGACGTCCCATTCCACACTAACGATGCCCCTTCGAGATTATCCCAGTTTGCTCCTCGCGGGAGCAGTCTATCGCCTTCGTGCACATCATAACAAGCCGTGTGAGGGCGGTGCAATGATCGGAGCCGCGCAACACGCCTCACGCGTAAAATTCAAACCAGAGCCCTGCTGGCAGAAGCAAGCCAACACGCATGGCTGGGCGGCGGGGAAAAGCCATGGGAACTCCCGCAGGTTTTGGGATAGGATTGCGGATCTTGGATCCACATTTGTTGCCCCCCACGGCGAGAGCGGGCTCTCCTGACAGCCCCAGGTTGGTGCGGGAAAGTGGGGATACAAAAGAATGCGCCGTGGCTCGAAGCTCCAACCTGGGGTGGCCACAGGCGTACAGGGCTGCAGGCAAAGGAGGAATTCCCAGATGAAAAGAGAATCGCACATTTCGCTTCCGCTGGTTTTCCTCGTGGTGGTGGTCGGATTTCCATCGCAGGCGCCGGCTGAGTCGAGTGACAACTGGAGGCTGATGCTGCGTGAGGGCTGGGTCATCCAGCCTTCGGCTCAAGCCCGGGCGGCTGGCGATGTCCTTTCAACTGCGCGGTATGCGCCCAAGGGTTGGTGCCAAGCTTCCGTGCCCACGACAGCCCTGAACGCCCTGGTTCGGAACAAGGTCTACCCCGATCCGTATTTCGGCATGAATCTAAGATCTATTCCGGGCACGCAGTATCCCATCGGTGAGAATTTCGCGAACTCTCCCATGCCATCCGACAGTCCGTTTAACGGCTCGTGGTGGTTTCGGCGGAAGTTTCAGCTCCTGGTAGGGTCGAGGACTGGCGCGGCAGCTCCCAAATACCTCCAGAGCCCCGTTTCCAGCCTCCGCCACATCACACGTAGCGTGCGGATTTGAGCCTGTTGCCGAAGTCGCTTGACAGGAATTAGGAATGGGTTAAGAATCTGAATTGTGAAAGAACAATTCAGAGAGCGTGACCGCCTTCTTCGTTCCCTGGCTACCTTAAGCGCCCGCATGATCCAGGGCAGCCTGGTAACTCTACGAGGTCCTTGCGGTAAGGCTTCCTGTGCCTGCGCTCGCATTCAAGCCCGTCACCACCAGCGCCATTACCTGTCCTGGACCGAGGCTGGGCGGACCCGCATGCTCTATATCCCCCAGGCTCAGCTGAAAGGATTCCAACGAGGTGTCCGGGCTTGGGTCGAATTCAAACGCCTCGCCCAGGAACTCGCTCGGCAAAACGCCCGCCTGCTTAAATCTCAGGAGTCGCAAATCCCATGATGGGACAGAAGCAGTTTGCCCCGCGTCTATTTCACCCTCTCTCCTTGCAAGCGATGGTTCCTCCCAATCATCTACTGCGCCGGCTGGAGGCGGTGGTCGATCTCGCCTTCGTGCGGGAATTATGTGCTAGCTATTATTCCCATACGGGTCAGCCTTCGATCGACCCGGTCGTGCTGTTCAAGATGATGTTACTGGGTTATCTCTATGGGATCACCTCCGAGCGACGGCTGGCGGAAGAGTGTGCGCTGCACTTGGCCTTCCGATGGTATCTGGGCTGCGACTTGGACGAGCCCACCCCGGATCATTCGGTGCTCTCCAAGGCTCGGGCCCGTTACGGCCAAACGGTCTTCGAGGTCTTTTTCCAGCGAGTACTAATGCTGTGCTTGGAAGCAGGCCTTCTAACCAGCACGGACAGTGTTCTAGTTCATGTGCATACCGACTTCTGGGAAAAGGCGCGACGGTACGTTGCGGACGGTGGAGCTCTGTACGCTTCGCTCAGCGCGGACGTTGCGATTCCGGAGATGGAGGGCTTGTTCGGGGCGCGACTAGTGGATCATTCTCCGGTCAGCGAAGTGACCCTGAAGGTCGTGACTCCTTGGGGCGGCCTGAATCCTGGTGACACTTTCCACTATTTTGCCGCTGCGGATAATCCCCGGCAATGGGCGGTGACGCTCGAGGTTCAGGGCGGCACGGTGATTGCGGTGGACCAGGCCGGACGGCCGGCGTTGATCGCGAACACCCTGGGGAAAGGCAAGACGTTGCTCTGTGCGTACCCCCTGGAAAGCTATCTGGCCGGCGTTCCCTCGGTTTTCGACCAGGAGGAGAATACGCACCGGATCTATCAGGCCTTCCGGGACTGGGCTGGGGTCAAGCCGCGATTCTGTACAAGCCAACCATCTGTCGAAGCAGTGTCGCTGAATGCGCAGGATCATGGTTATGTTGTGGTTGTCAATCACAGCGCAATGCCCCAGCGCGTAACGGTGACTTCTGCGTTGTCCTTGAAGTCTATTCAGCGTGTAACGCCAAACGGCGAACAGCCGGTCTCATTGCATGGCTCACAGTGGGATTTGGACTTGCAGCCCTATGGAGCGGCAGTCTTAGAGTGGAAGTAACGGATGCCCAGTGCTTTGCTAGATCCCAGTAGAGGGAGTAGACGTGATCGGGGCTGTTGACATCGGGGGCACAAAGATTGCGGTTAGGGGTCGTGGACGGGAACGGGCGCGTCCTGGCGAAGGCGGAGTGCCCTACGGATGTGCCTCGGGGGTTCGACCATGCCATGCAACGGGTGATCGAAATGCTTGCCCAAAGTACGAGCCAGTCCGGAGTTGAACTCCAGGGAATTGGGATTGGGTGCACCGGCCCGGTGGATCCGCTGACGGGCGCATTGGGTGATGTAAATACTTTGCCGGGATGGGAGGGAGGCAATCCCGTCAGGAAGCTGTCGGCTGAATTCCGCCTTCCGGTCGCAATGGAAAACGACGCGGATGCAGCGGTCCTCGGCGAGGCAATCTGGGGGTCTGGAAAGGGTAAAGCCCGCCTGATCTGCGTGACCATCGGCACGGGCATCGGCGCGGGTGTGGTATTGGAGGGAAGGTCTATCGCGGGGTTGCTCAGTCGCATCCGGAAATCGGGCACCACATCATCGAAGCATCGGGCCCGCCTTGCTCTTGCGGTGCGCGCGTGTCCCAGAGATTGGCGGGTGTGCGGCACGCAGAGTATCGCCTCGCCGCCAAGTATCCGAGATAAGAGCCGTATGGTGCAGTGAAGCTAGTTGATGCTCTAGGAGCCTGTCGGAGATAGATTTTGCCGTATGTAGAATCAACAACTTAGCGACATGCCTATGACTGTAAGTTGTTGATTCTTCGTCGAAGAACCCTTATCCCCGACAGGCTCCTAGCCCAACTTTCGCAGTTGAGGGGGTAGGAGAGCGGCAAGTGGTTTGTTTTTAATGAAGGGTTCTCAAAGGTCGGCACTACATTTTCAGTCTCGGTTGCACGGTGTGTGCCGGCTCCTTCTGGGCCTTGATGCGAGGTGGCGGTTGTGAAGGCAATGACAGATTGAGCTGGTGCAGCATCAGCGATTGATCGGGTTCCGGCTGGGTGTAGCGCGGCATGATCAGCCAACGGCCGTCGGTGGTAGGCAGGCAGACGTCGAGCATTTGCAGGGTGGCTAGCTTTTCCAACACCGCCCGCGGCGTGAGGCCGGGGGCCAGGGCTTGCAACCTTTGTTTCAGCGTCACCGAAAGAGCATAGGCGAGGAAGGCCACCAAGATGTGGGCTTCTACGCGGTTTTCTAACTGGTGATAAATCGGGCGCAGGCCCAATTCGCTCTTGAGCGTCTTGAACGCCGCTTCGATCTGGGTGAGTTGGATGTAGCGTTCCCACAGGACCGCGGGGTCCTCGCCGACCAGGTTCGACCGCAACAGATAGTGCCCGTCACGGAGTTCAGATTTCTTCAGCTTCTCCTTGTCCACCGCGAAGGTGAACGTCTGGCGAGTGACCTTTTCACCTTCTGACGGCAGATGCATGCGCACGAAGCCGAAGGCCCGCCCGGCCTCCTTCTTGGCCGCGCCGATGCGGAGCAGCAGTTGATCGCGCGCCGGAGATTTCCGGCGCAGGTCGCGCAGTTTCCAAAGCAACCGCACCAGCTTACGACGGCGGATGGCCTGCTCTTTGGCCTGCCGCCCTGCGCTCTTCGCCAGCACGTATAATTCCCCCTCCTCGGCGAACAGCTTGACCTCGACCGACTCCCGTACCTTACGCCACGGCAACTCCAGCCACTGCTTCTCGTACTGCTGAATCTTGCCGCGCGGCGTGCCCACCAGGTAGAACACTTCCCGCTCCGGGTCGCGCATCTCCGTTAACACTTCTTCGGTGGGAATCCCCCGGTCCATCATCCACACCCGCCGCGCGCGTCCGTACTGCGCTTCGATCTTGGCCAGAAACCCGCGCAGCGTCGTGCGGTCCGAAGTGTTACCTTCCATCACTTCGTAGGCCAGCGGAAACCTTCCGGGGTAACCACCAGCGCAATCACCACCTCTCGGCAATCGAAGCGATGGTCGCGGCTGTAGCCAGGCTTGGCCTGGGGAATCGCCTCTCCCTCACCCTCGATGTACGTGCTCGTCAGGTCATACAACAGGACGTCAAAGCGCGCTTGAAACAGCTCCTGCCAGCGCTGGCGCAGGTGATCAAACAGGGCAGCCTTATGTTTCAGAATCCGGTCCAGGCAGCGATAGAGCCGGTCTTTCTCCGCCACCGCGAAGCTGGTTGCCAACAGATCCCCCATGGCGCTCTGATCAAACCCTTGCCGGTGCAATCGGAACTCGCTGCCCGGTGAGACCAGCCGGCTTACCACCAGCAACTCCAGCACCTTGGCCCAGGGAACTTCCTCCCGGCCTTCCCCCAGCCGCGCTTCCCAAAAGGACTCCAGCCCCAACTGCCGCCACAGCTCGCAGCCCAGCCAGTAATTGCCAAACGCCCGCGGCCGCCGCAACTCCATCTCCTGCAGCTTCACCTGCACGCCATCGAGCGCGTCGGCGGGAATCTCGCGGTCTTCCGGAAACAGGCTCAGCGTCGCCGCCCGCTGCGCGGCTTCATCAAAAACTTCCAGCGTCTGGCGCCAAGCTGCTTGCTGG
>Ga0187881_10001087_pt1 | contig 29987 bp, 29 predicted proteins | sample June2016WEW_19_1_2_FD_133017 | JGI IMG/M metagenome (GOLD analysis project Ga0187881, IMG submission 133017) | Peatland microbial communities from SPRUCE experiment site at the Marcell Experimental Forest, Minnesota, USA - June2016WEW_19_100 | ecosystem: Environmental > Terrestrial > Soil >... | reverse complement strand
TTCTAAGAAGGCCAAGCAAAAAGTACCCTGGGTGGTCACAGTACATACCAGTCCTGTCTCGGAGCTTCAGTACGCGATGAAATCTATGGCGTCAGCGGAGAGTTCGATCAAGGAATTTCTGTTCCATGTAATGGGTTTCCCATTATGGGATTTTTCGATGCGAGTGCAGATCAAGTTGGCAGATGCTCTCGTCCCCGTTTCGGAGGATGTGTCTAGAGTAATCACTGGACATTACGGCGTGGAACCAGGGAGGGTTTCCAAGATTAATACTGGTGTGAACGTTGCTGAGCTAAATGAATTTGCGGGATCTGTGCCTCCAGAACCTCGATCCAATGGGCGAGTGATCAGGATGTTCTACGGCGGCCGACTTTTTTGGCGAAAGGGCATTCTTCATCTCATCAAGTCTCTCAACTACTTAACACTCAAATTCGGGTTTGACGCGTATGAGCTGGAGATTTTCGGACAAGGTCCACTGACGGAACGGGTATCATCGCTGATCTCTGAATACCACTTAGGTGGGAAAGTGGTCCTACGTGGTTTCGTAACATATTCAGAGCTTCTAATGGCCATGGCAAGGAGTGACATAGTTTGTGTTCCAAGCTTATATGAGGCCTGCCCTGTGGGCATGATCGAGGCCATGGCAATGGGCAAGCCCGTTGTGGCATTTGACAGATCCTTTTCACGAGAATTACTTGACGGAGTTCCCAACGCCGCGATCGCTAAAGGGGTCCAGGATTATGCCGCTCTTCTCCATTCTCTAAGCACGTCTAGAGATTTGAGGACGAAACTTGGAAGGTGTCTGCAGGTTCAAGCGGCCAAGAAGTTTGACATGAAAATCATTGCCGAACAGTATATCGGACTCTACAAACGCCTATTGTCTTGAGAACCACCCCGCTGTGATTCATTTATGATTTCAAGAACGCAGCGTTTGGCAGGCATCTATCTTCCTCATTCATATCTAGACTGTGACCCTAGAGTCATTCTTACACAAGATGACTTGCATCAAATCTATGGCTTCCTAAGACGCAACAAAATGATTATGCGCACATTGAACTACTATCTCTTTAGGCATATTCGCTCTAAGGAAGTAATTTGTCTGCGTAGTCTCGCACAATAACCAAACGATATTAGAGGAAACAACAAAGATGCATGAAGTGAGCGAAAGGAAAAAACTTGCGATCGTAGGTTGCGGAGCCATCACTAGAGAACATCTCAAAGTATCAAGAATGATGGATTCAATGGATCTTGTCGCATTGTGCGACGTAGACAAGGACGCCCTCGCAAGGATGTCTAGGGAGGGAGGAGTCGCCCGAACTTACACTGATTTCTCCAAGATGTTGGAGACTGAAGACCTCTCGATTGTGTCAATTCTAACGCCCCCACAATTCCACGCACCTATGGCTGTCGCGGCAATTGAAAAAGGAATAAACGTGTTACTCGAAAAGCCTCTAACGATTACCAGCGGCGAGGCGGAGCTTATTCTGAAAGCTTTGCAAAAGACTGGTGTCAAGCTCACAGTCGACTACAACGCCCTATTTTCACAAGTAATGATCAAAGCAATGGATTTGGTTAGGCAAGCTGCGATTGGTGAAGTCCTAGGCATGGAAGTACGGATGCTACAAACGAAAGATGACGCAATGGCGGTGAATCAGAAGCATTGGTGTCATAAGATTCCGGGAGGAAGATTTGGGGAAATGCTTGCTCATCCAGTCTATCTATTGCAGGCTATCCTAGGGGACACCCTGGAGTCTGCCACCGTACTGGCCCAGAAACGTGGGGCGTATGATTGGATGCGATACGACGAGTTGTGCGTGCTGTTAAGCGGAAGGAAGGGGATCGGGCGTATTTATGCCTCATTCAACGCACCTAGGCTAACGTATCAGGTAGATATCTTCGGTACACAAAAGATACTCAGTATTGATTTACTAAACCAAACCCTCGTTATTCTTGGATATCGAACATCTAGTCGGACTGACTCAGCAAAGGACTGCTTTGACATTTCACGGCAGCTCATTTTCCAAACGATAAAGAACACATTTTTCTTCCTTCGACGTGAAAGGGGACAAGACGCTCTTCGAAGGGTTTACACATCTCTCTTGGACGGCATAGATGCAAGAAGGGAATTGGTCGTCAGTCCTGACATGGCGTACCACACTGTGAAGATTGTTGAAGAAATCTGCAGAGCAATGTGAGAAACTCCGAGGCACTTTTGCCGCCTATAGAGATTTAGCAGTCCCCAATACAACGAACAGAAAATCGTGGAAGCTAAGTTGAGAGATATCACAGCCTGGCAAGGCCTTCGAAAAACGACTCTTGATGATTCCTCGACCGCTCTTGTCCACTCTTCGATCGATCTTCATATCTAATGCAGGAATGGCAAGGTAGTCATGCAAAGACTACTCATGGCAGTTGCAAACTTGCCGCCTTATGGTTCCGGAGCGGAGCAAGTGGCTTGGGGATTGGGCAACAGTCTCGCTAACACATATGAAGTGCACATTCTTACAACGAAGGGAGGTGATCTGACGAACACAGTAACTTTACATTTGGTCCCGCATTATCCACTCATGACAATCATATACTCAACTATTCTTAGGCAGGTTATTTCGACCATAGTAAGTCGAATTTCGCCAGCGATTATACACTCTCACATTACTTTGCCATTTGGCTACATTTTCCAATCGGAAAAGCAAATAAAGACAGTCGTCTCAGTCAGCGGCTCCGATGTCTTTCCCCGAAAACATTACCCCGAGAGATTCTTTGTACTTTCCGCTCTCCGCGGTTCTAGTGCGGTGATATGTCAGAGCAGGTGGTTAGCAAGGTATCTTGAGGAAAACTATCAAGTTCATCCCGCCGTCATTCCTAATGGCGTAGACACCCGCATCTTTCGGCCTCATGCCTATTTGCCGACGAGTAACGTAGTTCTATTTGTGGGGAGATTCATTAAGATGAAAGGCATTCTGGAACTACTAAAAGCTGCCCGCGAGCTACCCCAGTACGAGTTTTGGCTTGCAGGGAGAGGGCCACTGCAAATACCTAAACTGCCAAACGTGAAAAACCTTGGGTTCCATAGAAATACCGCGGAATTATATGCAAAGGCAAGTCTCTGCGTATTCCCCTCGCATCACGAGAATTTTCCTACGGTTGGTCTGGAGGCGATGGCATGCGGAAAAGCATTGGTTGCTACGGAGAGAGGCTTCTCGGAATATATTGAGAATGGGAAGGACGGAATACTTGTGAAACCTCACGATGTGCACTCATTAGTTGGCGCCATAAGGTATCTCATGGAAAACGAGAAAACTAGGAGAGAACTTGAGAAAAACGCTAGGAACAAGGCAACACAATACGATTGGACCGTTATCGCGGACAAGTATGCGAAATTGTATGACTCACTTTGACCTTTCTACGTGCTGTTAATCATCGGAATACGATCGGGAAATGCTGCATCAACCGAATAGGCAAGTGAATTCGTTTATGAAATTAATCATCACTGTCGACGTCGAAGGCGATAATCTGTGGAGTAGCTCTACTTCGATGACGACCAAAAACGCGCATTACATCCCTCGATTCCAAGATCTGTGCAGTTTACACGGATTCAAGCCAACGTACCTTGTTGACTATGAAATGGCCAACGATCAAATTTTCCAAGAATTCGGACGAGAAATGGTCAGAAAGGGAGCGGCTGAGATAGGCATGCATCTGCACGCATGGAACACCCCGCCACTGTACACGAAAAGAGGATTGCATCACCACCCAATCTACATCACAGAGCTTCCCGACCAAATCATCTACGAGAAAATGGCGTTTATGACTTCCCTCTTACATGACGTATTTCATTCGAAGCCCCTTTCACATCGTTCGGGTAGATGGGGATTTGACGAGCGAGTTGCTCGCGTTCTCTCAGAGCTTGGCTACCATGTCGACTGCTCCGTAACACCTGGTGTCTCTTGGCGTCATCATAAGGGGGATCCAGATGGCAAAGGTGGACCTGACTATAACACCTTCAGCGTCCGTCCCTATTTTCTTGATCTTGACAATATCCGACTAGCAGGCGAATCCAACATTCTGGAAGTGCCGGTCACAATCCGTCCAATGTACCCTAAGTTGCTTCGAAGATTATGTCACATAGCCAGTCAATCAGGACTGCTATCGCGAGCCGTCGAAAAATTTCTCAAACCTTACGTTTGGCTCAGACCTACAGGCTACAACGTACTCGAAATGAATGAGCTGGCGAGTTGGGCTTTGTCGAAGAATCTACCCGTTATGGAGCTGATTCTTCACTCGAGCGAGCTTATGCCCGGTGGAAGTCCATATTTTCCTGAGAAAGATGATATCGAGACATTGTTCAATGATCTCGAAAGGTTTCTTGCTCACGCATCAGCCCTACGAATAACGGGTGCCACTCTTGCCGAGTACCGACAAATCTGCGAATAACATCACGGATGCGCCTCCATCACGCGACCCAACGGGTGGTCGCATGGAATCTTCTGGCGGATCAAAGCAAGTACCGGATAGCAGCTACGTTATCGACCTCCTTACGCCGTCTCTCCATGGTAAGCCGGAGCATATGCAACACTCCGGCTATGAGGCGATCGTAGACTTCTTAGCAAACTCGAGGGTCATCTACACCGGAGATTTTGCAAAGCTCACAAGATTGTCATATCCTTTGAGATTGGCTCATATTTTGCCTAAGACCTATTCGTCATTAGACGCTGAGTTAGCTGCTCTCAGAAGTGATGGCAAAATCCTACATCATCTCTACGCAGAAGACACGCTCTGGATATCGATGTGCCACCGATTCACCCGTTCGCGGACCTTGGTGGCGACCTTTCACAGACCTCCCGACGTAATAGAAGCCACGATGCCCTTTTTCTGGAAGAAGCAGCTCCGAAAGTTGGCGGGGGTCATTGCCCTGTCTCCTCGACAGCACGATTACCTTCGATCTGTATGTGGAACTTACACCACGGTCTCTCTGATACCACATGGTATTGACACAAATTACTTTACGCCTGGGAATAGCGAAAGATCTCGAGAAGTCATACTTAGCGTTGGCAGCTATCTGCGTGATTCCACAACGCTAGTGAAAGCCATGAATATCTTGTCCCTTAAGGTTCCGAGCCTTCGGTTGGTCGCGATCTCTAAGCAACTGCCCACCACCAAAAACATCATTCCTCTCGCGAAGATAAGCGACGAAGAGCTCTTGTCATACTACCGAAAGGCATCTTTCGTCGTTCTCCCATTTCGGAAATTAGTGGCCTCGAATGCAATACTGGAAGCCATGGCATGTGGCGTTCCTATCGTTTGCCCGAATTCGGAGTCCGCCCGATTCTATGTTGGCAGAGGCGTCCAGACGTTGTATGATCCTGGGAATCCGAAATCATTGGCGGAGAAAATACATTGGCTTTATACGCATGATAATGAACGACGCCGACTATCCTCCCAGATGAGGATACGAGCACAACTCTTTTCGTGGGAAAGGATATGTGAACTCATTCACGCTTTCTACGATGAGGTCATCGACGTGGGCCGTTAGGAAACACCTTTCAATTCCTCCAGAAAGGACGAGACACAGGGCGCTGGTGTTTCAGGAGCAGCAGCTTGTCTGTTTCTCTTGCTCACTCAATTGCCCTCAGCCAACACCCGTTTCCACATTCTTGTAGCGTCTCGTGTAAGACGAATCAATTGCTCATCAGTGTAGATGACCGCTTGGAGATGTGATGGATATATGCGGAGATGCCGATTACTGTTGCACCTTCGGGTACATTATCAATCACCACAGCGTTAGCACCAATCTTTGCATAACTTCCACTTTGTACTTTACCCAAGATCTTGGCTCCAGCCCCAACTTCAACAGTGCACCCAAGAACTGATGAGCCGAGCTCTCGCCCTCCAACTCTAAGTGTTACTTTGTTGTATCGCAACATTCTCTCCAATGATTACCTCCCGTCTAAGAACAATGCGCGCGCGTGGATAACCCGTAAGCGCGCCATTAATCGAACGCGCCATCAATTGTAATCTGCACAATCGATATTGTATCTTCGTGATCCATTGAATGAGAAAGCCTTGATGGATGACCAGACCCACTTCTATATCGCCAAGCGGCAGGCAGACCACGAGCGTCAGAGCGTTTATCTTGATCCAAGGGTGCAGATCTGTGAACACAAATCTTATCCTGAAGTCCCCATCATAGTCAGAAAATAAGCAAAATTTCCGAACTAAGACCATCTTTGATATCAGTTGATGTCATCCTACATGTCGCCCAAAGAATCCGTGGTCATACTTGCCGGTGGGAGAGGTATGCGGCTTCGTGAGTTAACCGATACATTACCAAAAGCACTTGTTCCCATTGGGCCGCACCCTGTTATCCTTCACGTGATGAAAATCTACGCGGCTTCCGGCTTCAGAAACTTCATACTCTGCCTAGGTTACCGCGGCGATCTCGTGAAAGAATACTTCGTAGACCACGAATGGATGACACGTGACTTCACGCTCGAGATGGGACCGTCGAACAAGAAGCGAATACGGGATCTTGAAGAGGGCCAGCTAGACTACGAGATTACTTTCGTCGACACAGGATTAGACACTCCGACGGGCGGCCGCGTAAAGAAGATTGAGAAGTACGTCGTTTCGGATCATTTCCACGTTACCTACTGTGATGGGCTGGCTGACATCAATATTGCTAAATTGACTGAGTTTCACAAGAAAAAGAACAAGATCGGAACTGTTACAGCGGTTCATGCCATGTCAACCTTTGGCATCATCGAAATGGACGAGCAGCACCTTGCCACATCGTTCAGAGAGAAGCCGACTCTGTCGGGATACATCAACGGTGGCTTCGCCGTTTTCAAGAAGGATTTCTTCAATTATCTAGACAAAGATAGCATTCTTGAGGAAGACCCGCTGCGAAAGCTCACCTCTGAGAGGCAGCTTGCAGTCTATCGGCACGAAGGATTCTGGGCGTGTATGGACACGTCCAAAGACGCCGAGAGGCTGAACGAACTCTGGGAGCGGCACCGAATGCCACATACCGGATTCTCGGGCCCACCGCCTTGGGCAGTGTAGCAATAGTCAACTCCTAGGAGATATGTCTTGAAGGTGTTTATGACAGGAAGCGACGGGTACATCGGCTCTGTCATGGCAAAGATGCTGATTGACAGAGGCTACGATGTCCTGGGATGCGATACAGGTTTCTTCAGGGGGCGTGACTTTGTAGAGATGGAATACAACTTACCGACGGTTGGAGTTGATATAAGAGATATTGCGGAAAGTGACGTCGACGGAGCGGATGCTTTCATTCATTTGGCGGCTTTGTCAAACGACCCCATGGGAGAGCTGGACCCCAAGCTGACTGACGAGATCAACCATATCGCCTCGGTGGGCCTCGCAAGATTGTGCAAGAGGATCGGTTGCGAGAGATTCCTCTATGCCTCGTCCTGTAGCATGTACGGCGTGAGTGCAGCAGATCAGGCTCTGACGGAAGAAGCACCTTTCAATCCGGTGTCGGCATACGCCCTTTCGAAAGTCGAAGCAGAGAGAAGCATCTCGAGACTCGCCGACCGGCACTTTTCTCCCGTCTTCTTGAGGAACGCAACCGCCTATGGTCCGTCGCCGAGGATGAGATTTGACTTGGTCCTGAACAACCTTGTCGGTTGGGGCTTTGCAACGGGGAAAGTGAGGATCATGAGTGACGGTACCCCTTGGCGACCGCTAGTGCATGTCGAGGACATTTCGCAGGCATTTCTGGCGGCACTAGAAGCCCCTCGTGACATGATCCATAATCAAGCATTCAACGTCGGTGCAGATTCCCAGAACTTCAAAGTGCGAGAGATAGCAGGTTTTGTAGAGAAAACCATTCCTGACTGCAAGATCGAATATGCGCATAACGCGGCACCTGACCCAAGAAGTTACAGAGTAGATTTCTCAAAGATCGCCACAATCCTTCCTGCGTTCAAGCCCAGATGGACTGTCGAACAAGGAGTGCGACAGCTGCTACACATCTTCAAGACTCGAGGTCTCACAAGACAGGAGTTTGAAAGTGACGAGTACACGCGCCTGAAGAAACTGAAACACTTGTTGATGACTGGAAGACTATTGGAGGATCTTAGATGGAAAAGACTCGGGTGAACTGTCCGATTGAAGGGGTAGTAGTCAAGCCCCTCGAGCAGATACCGGACGAAAGAGGAAAAATAATGCACATGCTTCGATGCGATGATCCTCTTTTCGAGAAGTTCGGTGAGATTTACTTTTCAATCGGTTACCCGAACGCCATAAAGGGTTGGCACGTTCACACAAGTATGACGTTGAACTACGCCGTGGTCGCAGGTATGATCAAGCTTGTCCTATTCGACCGCAGGGACGCTTCAAGAACTAGGGGAAAACTGATGGAGCTTTTCATCGGCGAGGACAATTACTGTCTGGTGAAAGTGCCTCCCGGCATCGCCAATGGCTATAAGGCTATCGGAACGAAGGCTGCGATCGTGGCCAATTGTGCAACGGAACCCCATGATCCTTCCGAGATCATTAGGATAGACCCTTTCTCGAAGGAAATACCATACAACTGGGCACTGAAGCAGAGGTGATCTAGTGAGATTCCTTGTTGTCGGCGCTTCGGGCCTCATAGGAGGAGCCGTGGTGGAGTTTCTCCGGCCTTCAGGGCACTCGGTCTTGGGCACGTACAACAATCACGCCGCTCAGGGACTGACTAAGCTCGATATTCGCGACAGGCGCGAAACGATCAAGATTGCCATGGACTTCTGTCCAGACATCATCGTAGATGCAACGGCAATGGCAGATGTTGACCGCTGTGAGAAGGAAAGAAATCTGTGCTACATCGTAAATGTTCTTGGCACGAGCCATCTGATAGATGCTGCGAAAGCGACGAGAGCCAAACTTGTCTTCTTCTCTTCGGACTACATATTCGACGGAGAATCGGGTCCCTATAGCGAGGACGCTTCTCCTCACCCCATCAATTTCTATGGAGCCTGCAAGATGGAGGCCGAAAACAGAATCTTGGGCACGCTGAAAGATTTCATCATTATAAGGACTACAGTCGTTTATGGATGGGAGGTGCAGGGGAAGAATTTCGTGGTGCGTCTAATTGAAACACTAAAGAGAGGCGAGAGGACGGAAGTCCCCCTGGATCAGGTGGGCAGTCCAACCTACGCCAGCAATATACCTGAGGCCCTACTCAACCTAATATCCAAAGGGGAGATGGGAATCTTCAACGTGGTCGGCCCAGAGCTAATGGACAGGTACACGTTTGCACGGCTTACGGCAGAGATCTTTGATCTACCAAAGAAGCTGGTAATTCCGACCACTACTGCCGCTCTCGGAAAAGCTGCAGCAAGACCGTTGCATGCCGGCCTGAAGATAGACAAGTTGAGCTCAGTTACTCAAGTGAGGATGCTTAATCCTGAAGAGGGTCTGCGACGAATGAGAGCCTCGAAGAGGAATCCGACGTGACTCAGGACAGAGAATCCGAGATACGTAGCCGAATCTTCGCCTTAGTTAGGGAACTTTACGAAATGCGCAGGCAGCAAGAGGAATTCCACCCCGGCCAGACCGCAATACCCTATGCCGGGAGAGTGTTCGATCACGAAGAAATGATCTCGTTGATTGACTGCTGTCTTGATTTTTGGCTGACGGCCGGGAGATTTGCCCGAGAGTTCGAGGTCCAGTTTGCTAAGTTCCTAGGCGTGAAGTACCTCTCTTTGACGAATTCCGGGTCGTCGGCGAACCTGGTTGCATTGTCAGCGCTAACGTCTCCTAGACTTGGGAACAGTCGTCTCCGACCGGGAGACGAAGTTATTGCAGCAGCCGCGTCGTTCCCGACGACAGTGAATCCAATCGTTCAGAACAACCTCGTACCCGTCTTCGTTGATGTTCAACTCGGAACATACAACGTCGATGCGTCGATGTTGGAGGATGCTCTTTCAGACAAAACCCGCGCAGTTTTCCTTGCCCATACTTTGGGCAATCCATTCGATTTGGATCGAGTGCTGAGATTTTGCAAAGATAATGGCTTGTATCTTCTCGAGGATTGCTGCGATGCGGTTGGGTCGACGTACGCGGGAAGACTTGTGGGCTCATTCGGCGATATGGCAACATTCAGCTTCTACCCTGCACATCACATAACGATGGGTGAAGGGGGTGCAGTTGCGACAGATTCACCTGAGCACAAGATGAACATCGAATCTTTTAGGGACTGGGGCAAAGACTGCTGGTGCGAGCCAGGGATGGACAACACATGCGGCAAGAGGTTCGGCTGGCAGCTCGGCAGGCTCCCCCAGGGGTATGACCACAAGTTCACCTTCTCTCACTTGGGCTACAACCTCAAGGTAGTGGATATGCAGCCCGCGGTGGGTCTCGCTCAACTGAGGAAACTTCAGTCGTTCGTGGACGCTAGAAAGAGTAACTTCGCAAAGTTGTTCCAAGGCCTAAAGGAATATCAGGAACTCTTATTACTTCCAGAGAAGACTCCAAAATCTGATCCGAGTTGGTTCGGTTTTCCTCTCACCGTAAGGGAAGATGCAGGTTTCACAAAGAACGAGATCGTTAGTTGTCTCGAACGCAATAAAATCGCGACACGGCCGCTATTTGCTGGCAACATAATCCGTCAACCGGCATATTCCGGTGTGAAGTACAGGGTTGTAGGTGACCTCGCGAATACCGATGCAATAATGAATAACACGTTCTGGCTTGGGGTCTATCCAGGCCTTACTGATCAAATGTTACAACACGTCGTCATGGTCCTCAAAGGTTTTCTCGAACATCGCAACTGAGTCAATTTTGGCGTACAGTTGGGGTCGCGTCTTACTGTAGTGTCCTGCAACGTGAGAAATCCGTCTGCACTTTCCAGTCATCAGTCAGAACATGACGTACAAGTCGGTACTCAGCTCTTTCTCTTCCGGTGGCCTAGCCAGCCATCTCAATGGTTTCAAAATGCTGTAAACAGCCAATGCCGAGTTGCCGTAACCTTCACGTAGTTGAGCCAATTCGTCGCTAGGTGACCTTGAATCGCTGAAGGTTGCATCATCCTTGGTTGATTGAACGTTTGCATGCCAACCACTCTCCGAATTGTCCATCCATGATGAAAGCCGCCGTTTCGGGTTATTGCGCCTACTCAACGTCATAGGGGTGATGATCAAGATGTAAACCACAGAAAGACTTACAATCAGCGTTATAGCACGCACACGATCTGCGATTCTCTGCAAACCCTTCAAGGCCACAAGTATGAAGTAAACAATTCGTAGAGTTACTCTCAGTACTTCGGAGCGAAGGACGGTCGATGCCCTAGTCAAGTTCGAACTCCTCACGCCAATCTGTCGTCTCCCGGAGTTTGGGTTGCTGCCTCTTATCTAGCCAAAACCCTTCAAGATAGAGGTAATCCATTTCGGTTCTAGAGAAGCAACGATACGCGTCTTCCGGAGTGCAGACTATGGGCTCCCCGCGAACGTTAAACGACGTGTTAACCACGACTGCGTAACCCGTTAGTTCCTCAAATCGTTTTATGACGTCGTAGAAGAGGGGATTTGTTTCCCTGTGAACGGTCTGAATACGCGCAGAGTAGTCGTAATGAGTAACCGCCGGGATGTCGCTGCGCTTTTGGCTCACAACAGGCAAGAGATCATCATTCTCTGGAATACTATTACGCGGAAGGCAACGAGATTTCTGGACAGGCGCAACGAGCAGCATATATGGGCTTCTGTGTTCGATCTCAAAATACACGCTGACTTTGTCGCTGATAACCGCTGGAGCAAATGGTCGAAATGACTCACGGTATTTGATCTTCAAGTTCATTATCTTTTGTGTATCGTCACGCCTAGGGTCACCCAAAATTGAACGGGCACCCAAAGCACGAGGACCATATTCCATACGTCCAGAGAAGAAGCCGACAATGTGTCCCTCCGCCAGGGCATTAGCCACAGTTATCGCTCGTTCGTCCATGCCGAGTCGTTTGAATGGATAGTCTCTCACCTCCAAGAACGCCTCAACCTCCTGTTCGGAGAACCCTGGTCCCAGGTAACTACCATTCTGGCGGTCTGATCCATTTGAATTGGTACGCTCCACCCCATGATATCCGAACTCCACAGCTAGGGCTGCCCCAAGGGCACCGCCTGCGTCCCCTGCCGCGGGTTGAATCCACAAATCTTCAAATGGTCCCTCGCGCAATATTCTTCCGTTTCCAACGCAATTAAGGGCGACACCCCCGGACAGGCATAAATTGCGCTTACCTGTCTCCTTATGGACCCAATTGGCCATTTTGAGCATCGATTCTTCGGCGAAGGCTTGTATGGACGCTGCCAAATCCATTTCGCGTCGTGTAATTCGTGATTCGGGCATTCGGCGTGATCCACCAAATAGTTCATTGAAGCGTGGTGATGTCATCTCCAGTCGGTCGAGGAATCCAAAATACTCTAGATTGAGAGAAACCGTACCATCGTCACGAATTCTGGCAATTTTCTCTTTGATCAAATTGAGATATTTCGGTTCACCATAGGGTGCCAACCCCATTAGTTTGTATTCGCCTGAGTTGACCTTAAACCCTGCAAAGTAGGTGAAGGCTGAATAGAGAAGCCCCAGCGAGTCAGGAAAATGCATCTCCTTTAGTATTTTGACCTCGGCGCCCTCTCCGACTCCATACGAAGCTGTCGTCCACTCTCCGACACCGTCTATAGTTAGAATTGCTGCATCGTCGAATGGCGAAGGATAGAAGGCGCTGGCCGCATGAGCAAGGTGGTGTGGCACGAATAGGATTGGTCCTTTGTAATCAATACGCTCTCTAATGAGTTCTGGAATAAGCAGTTTCTGCGACATCCAACGCGGCATCGACGTCAACCATGACTTCAGGCCTTTTGGTGCCGTATCTAGGTAAGAGTTGACCAAACGATCGAATGTCAGCGCGGGCTTATCATAAAATACTATGGTATCTAATTTGCTAACTGGGACGGCTCCCTCTTCGAGACAGTACAAGATCGAATTGGAGGGAAACGATGGATCATATTTTCGTCTCGTAAAACGTTCTTCTTGGGCAGCTGCAATAATCTCGCCATCGCGAACCAAAGCGGCGGCTGCATCATGGTAGAAACATGATATTCCGAGTGTTATTGGCAATTTTGCCCACCGCTCAAGTTAGGTCTGGAAAGTGTTGATCCAGAAAATCGGACAATGCGTCGGCGATAACTTGGTGAGCCATGGGTGAGTAGTGATGCATCTCGTCGTTGTCCAGTCTGCATTTTCTTCTTTCGTGCGGCGGTAGCCGATTGAAATAAGGAAGCACGTCTATTACAAAGCAATTTTCTTCAGGGCTATGGAACTCCTCAAAGCGACTAAGATAATTGACTTGTTGGTTCATGACCACTTGATCATAGGTCGGCAGCGGCATAAGAAATACGATTTTTCCCTCGACTTGTTGAATGAATCGTTTGATTAAGGCGCGCATTAATCGCCACTGCTCACTTGTCTCGGAGTCGTATCCCCGATATGGGCGTCGCACGGCGAGTGAGATTCTGTCGTACAGCCTTGACTGCTTTATCGAATGTGGCAACATCATAACTATTCTGTTTGTGTAAGGGCTTGTATCTAGGTCAACCAAGGCCTCAGGTTTCTTTGCAGCCTCTTGTTCTGACATAGTGTCCATCTTCGGAACGGGGACATTATGAAGTACGAGATCATCAGCGTTAAGGGTAAAATACGGCTTGGGCCAGTAGACAATTTGATTTCTTTGCGCACTTGGCATAAACTGCAGGACATTACGTGTAATATCGAGTGTGGAAGGAGCGAAGATGTACCCGTCGACTTCAAAGGGCTTGGCTATGTTTTCATATATTAGTAATTGCACGTCTACGCCTGAACCCGATTGTGCGAAATTCAGTACGTCCAAATTAGGATACTTTGCTTCGAGCAGCTGTGAGAATCGTTCGTCGTTGTCGACCCCATATCCCATAGCGTAAGAGTCTCCTAAGACCAAAAGCCTTCGTCGGTCAGGTGGTTTAGCTATCGGATAGTCTCGGTCCGAACGTATCCCGATAGAGTTCGTCTTTAGCATCCACGGACGGTTACCGCACGGAAACATTGACTTGATATTAGGTATGAACCACGATCCTACTAGAGGATGATAAGCGTTGCAAGATCTCCACCAGAAAGCATTCAAGGGTACACAATTCCTAGTCTTGGTGCTTTGAACAATATAAACGGCTTTTCACGCAATGTGAGATAGGTAATCTTCCGACTTTGAATACGCTGTGAAAATTAGTCACTCCCAATTGAGTAAGTGCTGAAGCAATTGAACAGCATTCAGGGGATTTTGACGGATCGGTCAAGCTCCTCGAATGTACCAAGACCTTACCACTCTACTTTCCTAGACTGGCACGAGCACTGCATGAAGATAAGAGCAGATCTTCTCGCAGGTGGAACCAAATACTCTAGGATCCCATTTGGAAGGTGGGGAACGCCAGATGACCTTAAGGGTATGTTCGTTTTCCAAGCGCCTTGGGCATGTGATTATATTACTGGCCAAATTGTCTGCGTCGACGGCGGCTGGGCTTCCTCATAATCCTGACCCGTCTTATGTCGTTGGCGCCTTTCTGTTTGGAATGTAGAGAGCATCAGTGAACGCTCTCCTGAATTAGGGATCAGAAGTCAGTTCGAAGTACTGCAATAATTCTGTAATCTTCTGAGCAGATGATTTAGACGATTACGATGTTAGGCTCTTATGGAGGAACTCTGATTTGACCCCTCGAGTAAGCTGAAAGCCCTAGCTTCGCCATCAGTTTGCCCATAAAAAATTTCTTGACTCTGAAATTTCTTAATGGAAGATTCTCGTTATAACGTCCGTTTCCAGTCCGTGCCTTGTCTTGTTTTCTTCTTGCGAGCGTCTCGCCGAGGTTTGAGAGGTTCCACCAAACGGCATAAGGCACGTCGCTAACCTGGGGGGTCCAATAAAACTCAGTTCCGGAGGAAGGCGCACTATAATCGTTTTGTGAAAGCTTCTTGAAGAAGACGAATAAATCCCACAGTGCCAATAGGGCCACCTTCGCAGTTATCTCCAGGACGTACAGAATCGTGAATGAAATGAGGTAACCCGTATCAAAATTCTTGAGGACGAACCTGATCCGGTTTCTGACCATCATACGGAAAATGAAGTTCGGTATGGCTCGGTTCGCAGCGGACCCGCGGTGCCATACCTTTGCTGCTGGAACATAAATTATGTCGAAGCCAGCCCGGATCGCCCTCGCGCTTAGGTCTGTATCCTCGAAGTAAGCGAAATAGCCCTCATCAAACCCACCTATTCTACTATAAACGCTCTTACGCACTGCCATCGCGGCGCCCATCGCATAGTCCACCTTATGCCTGGGACGCTCCTCCACTAATTGAAACGCCGAACCAGTCCACGGATCCACTTTCGGCCAGATTACATCGAGTGCGTTCGAGTCTTCGAAGGCAGGGTTTTCTCTGTCCCAGATGAAAATCTTCGAGGATATGATGCCTGTGTTTGGGTGATTTTCAAACTCGCACTTGATGGATTCAAGCCAGTGGTAATCGGCAAGCGCGTCGTTGTTAAGTAAAGCGAAGTATCTTCCCCGTCCAATATTGAAAGCGTCATTGTTGCCTCCCGCAAATCCGCGGTCCGTCGTGTTCTGGATCAGCATTACGTCTGGATAGTTCTGTTTCACGTATTCTGCGGAACCGTCGCTCGAAGCGTTGTCCACCACTATCACCTCGTAGTGATTTCTGGGGATACTCTGCGAGATTACTGAATCAATGCAATGTCCGAGGAATTCCTTGCCATTCCAGTTCACGATTATAACGCTGAACAGAACGTCGGTCAAATCTGTACCAACCTACCGATTTGGCCGAATGAGCTACGCGCCCAGTCGCACCTGTACAAACGCGTGTCGTGTGCTAAACACACGACCTTGACGCCGAAAAGGTACTTGACTAAGATGCCCCCGAAGACTTGCGTGTAATCAGTCGCAATAATGAATCTCGATGGCAGGTCTTTCCTTTTCGTAATATATGGATGCACATAACACAAAGGGTCCAGCGTTCGAAAGCTCAAGTCTAAAACTCTTTCTTATGTCGTCTATGATCTTGGGGCTCTTTCTTGTTTCTAAGTCTTCTCATCTTTGGTTGCGGCATAAGTTGCGTATGTGGATCCTCGCAGGCGCGAAAGCAGGCTTGAAACTGCATAACCAATACTTGAACGGAGAACTGAATTGGGATCCATCAGTTCAGCAAGAAACTGCAGGAAGAAAACCGTCACCCAAGGGGCGTAATCTTCGCGGAGGCTGGCTATCTTTTTTTCTTGCGTAGACTATTTTGACCATTCGCCGCTCTACGATTGGTTGCCAATTATACACCTTTATCTCGTAGTTATTCCTGGCACATTTCTCAACCATCATATTGAACAGATCATCGGAATGCACTTCAACTATGTATTCGGATATTCTTCTGAATATCGCATCGTTGACTTGAAACAGATTGATCTCACCGCCTTCGATATCCATCTTAAGCACGTCATAAATCCGCCCTCGACTAAGTGGCCGATTCTGTCCCATAAACGAAACAACGAACCCCGCAAGCCACTATATGCCACCACCCCTTCACCTCTCTTGTACTCTCCTATAGTAATGCACTTAGGCAAATAAAGCAGGAGCACGATCCGGCTTTTGTGTTCTTGTCTCTTGCCTCTCCACATGTAACAGTTATCTTCCTATCCTACTGACCCATGCCTCGAAAATCTTCCCGCTCTCTCCATCCTCTCAATCAAACTGCAATAAACTATAGCGGCAGTTGAGTGAGGTGAAATCAACATGAGCAAAGAACCCATGAGAAAGCCGGGGTTTTGGCAGTTCTTCACGTCGAACGAAAAGGATCGCAAGGACCCGAATAATCCGTCACAGACGCTAAACCTCAGGGCGCTGAAAGACGTTCAAGGCGTTTAGCATGGCTGGATGTCACTCCAACACGACACCCAGATAGTAAGCGTAGCCAACGAACCCTACAACCAAAGAACCCCGACGAGTGTTCCCCGGACTCATTCGGCGACATCTGGACAGTGAAGAGTCATGAAAGTGTGCAGATCTGATATATTGGAAGTGCAATACGCCTGACCATGGATATTGAAAGAGAAGGAAAGCGAATAATGAGGGACATTTGTGAGGATCGTTGGAAACTGTTTCTTACGAAAAGTAGCGAGGAGTTTACTTCAAGAAAGATCTGAGTACCTTTGATCGAGTATTCTGTCAGAGCGACACTGCTAAAACTTTTCTCAATATCTTCATAGACGCGGAGTATCTATCGTTTGGTTGGGGATGCTTTGGGCAATGGGCGTTGCTCTATACCGGAATCGCTTATTCAAAGCGACGCTTTTCCTGGAAACATTTGAAAGATTCATCACAGAAGACACACGCTTGGCCAGAAGTCGGATTATTACGTCGGAAGGCGCAATTCCGTGAGACAGAGGCAAGAAACGCAGAGAAAGACACTGCCAGAGACGATGTTGGTCCTATTGCAGTTTCCGAAGGGCCGTGATCGACCTTGGTTTTTTCTCTACTACGACATAGGACACACACACATAGATGTCCTTGATTTTAGGAAAGGTCAAGTTGGACTGCCACTTCTGGATCAGATTATGGAATTTATTAGAATGACCGTAAAGGCGTTGAGCGTCTTCAGACGGTACGATTACGTATTCTCTACAAGCATAGCGGGACTACTACTCCCAGGCATGTATCTACTGCTAGTGCAGAGGATGTTGCGTAGAAAGAGACCTCGTTTTTTTGCTATCGACATAGGAACCAGCCGAATAAACAGAATTCGCCAAAAGGTTCTCTTGTGGTTGATCAAAGGCACGATCGATCTAATCTTCTGTTTCACGTCGAATCAGACGGACTGGTGGAGACGAGAAATGCACTTCCCGCATGCCGAGTTCATACGGTTGGGTTACAACCATGATGTGCATCGATTGAGGCACCAATCATCTGAGGAGTACATCTTCACAGCAGGCAACGTCGGTCGAGACTACAAGACATTGATGTCCGCTGCTAACGATTTAGGTGAGAAGGTTGTCGCAGTCGTGGAAAGGAATGCGATCACTGGGAAGACAGGACTAGAGGGAATCGGTGAGCGACCCCCACAAATATTCTACGACTTACCATACGACAAGTACTTGGACAAGATGGCAAGAGCTAAGCTTGTTGTGTTGAGTTTGGAAAACGTACCTTATGCGGCAGGACAGATGGTTATGTTAGATGCAATGGCAATGGGGAAGCCTCTGATCGTGAGCAGAGTGCCAGCTACGATCGATTATATCAAGGATGGAAACACAGGGATGTTCGTCTCTCCCGGCAACGCTAAAGAACTTAAGGACAAGATCATGTTTCTTTTGACCCACAAGCAATTGAGAGAGAAACTGGGACGAAATGCCCGTAAAGAGATAGAAAATGGTCTGAATATGGAGAGCATGGCGCGAGCAATCCACGCCTGCATCAATCGACTCTCGAGCGACGAATAGAGAGATATCATGCCGATTCTTGATGTCACAGAAAGCACCGTTTTTCTTATCTACAAATGATAGCAAGTTATTTGCGCAACCAAACCTGCACAGAAGCCACTCAGATCGAACACAACTCGTTGTATGCTCGACAGCCCTCTTATCTTAGCCCGGACGAAGCCTAGAGACGACAATACCTTCGGCGACCATGTTGAAGAGACTCCGGGGGACTTGCAAATGAGCTCCTGATTATCGATACGATTTGTTCTTCAGTCCGTGTAGCAGAGAAACGCTCCCTCACGGTTTGCCTAGCGTTTGATCCTAGAGACTGCATAAGAGACGAGTCGGAAAGCAATCGCCGTAACTTGTCTTCAAGATCTTGCACATCGCCTGGGTTAACAAAAAGACCGGTCTTTCCGTCCTCAATGTAGTCTTGGGTGCTCGCAGTCTTAGTGACAACAATGGGTTTGCCCATTGCCATTGCCTCAAGAAGCACCGTCTGAGCGGCCGCGAATGTCGACTCTTTGAGTATTACTGCGACGACTCTTGATTCTGACATTAATCTGATGAAGACGTCGAATGGCACAAACCAATTAAGCGAGCGCACTAATGGATCGTCTGATATTCTGCGTGGTAGTCGATAGCTAGAGACTATCGTCACGTTTTTCTTTAGATTGTGCGCAGCAGTTACTAGAGTTTCATAGTCGCGCCCTTCGTTACCACCGGCAAAAATGTCGCAGCAGATCTCGCAATCATCTGAGAAATTGAAAGTCGGGTCGATACCCAGAGGAACAAATTCGACCCTTGAGAAATGCATGAACCTTCGCCACCAATCCTTCTGTGTGCTCGTGAAACAGATGATCTGCGAAATAACCGGCGTTAAACTCTTTATCAGATGCTCAACTACGATTGACTTACCTCTAACTGAAATGGGGATATCGAGTGCGACCAATTTAGGCGTTTTTCGACGGAGAAATCGGTGAACAAGCAACAAGGGAATGATAGGAAAAATGATCGTCGAGAGTTGTTCAGAGAGTATCACATCGTATCGACTATAGGTAGATAGCACTTCGACAGTTGCCCTGAGATCTGCCAAATGCCTCGGCTTCGTACCCGAACAATGAACCACCTCAACTTGCATATGACGAACAAATCTGCGACAGAATGGCCAAGGCAGAGCCTTTTGATCCGTTGTCCAAGGGCGCGGTTCCTCATTCTTTGACCGTCCTGTGATGAACAAAACCTTTGTAATCAATCTTATCCAAGCTGAATTATCAGATGATGCGAGTCGATATTACCGGTTAGAGTATAATCAACAGATGACTAATTAACAGATTCTGGCTACCATCTTCTATCTAAGCTTCAACTTCGACATTAAGGTCGCGAAAGGAGGATATTCGTAGAACACATGGGAGTGGCGGATTGGTTAGTTGGCAAAAGATTCCGATAATGAAGGCACACGAATATCGAAGCGCGCTGATGACAGTTCACTCTTTCCTTTTCATTTGGCAGAACGGTAACCCGGCGCCTAAGAGATATACACAGCTAACTATCATACGGAGTCGCGTCGCGTGGGCGGCCCGATGCTAAAGTCTACCTTTAGTCAACCACTCGCCTCACGCGAAACCTTGATGTTCTGCACATAGTGAATTGCTGCCGTTGTAGTTTGGAATGCGCTCCTTGAATCACTGCTCCAGCCTCAACTGTGATATCGTGTCCAAACGATGGGGCATGACATGCAATGACTCCGCCTGCTAAACTCTCAGGAACTAGTATTGCTTCCTTCCCTGCTAGCACTGAAGCTTTATTTCCAGATTGTGCTTGTCCTACAGTAAAGAACGCATCGACTTACGGTTGGTCATTGAATAATTGTTCTTGAAGCAGAAGACCCTCCCCCCATTTTCTTGGCTTATCCTACCATTACTCGGCGTTATCGCTTCCTACTATGGCGACAGGCAGTTATTGCTCGCGGTTTTTCTTATCGCAGCGTTGATGGTATTTAGCGTGATTGGAGTACCTGAAGAGCCTACCGGAAAGAAGTACGATCATCACGTAATGATGCTAGTTCTTTCCATTAGCTTGACACTCCTTATGATGCAAGCCGTATCATCAAGTTACCTCCAGGGTGGGGATATTCACCAAGAGTACAACGATTTTTCGCAAGTGTTAGCAACGGGATTTTCGCAGTTAAGTATCAGCCAAGGCACATTATACAATAATGTTCTAAGCGTAACTGTACTCCCGGCGGTTTTGAAAATCGTATCAGGACTTGACGGTACAGTGATTTTTACGATTGTCTTCCCACTGCTGTTCTCAATAACGCCTGTTCTTCTGTACAAACTTTGTAGGATGTTCCTTGGTCCCACAGAATCCTTCTTTGCGGCCTTTCTTTTCTTAGCCTACCATGATTTCTACGTTATTCTCATTGCTGAGGCGCGCCAGGAGATAGCTGAGATTCTGTTGCTATTGCTGCTGCTTCTCATATCCACAAAGCTTGCTAAAGGATGGGGAAACTCGGTGTCCATAATTCTGTTAACTGTTGGGCTTGTCGCGGCGCACTATACGATTGCATACGTCTACCTCTTTCTATTGGTCTTCTGGTATTTGATGGGTCTTGTTTTCCCGAGAACAAAGGTAGTCACGTCGGAGCAGATGGGTTTGACGCTGTCGCTCACTTTATTTTGGTTAGCTATTTTGTTCGCAACCGGAAATGGAGGCATCACCAGCCTGGCTCAATTCATTTCGAGTTTCAATTCGACGGGTTTCTTCAGTCCCGCCTCTAGGCCCACGGTAATCGCTCAAGCTCTAGGGGTCAATGTGCTTTCTACTCCACTGCACCTCTTGAACAGGATGACATATTATCTCGTGAACGCTGCTCTTGGTCTAGGTTTTTTGGCTGCTCTGTTCAAACGTGAAAAAACCGTTGCAGAAAGAAAGATACTTCCCGTTTTGGCCTTTGGCATGTTGCTTATTGGTGCCTATGTAGTTGTCCCTAACTTTGGCTTCGGACTGGGCGTCGGCCGAGAATACCATATTGGGCTTCTTTTGGCTTCGCCTTGTTTTGTATACGGCATCATCTTTCTAACCTCTATAATTCGAAGACTCTTCTCAGCGCTCACACATCTTCCCTTGCGGGTTCCAGCAACGCGATCAATTACGAACTGGAGACTCGCAGCGGCTACCCTCCTAGTCTTGTTCTTAATATTTGATTCAGGATGGGTCTGGGCTGTTAGTTTGGATAATCCAACGTCACTTCTACTAGACACCGAAAGGATGTTGCATATTCCAGGTGGGCCAGCCACCTACTATGGTCATTATCTATCTTCGGAAGATGTCGCCGGCGCCCGCTGGTTGAGACAACTCGGCTTTGTCAGCGCTCTATGCGCAGATTACTTGACGCGGAACAATGTACTGACCTCTTACGGAGGGTTCAGTAGAGGAAATTTATCCATCGAAATCGCTTTTCTTCCTGATACTTCCAGATGCGATTTTCCCGGAGGAGGATATGTCTTTCTCAGCGCGTTGAACACGGTGTACGGTATTGGCATTAGTTCTAATGTATCCAGCACCCCTTGGCGTATTTCGCAGATCTCGTCTGAGCTCATGTCATACAATATGATTTATTCTAATGGTGCCACAACAATTTACACACGCCCGGGTTGACGCAAATGACTCTAGACAGTTAGACTTCGGAGCGAACTCTCTTCCTTCACAAGTGAAACCTCACAATCGTATTCTCCTCCAAACGGCCTCGTCCTCCTAAACAAGCCGGGAACATGCGCTCGGAGTCCTTCATTTACTCAATCCAGTCCATCTGCACAGCGCCAAAGAATCCAATGCCTCGCTCGAATTCTCTTTCTTCAAAATTATCAAACTATCTCTCGAAGTTTCCCCCGCTTTGAATGAAGGGTTGAATCTAGAAGACGTTTGAAACCGTCACACTCGGGGTTGACGTCCTGGATTTGCTCTGCAGGAAAATATAGCTGATGTAAAGTCAAGAATATTTTAAGGTAGGACGCATGTTCTCAAGTAGTGCTACTGCGTGCCCGCTGAATTCATAGGAGGTATGTATTTTGGTTGGGGGTGGTGAACGGAGGGAGCCTGTCATTGAGTTCTGAGTCTAGGAGTTCCTTAACTGCAATCAAGAACCCGTATCTCCTGTGTACTGACATATATCTCTATGTTGACTCAAATGGTCGTCTTTTCACTCAAGAGTCGTGGCGCAAGGATCTGTCAATGCACCTGAGATATGTAAAGGATTTGACGGTCGCCTGTCCAGTCATTTACGCTACTCCTCCAGCAGGTCAAGTCACTCTTCATGATGACCCCATTTTTCGTAGCATGAAAGTGCTTGCGCTTCCAGTCAACAAGTTTGTCCACTTACCGCGAACTATCTCGACCCTGTGGTTGGCAATTAGGGCCACCGATGTTGTACATGTAACGCTCAGTGGCTTGATTCCCTACGCCTGGATTACGACACCAATTGCCAGATTCTGTTTTCGAAATCGATTTTTGCTCGTGAATGTAGAGTCGTCTCGTTGGAGACTCAAAGGACGTGGTCGCCAATTTCTCAGGCTGTTGCCGCCTCCCGCAAGGAGGATCTATTCAAGTATCAGTGAATGCCTCAATCGTTTCTGCGTTAATGCGTCTGACTTGGCAATATTCACTCAAGAAGAATACCGAAGTTCTTTGCTGACGCACACCAATAGACGTGGGTACGTGATTCATGCCTCATGGATTGACCAAGAGGATATCGTATCGGATAGTCAGGCTGAGCAGAGTTGGCGGCTGAAGATCCGGATTCCCAAGAACAATCTGAAAGTGCTGTTTGCTGGTCATCTGAGCCGTGAGAAAGGTGTGTACATACTACTGGAAGCTCTGAAGCTATTAGATGGGAGTGGGCTCGGACTAAACTGCGATCTTCTGGGCAGTGGAGAACTATTCAAGGAGTACAAGAAAAAGAAAGCTGAATTTCATTCTAGCGTTAGCGTTCGGATGCTGGGTACGATTCCGTACGATGCTGGATTCTTTAAGCTAGTGCGACAATATCATGCTGTCGTGGTACCCAGTTTGAGTGATGAACAACCTCGTATCATTTATGATGCCTTTTCCCAGGCTGTGCCAGTTCTTGGATCGAACACACCTGGTGTGAGGTCTTGCGTACAAAACAATTTCAATGGAAGGCTTTTCGAACCGAACAGTCCTCCAGCCTTAGCTGAGGTGCTTGCATGGTCCGCGAGAAATGTGCCTCAACTTAGAGTAATGGGAATGGCGGCCCTTTGCACAGCGCGCACACTGACACATTGGAGGATGCACGAAAAGCGATGGGAGTTGTTAGTGAAATATCTTGCAGTCAGGGACCAGTGTGATAGGAAGCGTAACTAGTTTTCCGCACATTTACAGTACAATGAATCACATCATATTGCATATCAAAATAAGATGTGTAACGTCACGATAGATTCACGCAATCTTCGGTCGAACATTGGAGTGCCAACATTGGAGTTCGCTAAGATTCACAAGCTGCAGCGAGTGCCTTTAGCGAATCCGATATTCGATGAGGAGATGAAGAATGCAGCGGTGAACGCGCTACAGAATGAACGTTTTGTCCTAGTCGAGAGCGTGCTCAAGTTCGAAGAGGAGTTCGCGTGATATTGTGGAAGCCCGTCCAGACACGCAATGTCGAGACAGATCATCATTCCGAGAAGTAAAGAAATTGACTTGAGGAGATTGGAGGATTCCAGAAAAATACTGGAAAGGGTAGACGTGATCCATCTAGCCGCAAGGGTGGGCGGCATTGACTTCAATCAGGAGAACCCTGGATCTTTGTTTTACGACAACGTCTTGATGGGTGCTAACATGATAGAAGGAGCGAGGGAAAAAATCCGCCCCTTCTGTTTCTAATAAGCCTACTCTAAGAGAAGATAGCGGCTAGTTCACTGCACCAGATGAGACGAATTGACGGCGTCAGATACATCGAACGCAAGGGAAACTCAGGGCAATAGATTCCTTTTGAGTTAAGAATATCGCTAACTCCTAACCCAAAAGAAAGTGTCTTCGCTAGGTCGAGGGTGGAGGTGCCCCGATACTAGTCATGTTGAACCATAGTTGAAGCCACGCAGTTCTACGTTCTGCACTGTTACCCCAACCGAATTCGAAAGTATTTGTGTTCCTCTGCCACACCCACAACTCAAGTATAAGTCGGAAATTGTAGCCCTTCAACGCAGACCAATCTGACGTTTGATACGTTTGGTTGTTGATTTGTATTGTGAGAATATGGGTGGTTCCAGCTGTTGCGGTGGCGTTCGTGATGCTCCAGACGAATGGGAATTCCCAAGTCTCGTTATCCATTAGGGCTCTGTCGAATGCTACGAGCTCTGGTGTCGAGGTTGGTGTGTCAGTCGTATCGTTGGGGGGAGTTGTGGTTTCGTTGCCCAGCTTCAATCTGATCTCGACCAGTTGCACGTTACCCATGAAGTTGGTCACGCCAAGGTACCATGAGATATTTGAGGCCAAACGAAGATTAGTTTTGTTCTGTGGGTAGTAGTCTGCGGCCAACCTATTCTTACCGAGTACGTAAAAATGTAAGAACTGTTCCGTTGGGCGCGGCGTGAGCGCAACGTAGGCGCCCATCTCCGATATGATGGCCAGAACGAGGAAGACGGCAATGAGCGTTCGTCGATTCTGCGTTGATATGAATCTCATTTCCGCTTAACCTTCATCTGGAAAGTTCGCTTGATCCTATATCGTTCGTAAAATTCCGACGCTACCACGTAGCCGAACGTTCCAAGAACCGCTATGATTATCCCTGAAACGTACGTGATGATCTTGTTCAAGTAAGCTCTTTGCGCGGACCTGGTTGTTAGATCGTTTGCCTGATTCGTAACGTTTGCCAGTACTTGGTTCGCGCTGGAAATTAACTGGTCGTGCTCTCCGGTTTGGTTAAGCGGGAGCGTCGAAGCCTCCTGGTTCAGGTCGAGCGCTCTGTTTAGGAGAGCCACGAGCGGCAGGATTTCGTTTGGGTAAGCCCCTGCAGCTTCCGCATTGTTGACCGCAGTGATGGCTTGACCAAACCCCGGTTGCAACGTCAGACTAATTTGGGCGCGACCGTAGAATGGTGTGATCATGATTATTGCGATTAGGGTTATGGCGGTCAGGGTCAGCCATTTGAAAATCTTCATCTCAGATTCCTTCAAGTAGTGCCGCGCATATCGAATATAGCCATAGTGGATGACGTCTCCCGATGAACAATGTCTCCTCGCAACATCACGCCGGGGAAACAAATCTGGATGAGCGAACGTTGGCTTATCTTGCCCAGCGTGAGGAGGTTCGAGTTCGGGACTTGTACGAGGCACTGCAGATAGGTGCACCGAAGACTACCGAGAAGGAAGTGACCGACTTGGTTTGGCGGTTGGCGGCTGAGGGAAAGGTGGACGTGGCTCAGGTCAGGCCAACATCAGTGTCTTTGGGCCGGTACCTACGAATGTGGGAATTGAACTTGTTCTTCTACGTCTCTCTCGTGTTTTCTTTTGCTGCGATCTTGGCGGTGTACCTTTTTCCTTCTAACTTTCCATTCATCATCTTCAGGTGGGTGGTTGGCTCATTGTTCGTTCTCTTCGTGCCCGGATATGCTGCGGTAGAGGCTCTCTTTGGGTTTGCTGAGTTGGATTTGTTCGAGCTAATCGCGTTGAGCGTTGGGTTGAGCGTGACCTTAACCATGTTTGTGGGTCTACTAATCAATTACACGCCCTGGGGCATCACCCTTACCCCTATCGTAATTGCACTCACCACTCTCACAATCCTGCTAGACATTGTGGCCCTCCTTAGACGCTACACCCACACTTGAAGCCGCAACAATCACCGACAAGAAGCGACAACGGAAGTGCCCAGGTTACAACTGTCGTCAGATCTTCCTGGTTAGAGCGTTTCGGCTTCTGGTGAGAGATAGATTTCTCAACAGACTATGCTATCCATCATCGTTTACAGTGCGAAATTGCCAAGGAAGCACGCAATCAGCCAAATCGAAATCGTGCAAGAGATTCCGATTATCGAAGAGCGATTCGGTTCTTGATAGCGTCAGCAGCTCTGATGGCCTGCAAAATCGAGCGAGTTAGTAAGTTTGACTACAGTTCGAAGAATCCTAGCAATCAGCCGTAAAGGTGACAGTTTTTCCAGTCGCACAATCGTTTAGGTGATGAACTGCGACACCGTATCTTTGGGGCTCCTTGACAGCGTATGCGTAGATTGCTCCCCCATTCTGAACTACGGCTTCCTGTAACAATCCGGATAGCCCATGCCCATAGAATATGTTGTCACTCAGAGGGATAGTTCGAATCCTGGCAAGCATCAAAGTGCTGAGCGGTAGTAAACCATTGGCTTATCATAGATCGGAAGAAGATGCTTACTGATGACGCGAGTGAGTGGATAAAGCCGTGTTTCGGACCCAGCTGCTAAAAGAATCCCCTTCATCATTTTTCCCTCAGCATCATAACCTCAGACCAATTCGGCTCTTTCTGGTAGATATAACGCTCGTCACGCTCTTTCAAGTTAGACTTGTCGTGAGTATGGAAGACATTGACCTACCTCTATTGTGCTGAAACAACGAATGTAGTTTGGGAAGTATGATCTTCGCAGTAGAAGGTTTCTCCTGGTTGCAACTGGAATGAATACACTGAGTTAGCAGCGGGTTTAGCGATGCTGACTACTTGGGTGCCGTCAATTCTTATGACTAAAGTGTAGGCTGAGCTGTAATTTCCAGTGATTACCCTGATGAGTTTAGGTGATTCGTACACAGTCATTGTAGTCGCATTAACTGGTGTCGCTAAACTCCCACGGTCTAAGATATAATCACCGGACGAAGCAAAGGGGGATGAGATCTGACCTAGGGGATTTTAACCTGATTATTTATGAAACTGTTTCCTGTACCGACATCTGTCACTCCGTTCCCCAACCCCCCCCACCAGTTCAGAATGTAATTGTTTGAAAACGTGTTACCTGAACCACCAATATAGATTGAACTTGGATAGGTGCTGGTTGCTCCGCCTAGAAGTATGTTTCCAGAAAACAAGCTATCACTCATCGCACCATCGTCGAAAAATCCCGCCGTAGCACCTGTCACACAGTTCAGCGTGTTGTTGAGAATTTGCATACCGCTGACTGAAGCATCTGTAACTATCGCAGCGCCCTTGCCTACAACAATAGTATTGCCTATGATTTGGCCGGGTGATGTACTCGTCCACCATATTCCTTGCCGCGGTGCAGCAGAGCTGGAGTCGTAGACTTGATTGTTCTCGACTAGAGCGTTCACAGTTGAACCGAGAATATTTATTGCGCCAGCAGCTCCACCGCCAGTGTTAGTTGTCGAGTTGATGATGTTTTCACTGAAAATCAGATTAGTCACGGTTCCGGCTCGGAATGCTTCCCAAGAATCGTATATGTAGTTCCCTGTAACGGTAATATCGAAGTCTTGGCCTCCCGTTCCTCCTACAACGATGGCTTCGGCTGGTGTTGCGATTATAGTGTTTTCGCTTACGGTTGCCCCTGTCACGAGACCACCGTCACCTACGCTGATTCCGTATCCGCAATTAGTATTTGTGGGAGAAACGCCCATGTTAATGTCAGTGATTGAGTTACCTTCAACAAGCTCATTACTGATTCCGCCGTTGTAGCCTGCTAGTGAGATTCCAATATCGCTTGCTCCATTTACGATGTCATTCTCCACGATTGAATTGCTTGAGCTAACAATGATTCCGTTCGCCCAATTACGCACGAGAACACTGTTCAAGATCGCCATGTTGGAGCCGCCGTAAGCACTTACTCCGAAATTCTTGTTATCATGGGAGTAAACACGCTCAACGGTGCTATTGGTAGCGTAGTAGAATTGAATCCCAGACATCAAATTGCTTCCAAGGCCCTCATTACCGCTTGCGCTTTGATGCGCTGCGTTACCGTCAATTTGCAGGTCGTGAATGTACCAGCCCTTCACATCAGCGATGCAAAACACATCGCCGTTCATGTTAGTCCCAGCCTTCAGAATCGTTGCGTTACCTTCCCCGTAGATTTCCATGTTATTGACGCTGGTGGAACCGATCGCTCCCAAGTCTCCATCACTAAAGTAAATTGGTAAAGTAGTGAACGTGTAGGTTCCTGCTTTGATGAAGATTTTTCCGCCACTCGTCAGGTTCCCTATTGCATCGTTGATGACGGCAGCTGCGTTCGCAGAATAGAATAGGATTCTCCCCGTGCTACAATCCTGCATGAATGTGTAGCTGCCATTGATACCCACTTGAATCGAGCAAGTAGTTGGCGTTGTTGAAGTAACCGATGTCGTTGTGGCGCTCGTTGTGCTCGTGGTTGTACTTGAGGTTGTGGTCGTGCTGCTCACGCTTGATGTAATGGTAGTGCTGTTTGTTGCAGCTGTCGTGGTTGAGGTCGTGGTGGCACTCGTAGTTGAATTCGTCGGTGCGGTTTCAGTCGTTGAAGTAGTGGTCGAGTTTGTTGGAGCAATTTGAGTCGTTGTAATCGTCACGGTCGTACCCGTAGCCGTCGTAGTGACTGGATCGGTGTTAGTTGTAGATTCGCTCTGAGTTGAGCTGGTAACTGTAGTTGAGGTAGATGTGGAGCATCCTGTGAAGTATATGTCAAGCAAATCGTATAGATCCCCGACACGAGGAACCCTGCCGATAGGCGACCATACACTGTTTGAGAAGTATGCGTCCAATGCCTGATAGACAGTTGTCGTAGCAACTGGGTAAGTTACATTCACGCCTATAGCTGTCGAGTTTGAGTTACCAGAACATGTCGTATTTCCATCAACGGCCACTGCAGCACCTTGAACCGCTGTTCCACCAGTAGTGACTTGTGCAAGTAGTCTCACCGGGCTCGAAGTAACGATAGTCTGGTTTCCGGGGCTGGAAGTTTGAAGAGATATGGAACTTGGTGTGGGGGAGGCGTGGGTAGCTGGGGCTTGATTAGCCAACCCGACTGCGAGCATTAGCACAATTAGCGCTATTGATCGCCGGGAAAGAGAGCGCTTTTTATTGTCTGACGCGTCCCAGAGCAAACAACCCTCTTTTCTATATGACATTGGCCGTACTTTCTATTCAAACGGTCCCGTGCCGGATTCATCAAACTGCTGTCACTCCTGAAGCCCGAATCGAGTTACAACTACGTTCCATCAATGGAACGTAATTGTTTGTGATTTTGCAGGAATGCTCGTACCGTACATAATGTATTTGGCTCGCCTCAAAACGGCGGCGTTCCGGTTGGGCCAGCTACGTGAGTTTCCCGACTCCTAGGTAGCAGGATGTCTAGCCTATGATGCATGTGTCGTTACAGCGATGATTTCTAGAATAGTCCTCTACTTCGTCATGACAATACTTGACTCGGGTCATGACTTGGAAGTCCAAGTTGCATCCTAAGCGCACCTCAGTTAGCATTCTACTCGTAACTCTAGCTCTCTTCGGGCTGCAGACTGCGATGATTCGAACTATTCCTA
>Ga0187881_10001086_pt1 | contig 29995 bp, 26 predicted proteins | sample June2016WEW_19_1_2_FD_133017 | JGI IMG/M metagenome (GOLD analysis project Ga0187881, IMG submission 133017) | Peatland microbial communities from SPRUCE experiment site at the Marcell Experimental Forest, Minnesota, USA - June2016WEW_19_100 | ecosystem: Environmental > Terrestrial > Soil >... | reverse complement strand
GCGGCGTCGGTGGTCACATCGGCGACCGAGCTGTCTTCGACGCGCTTGCGGGCATCGACGGCGAGCAGATATTCGTTCTCGGTGCTGACGAGGTCCGGGCTGTAGATCGTGAACAACGGCTGGCCGCGGCGGACGTACTGATAAGTGGAATTCGCGAACACCTGCTCGATCCATCCGGCGAAACGCGTTTGCACGTAGCCTTGCAGTCGTTCGTCGGTCTCGATGCTGCCGGCGGTCTCGAGGCGATCGCTTACGTCCTTTCGCACCACGGTCGCGAACTTCAGCCCGATCAATTGCCGGCGCTCCGGCGCGATCCGGATTGGCGCCAGCGAGGAATCGGCTGCGTATGCGATTGGCGCCGCGAGGATGAGAAGGGACGCCAGGATCAAAAGGACTATGCTGAGCCGCGATTGCAATGAGTTGTAATTCATCTTTGGTCACCGATAACCTGCTGGATTTTGGCGATCGCGATTTCGTGGTCGGTCAGGCTGCGGTAGTACTCCTGCCGGAGGTTCTGTAAATCGAGAACCGACGAGAGCAGCGTCTGGAAATCGACTTTGCCGACTCGATACGCAGCCATCGCCGAGGCCTCCGACGTTTCGGCCTGCGGTAACAGGCCATCGCGATAAATCGACATCGTTCGCTCCGCGGTGCGCATCGCAACCAAACTGCTTTCCGCAACGGACGAAACCTGAAGCTGAGTCGCACGGGTCTGCTCGCGCGCCGACGCGGCTTCAAGCGCGGCCTGCTCGATCGCGGGCGTTTGCTTGCGCCAGAAATAGAGCGGAACCTTCGCGCCCAGATTCAGCATGTAGTAGTCGCGAAATCCGGGGCCGGTTTTTTGGTACGAGTAGCCGACCGTGAAGTCCGGCCAGTAGCCCTGATGCGCCAGTTTCAATGCTTCCGTGCTGCGCGTCTCCATCGCACGATCCGCTGCGAGTTCCGGGGAACCGGCGTCGCTGAGCCGCGCAAGCTCGGCCGTATCGAGCTGCAGATGGGTCGCTTCGACCGCGCCGATTTCGATATTCGGCGAGTCGGGATCGCGCCCGAGGATCTGCTTGAGCTCGAGCTGTGCCTGGTCTTCCTCCTGATGGTGCATCGCGTGCTCCTTGAGGATCTCGGTGGTCTGAAGCTGCGCCTTGATCAGGTCCTGCTGGAGACCCTGTCCCAGGCGATACCTGGTTTCTATGATCTGCTGGATCTGTCTCAGCTCCTCCTGGTTGCGACCGAGAATCGCCAGCGTCCTGGCGTGATAGGAAAGCTCGAAGTAGACCTCCTTGACCTTTTCCTCGACATCACGCTCCGCAGCTTCATAGCGGCGCCTGGCGTACTCGGCATCTTTTTCGGCCTCGGATTTTTGCAAGCGAAGCTTGCCCGGACCCGGGATGTCCTGCGAGACACCGAAGCCGGTGTAATAAAAATCGCTGCTCTCGTAGCCGGAGAAGGGCTGCGGACTGCCAACCGTGAAATGCTGGAGCGACACTTGTGGATCGGGGATCGTCGCCGCCTGAATGGGGACCTTCGTTTGTGCCTGCCAATGGCTCCGCGCCGCGAGCACGATAGGGCTGCGGGAAAGGGCCTCGTTGACCAGCGCTCGCAGTCGATCCGAACTGATGGATGTCTCAGTGCCGCGTCCCGGTTGAGCGACATCCTGCGCCGTCGCCAGAGCGGGAATGTCATCGGCGCGTGCTGGCGACACAAGGCCGATCAGAATTGCGATCGCGATCAGGGCTGCGAATGAATTTCGCGCCGCTATGCGGCGAATGCTTGCATATGACATTTCACAAAAATCCAACCTTCCAGCCGCGATCGATCGCGGCGCTGATGCGCATCCGCAGGTTTTCTTGAAACCCCGCGTCTCTATCTGCCGATCATATCGGCAAATGTCTTTCCCAATTGTTGCGAGCGAGTAGCGCGCAAGCGTAAGCGGCGGATGCGAAGCATCCACGCTTCAACTCACGTGCTTAAGGGAGGCTCAGATCTGACGGGAACAGAGAAGCGCTAACGAAAGGAGGCGACCGGGCGGCGAGTACCCACAAGTGATGACGCTACTTCGCGCGTGCGAAATCGCAGTTATCACCGCGGTGACCGGCAGGCTCCCGACCGAGTCGAAATGCTGCGCGCCTCGCACTTGATTAGTCGCTCTGTCTGGAACGGCTGGCGCTCGGCAGCAGCTCGGCTGATTTACAGGAGCGCTCTTCGAGCCATTCGCGCAACCTGCCATAGTGGGGCACGCCATCGCCGACGGCACACTCGTGCTTTGCGGAAGCAGCAGGGCGATCAGAATTATGGCCAGAAAGCGCACGACCACCACCATAACCGGACTGTTCAGCTTGTGCAATCTGCTCCATATCCAGGGACCTGATGGCAGTTCCACAGAGGGCGCGATTCAAGTTAGGTACACCAGTGTAACCGCCGCAGATCGGGCATCGCTGCCATCCAGCTGCCAGTCTGTGTCGAATTCCAACTCACGCGGCAGCTGGGGTCTTAAATAATCCATAGCAATGCTGTTGCCACCGGTAGGAGTCGAAGCACGCGTGCGGTAGCGCGGGTGCGCCGCTCCGCTGCGCCGGTGTCGCCCCTGTCAGTCCGGTGTGACAGCGATATTGGTTGTAGAACACCTTGTAGTCCTCGAGCTTGCGTTCGAGGTCGCTCTGGTTCCAAAAACAGATCCGATCCAGATACTCGCGCCGGATGGTTCCGATCGGCCGCTCGACGAAAGTATGCGAACGGGGCGTTGCGGGAATGCTCTTGATCTCATCGACTTCGAGTATCCGAAGGTTCGCTCGCCAGCGATGAAAGCGAAACAGCGGATCATGATCCGAGGATAGATGCCTCGGCAGAGTCTGCCGCGCGATCGCGCGATTGAACATCCGGCAGACTCGGATGCCATCGAGATTGGCAGGCGCGACGCCGAAGCCGACGATCCGACGGGTGTATATGTCCATCACCACCATGACCCAATAGCTCTTGAGCAAAATTGATTCAGTGCGGAAGAGATCGACACTCCACAGACGGTCTCTGGCCTGTCCGATTACCGAGAGCCAGGACGGGCGACCGCCGTCAGGTCCCGGTCGATAGTCGCGGATGAGGATGCGCCGGACGACATCCTTGTTGAGCTCGATGCCGAAGGCATTCGAGATTTGCTCGGCGATCTTGCGGCAGCCGAAGTATGGGTTGCGCCGTTTCATCTCGACCACCGCGTCGATCTTGCCCAAGCGTCTGGGCGACACCAGCAGCGTACAGAATCCAAGAATCACTCGATCCCACGAGGTTAAATTCGGACTCCGGCGCTTCGAGCGCTTCATGATCAGCAACTGGTATTTGACGGCCAGCGATTCAGCCGCGACCGCCCGAACCCCGCCGGGACGGGCCAGCCGCGCCAGGGTCACCAGCAGGTGAGCAAACAGCCTGAACCACAACGTCATGCGGCGCCGGAGTTTAACGCTCTCCCACCGATTCGCGAGCCTGCGCTACGCGACCGTCCTGTGCCAGAATCAGCAATTCGCCACACACAGGTCCGCCCATGCCCGAATTTGCCGCCATCTCCAATTTGTAGGTAAATACTACAGACTGTGTGGCGGATGACGCAGTCCGATGCGAACCGCTCTCCCCGTCAACCGGTTGACGGTTGACAAGGCGGTTGACACTTGAGCGGCGGTTGACGCATGGTGGTTGACGCGCATGACCAAATTCCTAAAACGCTGTTATTTTCCGTTCGAGTCACTCTTGCTCCCGCTCGCGCGGACTAAGACTTTGAGAAGGAACAGCGGCGGTGACTCGTAGAACTCCAGATTTGTCGGCGCATTCAGGGTTTTTAGCAGGCACGGCCGTCACCGAGCATCCGACCGCAGCCTGGCTCTCGCGCCAGGTAACCGAAGCCTTCCCGTGGGACACCGCTCCGCGCTACCTGCTGCGAGACCGCGACACGTCGTACGGGGGATGCTTTCAGGAGCGGGCTCGGGTTATGGGGATCACGCAGGTCGTTACGGCGCCACGCTCGCCGTGGCAGAACGCATACGTCGAGCGCGTGATCGGTTCAATTCGCCGCGAGTGTTTGGATCACATCGTGATCTTTAACGAACGCCATCTGCGCCGCGTCTTGTCCTCGTACGTGGAGTATTACCAACGCACCCGCACGCATCTTTCGCTCGACAAGGATTGTCTGGACCCGCGCCCGATCATGCCGCGCCGGATCGGAAAGGTGATCGCCATCCCGCAGGTCGGCGGCCTGCATCACCGCTACGAGCGTCTGGCCGCCTGATCTGTCCCTGATTCCTGCTCACCGATGGTTGCGAGCCGCCCGGTACGCCGTCGTGTGAAAATCTCTGTATCAGAGGCTTTTTTACCTCGATCCGTAATTGGTCGCCTTTGGTTCAGGTCGCAGCCCGGTTCATTCGATCGCATCAATTCGACAGCTATTATCGCAGCCGCTCAAATTCCGGTTCAGATGGAGCTTCTAGGAGGGACAGCACCGGAGAGTCTCAGTTTCGGCCGGCAGCAGCTCATTCATGCTCGCTTCTCTCTGTCGAGAACCGAGCCGGTGCGCTTCGCGTCATCGTCTGTGAGAAGAGCGTTCGTCAAAGACCCTGGCCTGCTCCCCAATTTCCAGCCAATCAGAAGTAGAGTCGGTCGTTATTTGATCCGCCCCGCGAAACTAGTACGACGGTTCCACGCGGCGAATTTGGCGGATGATCTAAACCGGTCGAAAGAATTCCGCCACTCTGACATTCAGCACCTTCGCCAGCTTCGTCATGGTCGCGAGCGAGGGACTGCGCTTGCCCCGAAGAATTTGGGACAAATGGCCTTTCGAAAAATCTGTTTCCAAGTAAAACCGATCCAGCGACCCGTACTTCTCGAGCACGAGTTGCTGCAAGCGTCGCCGGAACAGAGCTTCCTCGTCCACGGCGGGGAAGTAGCAAAATGGCGGCATCGTGGCGTTTGCAATTGCAAACGCCCGAAGCTACGTGTTCCCCGTCAGCACAAGTTGGACAGTTTAAGGCGATTGAGGAAGAGAGAGTTTTTGGCTCATCTTTAACCGCGGAAGGAGCGGAGAGATGAGATCGAAAATCGAGGCACAGTCGGATGAGGCGGAGAAGGCGGTACGCGACATCAGGCGGGCGACCCGCCGTCACTTGTCGGCTGAGGACAAGATCCGGATCGTGATCGCGGGCCTGCGCGGCGAGGACAGCGTGGCCGAGCTGTGCCGCAAGGAAGGGATCAACCAGAACCTCTACTATCGCTGGTCCAAGGACTTCCTGGAGGCGGGCAAGAAGCGGTTGGCCGGCGATACCGCGCGTGAAGCGACCAGCGACGAGGTCAAAGGGCTGCGGGCGGAGACTCAGCAGCTCAAGGAACTGCTGGCCGAGCTGATGATGGAGAACCGCCTGCTCAAAAAAAGCGTGCTGGCGGATGGGGAGTCCGATATATGAGGTACGCCGCGGACGAGAAGCTGGAGATCATCCGGCTGGTCGAGCAGTCGTCGTTGCCCGTGCGACGCACCCTGGAACAGCTCGGTATCCCGCGCTCCACCTTCTATTGCTGGTACGATCGCTATCGCAGCGGCCAGGCTGGAGGGCTGCAGGATCGCACGCCGGCGCCGCGGCGGGTGTGGAATAAGCTCCCGGCCGCAGTCACTCAGGCGGTGCTCGAGCTCGCGCTCAAGGAGCCGCAGTTGTCACCCCGGGAACTGGCGGTGTCGTTCGTCAACCGGCAGCAGTACTTCGTCTCGGAAGCTTCGGTGTACCGGCTCCTTAAGGCGCACGACCTGATCACCAGCCCGGCCTTCATCCTGCTCAAAGCTGCCGACACGTTCGCTGAGCCCACCACCGCCCCCAATCAACTCTGGCAGACCGATTTTACCTACCTGCGGGTGATTGGCTGGGGCTGGTTCTATCTGTCGACCGTGCTCGACGACTTCTCGCGCTACATCCTGGCCTGGAAGCTGTGCACCACCATGACCGCGACCGATGTTTCCGACACGCTGGCCATGGCTCTGCGCAGTTCCGGCTTGGAGCGGGTCCGCGTTCGGCATCGGCCACGTCTGCTGAGCGACAACGGGCCGTCGTACGTGTCAGCTCAACTCGGCTCCTGGCTCGCGCAGCACGGCATGATGCACACCCGAGGTAAGCCCTATCACCCGATGACCCAAGGCAAGATCGAACGCTACCACCGCTCGATGAAAAACCAGATCCTGCTCGAGAACTATTACCTGCCCGGTCAGCTCGAAGCGCGCCTGGCCGAGTTCGTCGACTACTATAACTCGCGCCGCTACCACGAGAGCCTCAACAACCTCACCCCGGCCGACGTCTACTTCGGCCGTGGTCCAACCGTTTTGTTGCGGAGGGAGAATGTCAAACTGAAAACCATCGAAGATCGACGCCGGCTGCATCTTGAGTTCGCAGCCAAAACTTCAACCCAGATGAGCCAGATCCTCTCTTAATTCCGATGCTAACTTGTCCAATAGGTTCTGACGACGTACAACTCAATCCGTGATCTTCCGAGGCTACGGCAGGACTCAGGAGAGGATCCATTTGACGAGGACGATTACAGATCCCCACGGAGTCGGCGCTGGGACGGCTGGGCGCCTGGAAGTCTCGCTCGCCACTTCCGCCGACACCCAGGCGCTTGGTAGAGGCGCGACACTGGCTACGACACTGTCGCCTTCGTGGCGAGCCGCCGCGCGCTCAATGTCACTCCACACGTCTCGCAGAATGAGCGTCGTCTTCGGCCGAGAGGAAGTGCAGAGCCTTCTTCGATTTGTTATTCGTAATAATCGCTTTCGAGTCTGAAGCTCGCCGCCGCACCTTTAAGGACGTCCAGAAGGCTTAGCACGATCGCGCCGAAGCGCTGATGCTAGCGCTGGGAAAGCCGCCGGCGGTATTTGAGCCGCGGCAGGTGAGCGCCTTGGAGGAGGGACATCCCTATTGGGGGTTCACGGAAGTGCCATACGACGACGAAGATGGAGTTTTTAGTAGCCACAAGGGGCCGCGGAACAAATCATCGGCATCTTGTCGGATAATTTGGCGCATTTTCCGGGTTATTGTAGTCAGACTGTACGTATCCTGAGGACGGGGCATGGTGCATAGCGCAGGAGTTTTTCAGCAGTGCCGCCGATCAAAAGATCAACTAGGTGAGTTCGTCCACGCATAGACATGACTATAAGGTCAACCTTGAGCTTGCCCACCAGCTCCCCGATTACTTCGTGAACGACGCCAAAGTGGAGTTCGGAACGGGATTTTGGGTAGAGCTGCATAGCTTCGTTCTCGAAACGCTTGAGCTCGACCGATGCCGTCTCGCCGTAATGCTCGAGCAATTTTGTGGGCTCATACCAACGCCCGACCCCGTAAGGTAACGGCTCAACTACGTGAACGAGCACCACTTCGGATTCGTGCTCGCGCGCCAATTCTATCGCGTATTTCAACGCCGCGAGCGAATGTTCGGAAAAGTCCGTAGGCACCAGAATCCGTTCTATTTTCATTGTTCTTCCTCAGACGAAGAAAAATGCTCAAGATTCATTGGAAAAAAGCCATCGAGTGCAAAACCGCGAAACAGAAAATCAGCAACAGGACCCCGGTGCCAAGGCCGATCCTTGCCCACTCGCGGCTCGTGATTCCCAGTCGGCTCGCGGCGACGATATTGGGTATGTTGCCGGTGACAAGCGCCCCTCCGCTGATCAGCAAACCGAGGAACGCCGCGCGCTGCTGATTCATACTCAGAGAGGGTGATATCTCCACGGCCGCCAGAGTCGAATTGTTGACGACTGCAGAAAGGGTGTTCATCCAAAACAGCAATCCCTCTGGAAGGCGATGGATGTACGCATCGACCACCGGCCTGAGCCCGCCCGAAAGTGCCACAAGTCCGGCGATAAAAACGTACACCTTGCCGGGACGAATTAACAGGACAGTCCACCACGAATCCTTTTCTTGAGTTGTATCCAGCGGCTCGCTGGAAGCGAACGGTAAAAACAAGATGGGAACCGCGGCGAGAATGACGCCGACAACAACGAATGGGCCGAGAAGATGAGTAAGGTACCAGAAGTCGGCGTGCAGAGAGCGGAGAACGACTGCAATACCGGGCATGCCCAAAGGCGTGAGGCCGGCGCCGAAGCCGATTGCGAAACACGCAAATACCGTCGCGGCAATTTCTGCCCATCGTTCACAACGAAGCAGGGAAACTGCTTCCACGAACACGAGGGCAGATACGACCGGAGTTATGAAGGCTGCAAGGAAGCCGAGTACGATCGCGAGACAGAAACAGAGAATCCGCGGGTCCAGCAGTCGGATTACCCGGCAAAGTACTTGATCGAGATAGTCCCTCAGAAGACGAAAAGTGGCGCCAAAAACCAAAACGGCCACCGTGAATGACAGAGGTTCAGTCAAGGCTGCCCGGACGAGCGTCGCGTCGAATTGTCGCATGACGCAGGCTGTCAGCACTCCGATCAGTAGGAAAAAAATCTCGGTGTTCCGTTCGATCGGCTTTACAAGGATTGGTCCTAGCAGGACCGCTAGGATCGTCAAGGATGTAAGGATCACTGTCATCATCTCCCCGCAACTAATACAGCAATGCAGCGTTCGTGCAATCACGAAAACATCAAGGTTTCTTCGCGGAGCGAACTGGAACGGGTGCGCCTTTGGCGCGCCAACTCCCAGTCTCCTAGTTTCGCGGTGGATCAGCTCAAATTACGGTCCAGACGGGATTGTTGGTAGGGACAGGGGTCAGATCTCGCTGTGATCTGTGTGCCTTTCCCGCCGTATACAACGGCGACGCGGTTCCCGGGGGAGCAGCCCGAAGAACTCTAGCAACTGCCAACCAAATTGTAACGCTTTGTAGAATGAAATGGCAGACTTTCAAAAATCGAATGTTTGGAAAACCCAACCGACCAAAACCTTCCAATCTGGCTTGAGGTTTCCGCGGGCATGGTTCCTGCTCGGTGTAAGGGTGGCGGCAACCAAACCAGACAGACGGACATGAAGAGAATAGAAGCAGTAGTGAAGCGCTCGGCCTTGGACGACTTTCACCGATGCGCCAGGCAGCTTGGAATCTTCGGATTTGACCTATCCGAGGACCGTACCAAGCGTCGGGACCATCAACGACTCGCTACCGCCGGCGAGTATGCTCCCGACGCCACGTCGAGGTTCAAAGTGGATTTCGCGGTCCTCGATGAAGAGACCAAGCCCACCGTTCACGCCGTTCTCGAATCGGTCCATCCTGAAAGCATCGCAATCTTTAAATTCGATCACGATACACAGCCGCAAACGTCAACGCGGCGCAATTCACCCCAAAAGTTCAAAAGTTTGCCTTAGGCGAAACGGCCAGCGAGGCTCGCTGGCTTGGAGTGAACCGGCGATGATCGGTCTGCACGAAATCCTTTATCGTCTCGCTGCTGGGACTCCTGGCGACGTCCTCGTCCAGCGGGCAGGCTGTAGCCCGTTCACGAGTTTTGCCTGATGGTCGGCCGTTCTTGTGGCGGGAATCGTGCCTGCCGCCGCCCAAGATATTCGTCGGTACCGGATCCCACGTGGCGATTTTCTCCCAGGCGATAGCCGGAGGCGCAGTGCTCGCAGTGGTTGCGCACGCGATGATTTGGAATCGATCCATGAGGGGGGATCGTTTGTTGTGCTGCCGACCGTCGCAGGCTTTCTGTTCGCGTTGCGGCTGGCACTGGCTCAGTCGTTCGTCTGATTGATAGGCCTCATTACCGGCAAGTCAATTGCCCGTGGCGCGTAAAGCCATGCTTGAACCGTCCGCCATCAGTTTGGCCGGGCTTCCAAAAGCACCCTACAATAAAGGCGACGCGTCCGATGAAGGTTCAACGTCAATGCTACCCGCCGATCGCACTATATGATACCGGTATCATCGGCGTGCCGAATCGAGTCCTCGCCTCGGCCTCAGCTCCTCAAAGGCTTATGCATCCGAAGACAAATAAGTTCGAACGCATTTCTCCTTTAACAAAGAGACACCGTTTTCCGGCGAGTGCAGCGTAATCAGCACTATCGGATCGCTGTCAAGTCCTCGGAGGAGTACGTCATCGCTAGGTTTGCGGATCCGAGTTCTCGGTATGCACAGCACAATACAGAGCTCAATCGAGACGATACCGTTTTCGCTGGTGCCACAGGGTCGAGATGCGGATGCCCAGGGTCGGCGCGGCCCTATCGCCCCTGCAAAGAGAAGCGGCGGGTCCGCTTGTTCGGACCCGCCGCCGGCGCATCGCTGCGCGATTAAGTGGTTTAGCTGCGCCGCCGCGCGTCAGAAGGCATAAATGAAGTTGGCGTCCAGGGTGTCCTGGCCGCGCCACAGATGCTGCGCGCCGGTCACAGGGTCGAAGCGATTGTTGTTGGTGAACACTTTCTCATCCGAATTGTCATGCCGGTATTCCAAACGTGCGAGGAGTCCCGTCACTTCGGGTATTTTGTAGCTCAACGTTTCGGTGATCTCCCACACCGTCTGGCCGGTGCCCGTCGTGCGCGCTCCGTCCTTGTCCTGGAAGAATTCGCCGCGAGTCGCCGACTCGAGCGAAGGGGTGAAGTCGTACACCAGGTACTGCGCCATTCCCTGCCACGACGCGCTGTGACCGTTGATCACCGGTCCTTCCTCGGACGCGTACAGGTATTCATTCTGAAGCGTCAGGTTGGGGATGAACGACGGCTTCCAGGTCGCGATCCCATCGATCGTGCCTAGATTCGAATTGGACTTGCCCAACAGGTTCGGCCCCCACATGCTGTTGACCACGAAGCTCAGCGACTTGTCCTTGTTGTTGAGTGTCAATGCGCCTTCATAGTTGGGACCGCCGTTGTTGAATGCTGCGGGATCATCCCATCCGTTGTTGAGGCCGGCCGTGGCAGAAACGTAATCGTTGAAGGTGTAGCCCGCGCGGATGCCCGTATGAGTCAGCGGTTCGCCCAGGGTAAACAGTAGGCCGCGACTCTCGTTGAAGTTCAGATTGTTGTACGTGTTGATCGTTTCCGCGCCCATCATCGTCACGAAACGCCCTGCCTGCAGGCTGACGCCCGATCCGATTGGTGCAGTATAAGTCAGGTAGTACTGCGTCGGATCGAACCATTGAGGACCAACGTGCGAGGTGTTCGAGTAGTGCGTAACCGCCGAAATCGAGTTCGCGACCTGGCCGAAGTTGAGATCGCTCACGAATCCGACCGTTCCATCGCGCTCGATATGCAGGTTGCCCTGCGTAAGCTGGAATCCGTCCTCGTCCCAGGCGCGGTACACGTTGACGTTGCCGTTCGGTTGATTGAAGTTATGCTCGTAGCCCGCATCCACCAGCGCGTGGACGCTGATGCCAAGGTTGTCCGACAGATCTTTCTTGATATCGCTGACATCCTTTTCGACCAGGCCGACGTGCTCGCCGATTGTGGCCGGCTTCGCGCCGGCCGTCGCTGGCACCGCGACCGTCATCGCCGCCTCTATCTTTTTGACCTCGCTGGTTGTGTCGTCGGTCTGCTTCTGCAGATTGCTCATCTGGCCAGACAGCGCGTCGAGCCGCTGCTGCTCGCTGGTGCTGGCGACGACGGTGGTTGTGGTGACCGTCTTGTGGTGATGTTTCGTCGTCGTCGTTTCTGCCCAGGCATTCGCGTTGCACAGCAATCCAATTACTGCGACGCCGGCAATCAGGTGAAGCCTGGCAGCGACCCGGGTCGTTCTTCTTCTGTTCACTCTCTCCTCCTCCGAAATGTGCCGCCTTCAGCCGCGGCTTTCTGCGCCCGCACGTAGCGGGCTACGGTGATGAACCGGCTGGCTTGGCTACAAGATTCATACGTAGGTTTCATCGATACTTCCCTGAAAGGCTTGAGTTGAGGCATTTGCCTGTGTCTCGAACCCTGCGATACACACATGTAACATCCTTGCCGGCCGCTATTGGCTCAATCGAGATGATACCGTTTCCGTTTGTGCCACAGGGTCGAGATGCAGATGCCTAGGGTCGCCGCCGCATCTTCGAGAGTTGGCGCCAATGCGAGCACGCGCCGGATGTGCTCCTGCTCGATCTGCTCGAGCGTGGATTGCTCGGGAAGGTTTCCGTTGCGCGGAGCGCTCGGTTGAAAAAGGATGTCGGGCAGATCTTCCTTGCGCAGCGTCGCGCCGCGGCTCAGCACGACTGCGCGCTCGACGGCATTGCGCAGTTCGCGGATGTTGCCCGGCCATGAATAGGCGACCAGAGTTTTGCGAGCTTCGTCCGAAAACTGCAATCCGATGCGGCTATTGCGAGCGGCAGTCTCGGCGAGAAACATTTCGGCGAGCGGCAAGATGTCTTCGGGCCGTTCGCGCAATGCGGGCACGCGGAGGCTGATGACATTCAATCTATAGTATAAGTCGCTGCGAAACCGCGCGGCGTTGATCTCCTGCGAAAGACTGCGGTTGGTTGCTGCGATGATACGGGCATCGACTTTGATGGTCTGCTCTCCGCCCACGCGTTCAAAACGCTCATCCTCCAAGAAACGGAGGAACTTGGATTGCAACCCGGGCGATAGCTCCGCGATTTCGTCGAGGAATACCGTACCGCCATTTGCCGCTTCAAGGCGCCCGGGCTTGTCTTTGATCGCACCCGTAAAAGAACCCTTCATGTGCCCGAAGAGCTCGCTTTCCAGCAGATGCTCCGAAAGCGTCGTGCAATTGACGATGACGAACGGCCGCTCGCGGCGTGAACTCCATTCGTGGATCTGCCGCGCGAGAACGTTCTTGCCGGTGCCGCTCTCCCCAGTAAGCAGGATTGTCGCGTCGCTCGACGCCGCAGCATGAGCAGTCTCTATCAGGGAGCGGAATTCATGGCTCCCGGTTGTTAGCAGCGGTACGCCATCGATCGAATTTCGAAGGGCTCGATTTGCGGTGCGCAGTTCCTTTACTTCGAGTGCACGGTCGACCACGTGCTGAATCTGATCGAGCGAGAATGGCTTGGTGACGTAGTCGTAAGCGCCGGCTTTCATCGCGGCCACAGCATTCTGGATCGTGCCGTACGCAGTCATCAGTATCACGATCGTGGTCGGAAATTTTGCTTTGATCGCGTTGAGCAGCTCGAGGCCGTTCATCTCGGCCATTCGCCAATCGCTCAGAACGAGATCGAACGCCCCATCGCGATCCATCAGGGCGAGCGCCTCGCGTCCGCTTTCGGCTATGGCAATCTCGTGCTCCCGTGAACCCAAGAAGTGCCCGAGGGTCTCGCGGATGTTTTTTTCATCGTCAACGACGAGGAGTTTTGCCATCTAGGTGCACCGCGCGTGAGGTAGCTGGATAACAAAGGTACTTCCTTTTGTGGAGGAATCGAGAAATATCCTGCCGCCGTGCGCTTCGACTATCTCTTTGGCTATGGCAAGGCTGAGTCCCGCGTATCCGTTGTCAAGCCCTTCCGGTTTCCATTGGGGACATTGTTCGAGGAGGACGTCGCGAAGCTCGATCGGTACTCCGCGCCCTGAATCGGAAACTGATATTCGTAGCGATTGTCCGTCCCGGCCAGCCGAGACCTCGACTGATCCGCCCTCCGGAGTGAAGCTGACCGCATTGGCGATTAGCCTCGATAGCACCCACGAGAGCTTCACCGGATCCCCGTAGCAGTCCAGGGCTCTCTCAACATGGGTCCTGAGCGCGACTTCCTTCTGTGCGGCCTGCAGCAAAAACTTTTTCGTAACCGAGGCCACGAGCCTGGCGAAATCAAACGTGACGCTCCGGACTGCGATCGAAGTGGTTTCATTGCGCGTGACGTTCAAAAGACCATCGGACAAATCGCGGATGCGAGCCAAATCCTCGACCACCGTCTCGATGATTTCATGCTGCTTCGGATCGGACGTTTTTCTCTGAAGCAATTCGATTGCGAGCGACAGCGATGTGAGCGGCGTTTTGAGTTCATTCGAAAGCGTGGCGATCAAGTTCGTGCGCGCGCTCTCCTTGTCACGAAGATAAGTCACGTCATGAAGAGTGATCATTGTGCCAAACGCAGCGCCACCATCGAGATCCAGCGGTGCGGCCTTCAACAGGTACGCATGATCGCGTCCGCGAACGTGCAGGATCACTTCTGCCTGCTGCTCACCCCTTGGATAGCCGAGGACGCGTTGCAGGGCGGCTCGGACATGCACGTAGTGACTATTGTTGCTTTCGAGGTCGTAGAACGAACGGCCGAGGATTTCGTGCCGGTCAATACCAAGTATCAGTGCGGCTTGCTCATTGAGATGGGTAACAACATCGTCGAGGTCTATCAGAATCGCTGCGACGTCGAGGGCATCCAGGATTGCCGCCGTCCTGCCATTTTCACCAATATTGGCTGTGGCATCCATAGAGGGAACCTAACCCAGTGCCAGCGGCCCCCCGGCGTTTGCGCCGGGAGCCGCCCTTCAGTTTATTCGGGCGGAAACGTGATTCTCTTTGTCGATGCCGCCGCCCACATGGACAGCGAGCACTGGACACGGCGCCTGTCGCAGGAGCCTTTCCGCCAGGCTTACCCGAATCCTCTCGAAGAATCCGTGGTGCGAGCGAGCTGCCACCACGATCAGGTCGACATTCAGCTTTCGGGCAAGCTCCGAGATGGCCTCGTGGAGGATACCGAAATGAACTTCGCCGGTGCACTTTGGATACAGGGCGACCGCACGCTTTGCTAACCGGGCGAGCTGGTTTCGGCCGTCCTCTGCGCAATGCTCCAGGAACTGAGTTGAATCTGACCAGCTGCCTGCTGCGTCCGGCAGGGGTTCGATGACGTGCACGAGTACAATCTCTGAATAGTGCTCACGCGCGAGGTCGATTGCGCGTTCGAGCGCTGCAAGCGAGCGCCGCGAAAAGTCAGTTGGTACCAGAATTCTTTCGATTTTCATCTTCGTATACCTCGGACTTGCGGCTTTAGCGTCTGATGCTAGTGCAGCGAGTCGAGGGCCAAGTTTAGCTTCAACACGTTTACCCCAGGCTCTCCGAAAAGCCCGAGCCAACGGCCGTGCGTATTGTCCTGAATAAGTTGGCGCACGGCGTCAGGGTTGACTGCGCGGGCCTTGGCGACGCGCTCGGCCTGCAGATCGGCGGCAGCAGGACTGATATCGGGATCGAGGCCGCTGCCCGAGGCAGTCACCAGATCGATCGGGACCTGGGAAGCCTGCACGCCTTCGCTCTGCGTCACATCCTTGATCCGCTTACCAACAGAGTCCATTAGAGCCTTGCTAGTAGGACCAAGATTGGAACCACCCGAGCTGGTTGCGTCATAGCCGTTGCCCGCCGCGGACGGCCGGCTATGGAAGTATTTGGCTGAAGCAAAGCTTTGGCCGATCAGCTCGGAGCCAACGATTGTGCTATCCTGCGCGAGAAGGCTCCCTTCGGCCTGGCGCGGAAACATCGCGTAACCAATGGCGGTCATCGCGACCGGATAAAGGAGGCCCAGGAGCAGCGTCAAAATGACGGTCATTCGAATGGAAATCCATAATTCACGCATCGCGATGGTCTCCTACGCAAGATGCAGCGACACAACGATTACGTCGATCAGTTTGATTCCGATGAAGGGAACGATGAGCCCGCCCACGCCGTAGATTAGCAGGTTGCGAGTCAGAATTGCGGCGGCGCCCAGCGGACGGTATTGCACGCCGCGCAGAGCCAGAGGGATCAGCACAATGATGATTAGTGCGTTGAAGATAACCGCTGACAGAATAGCGCTCTGCGGATTGTTGAGGTGCATGATATTAAGCGCCTGCAATTCCGGATACGCAAGCAGGAACATCGCCGGTATGATCGCGAAGTACTTGGCTACGTCGTTGGCTATCGAGAAAGTGGTCAGCGCTCCGCGTGTGATTAGCAACTGTTTTCCGATTTCGACCACTTCCATGATCTTGGTCGGGTTCGAGTCGAGATCGACCATGTTACCGGCTTCGCGCGCCGCCTGAGTGCCGGCATTCATGGCGATTCCAACATCAGCCTGTGCCAGTGCTGGAGCGTCATTGGTGCCGTCACCGATCATCGCGACCAGCTTGCCCTGGGCTTGCTCCTCGCGAATGAGCCGCAGTTTGGTCTCGGGTGTGGCTTCGGCCTGGAACTCATCTACGCCGGACTCGTGAGCAATCGCGGCCGCCGTGAGCGGATTGTCGCCAGTGATCATGACGGTCTTCAGGCCCATTGCCCGAAGCCGCGCGAAGCGCTCACGGATACCTTCTTTGATAACGTCCTTGAGATGGATGACACCGAGAACGCTAGAGTTTTCGGCGACGACCAATGGAGTGCCGCCGCTCCGTGCGATTCGCTCAACGATTCCCGCCAGCTCCGCAGGCAGCGTGCCGCCATTACCCTCGACAAACTTGACGACCTGGTCCGTCGCACCCTTGCGGATTCGCCGACCGTTCAGATCAACGCCGCTCATCCGCGTCGTCGCCGAGAACGGGATGAACTGCGCTTCCTTGTCGGCGAATTCGCGTCCGCGCAGATTGAAGTCACGTTTGGCCAATGCAGTGATGGAGCGGCCCTCCGCTGTTTCGTCCGCGAGCGAGGCGAGTTGGGCCGCGTCGGCGAGCCGCTCGACTGGCACTTCGAGCATGGGTATGAACTCGGTTGCCATCCGATTACCGAGAGTGATAGTGCCGGTCTTGTCCAGGAGCAAGGTGTCTACATCGCCCGCCGCTTCGACCGCGCGCCCCGACATCGCGAGCACATTATGTTGTACGAGCCGATCCATGCCGGCGATGCCGATGGCCGAGAGCAATCCGCCAATAGTCGTCGGGATCAAGCAGACCAGCAGCGCCACCAGGACTGGTAGCGACAGTATAGTGCCACCATAGAGCGCAAAGGGCTGCAGGCTTACACAAACCAGTATGAATACTAGAGTCAACCCCGCGAGAAGAATGCTAAGTGCGATCTCATTGGGCGTTCGCTGGCGCTCCGCGCCTTCGACGAGGGCAATCATCCGGTCGAGGAAAGTCTCGCCGGGATTAGCGGTAATTCGAACCTTGATCCAGTCGGAAATCACGGTGGTTCCACCGGTGACGGCGCTGCGATCACCTCCACTTTCCCGGATAACCGGAGCGGATTCGCCAGTGATTGACGCTTCATTCACCGCGGCGATTCCTTCAATGACTTCGCCGTCGCCCGGTATTACCTCGCTGGCTTCGACCCGAACGATGTTGCCACGTCGCAACGCCGTCGCAGGAACGATTTGAATCTCGCCGCTCGCCGTAACGAGCTTGGCCTTGGTTTCGGTGCGGGTTTTGCGCAGGTTGTCAGCCTGTGCCTTGCCGCGCCCTTCGGCCATAGCCTCGGCGAAGTTGGCGAACAGCACGGTGAACCATAGCCAAATCGCGATCTGGAATTCGAAACCCGCCAGGCTGCTTCGGGCGCCGAAGAAATCGCGGACGAGAATAATCGTCACCGCCAATGCGGTGACCTCGACCACAAACATCACGGGGTTTCGGATCTGGACGCGCGGGTCGAGCTTTCGCAACGAGTCACCCAGCGCGACTCGGACTATGTTGCGATCCCAAAGAGAAGGTACTTTTCGATCACTCATGGATATTCTTCCGTCGTCCTAGTAGAGGTGTCCCGCCATCATCGCCAGGTGTTCGACAACTGGGCCGAGAGCCCAGCTGGCAAAGAAGGTCAGAGCGCCAACGATCAATACGACCGCGATCAGCAGAACCACAAACACGCTTCCGTTAGTAGGAAATGTGCCGGCGCTCTCTGGTACCGCTTTCTTGTGTACTAGTGAACCGGCGATAGCCAGCACCGGAATCATCATCATGAACCGCCCGAAGAGCATCACGAACCCGAGAGTCCAGTTGTAAAAAGGCGTATTAGCACTCAGGCCCGCGAATGCAGATCCGTTGTTTGCGGCACAGGAGCTGTAGGCGTACAAAATTTCAGAAAAGCCGTGTGGTCCCGGATTCGCAATTCCAGCAAGTCCCAATTTGTTGGTGGCTGCTACAGCCGTTGGCAGAAGTATTACCGCGGGAAAGATTAGGATATAGAGCATCGCCAATTTCATTTCTCGAGATTGAATCTTCTTGCCTAAATACTCCGGCGTCCGGCCCACCATCAGACCGGCGATGAAAACGGTCAGCACCGCCATCACGATCATGCCGGCGAGACCGGTTCCTACTCCCCCGAAGACGACTTCTCCCAAGTGCAAATTCAGCAGCGGCACCAGTCCACCTAGTGGGGTGAAGCTGTCATGCATGGAGTTAACCGATCCGTTCGATGCGTCCGTGGTGGCCGTCGCCCAGATCGCGGAATCGACGATTCCAAAGCGGACCTCCTTGCCCTCCATATTACCGCCGCTCTGGGTTGCGGTTGCGGATTGATCGATACCCAGCTTCGCAAACTGAGGGTTGCCACGCTGTTCGCTCCAGTTCGCGACTGTTACGCCCATCAAGAAAAGCAATCCCATCGCGGCAAACAGCGCCCAGCCCTGCCGCCTGTCTCCTGCCATTTTTCCAAAGGTATGAGTCAAGCCTGCGCCCAGCGCGAAAAGCGCGAGCATTTCAAGCAAATCGGTCAGTCCAGTAGGATTTTCATAAGGATGAGCTGAATTGGCGTTATAAAAACCTCCGCCATTGGTGCCGAGCTGCTTGATCGCGATCTGCGACGCCACAGGACCCTGGGCAATCGTCTGAGTGGCATGCTCAAGAGTCTTAACTTGCGTGTACGCGCTGAAGTTCTGAGGGACTCCTTGCCAGATCAGAATCAGCGTGAACACCACGCAGATAGGCACGAGAACCCACAGGGTTGCTCTGGTCAGATCGTACCAAAAGTTTCCGAGAGTTTTCATCTCCCGACGCACAAAGCCGCGAATCACCGCGATCGCGAGGGCAAGACCTGCCGCTGCCGAGACGAAGTTGTGGAAGGCGAGCCCAGCCATCTGAGTCAGATAGCTCATCGTTGTCTCAGGGGTGTAGCTCTGCCAGTTGGTATTGGTGATAAAGCTAGCCGCAGTATTGAACGACGAATCGGTCGAAATTGCGCCTAGCCCTTGCGGATTAAGTGGCAGCAAACCCTGCAAACGCTGGAGTGCGTATAACACTACCATTCCGACCAGGCTAAAAAGTAACAGCGATGTCGCGTATTCGATCCAGGTCTGCTCCGTCGCTGGTTCAACGCCGCACAGCCGATAGATAAACCGCTCTGCAGGCACAAGTACCGGATCCAGGAAAGTGCGCTCTCCCGCGAACACCCTCGCCATGTAAAGGCCGAGCGGAACGCTGATCGCGATAATGATCAGGGAGAAGAGCGCGATCTGAATGATTGCATTTGAATTCATGGTTCGATTGGTCCTGTCACAACTTCTCAGGATGTAACATCGCGTAAACCAGATAGACTGTCAGCGCGACAGCGCATATCAACCCCAAGAAATTCTCTGCGTTCATAGACTCTCGCATCCTTGTACGTAGGCGAGCGCGATCAGGAAAAACACCACCGTCGAAATCAATACGATTATGTCCATCATGTGTGATTCCTTACCTTTCTGGAATTTTTGAAATGAAAATTGGCCGGTTCAGTCCCGTGATCAGTTTCCCTTTCCTTACGAATGTTCTCCGAAGGAGTACAGAGCAAGGGCTGTGCCTAACAAATTAGCCGTGTGTTTCCTTCTGGAATGGCGGAAGCGGAGCCCAAAGCTATCAAAATGAAAAGCCTGCGAAACTTCATTTTGCATTGCCGGGCGGCAAGCTAGAGAGGACGAATCGGAATCGCGGATCTCGATGGGCGCCCTAGGTGAGAGTTTGCACGTACAAGCGGACCTCATTCCCCATATTACCCGAGGTCCGCTTTGTGGGTCTATTGCGGCTGCCCGTATTTGTTTCTCAGTTCGAGGTTGAGCTGAAGCACGTTGACGAACTTCTCACCGAAGAGCCCGCCGAACGGGGCTCCCGCGTTGGCTTCGACCATCTGCTCAATCTCGCTGCGAACCTGTTTCGGATCGCGCTTGGTATCGGCAGCCCACTTCTGGGAAATGCGATCCAATTGATACTCGGCGTTCTGCAAACTGATATGAGGATCGAGACCCGAGCCTGACGCCATTACCATGTCGGCCGGGACATCCTGCAGGGGTGCATCGGCATGCTCCTGACGCCACATGTCGAAGAAGATCGACTGGATATCCGAACCCTGATTAACGGGCTCAATTGCGGTAGTTGTTTTTCCGCCAGCGCCTTGGTGAGTAACGGCCGAGGGGAACTTGCCAGGGTTCTCTTTCGAGAACGTTTCGAAAAAGAGCACCGCCAGATCAGCGGCCTTTGGATCCGGCGTGCCGGGATTGTCCTTCTTCCACTTAGATACTTCGTTCGGATGCTTCTTGGTCCAGTCGTCAACGTATGCGGCGTGTGTCGGATCGGCACTCACCCAGCCTGTCGCGAGTTCATTGTGAGCATCGTCCCACTGCGCGACGATGTGCGGCTGTCCGCCGAACTTGTCCTGCTGAAACCAGGCCTCAATATCCGGCGCAATCTGCTGACCCTTTTTCGGGCCGTCGCTGTATACCACGATCGGACCAAGCGAACGCGCGACACGATCGCGCAGAGCGTAGTTCGAAGCGGAAAGGTTCGAGGGTGCCGACGCCGATGCGTCGTATGACGCCGCCGACGGCCGCGGCTGAAAATACTCATCCTTGGTGAACGGCTGCGCGATGAGCACCGAGCCGACCGGCTTCCCATCCGGGCCATTGACGATGCTGCCGTTGGCCTGGAAGGGGAAGAAAACCTGCCCAATCGCCCAGAGCACCGCCGGGTAGATTATGCAGACCGTCGGAACGACGAACAGGAATAGCAATAAACTCTTCGAAAAATAGCGTGACATGGCTTTACCTCTCGATGCCTCCCATTAAGAGATCAGGTGTGCTGCGACCATGATCATGTCGATCAGCTTGATTGCGACGAATGGCAGAATGACACCGCCCAAACCCCAAACCAGCAGGTTTCTACGCAGCAGCGCATCGGCACCCAGTGGGCGATAGCGCACTCCGCGCAGAGCGACCGGAATGAGTAGCGGAATGACTATCGCGTTGAAGATGACCGCCGAAAGAATAGCCGATGTCGGTGAATGCAGGTGCATGACATCCATCGCCTTCAGCCATGGTAGCGTCCCGGCGAATAGCGCAGGCACGATCGCAAAGTATTTCGCGACGTCGTTGGCGATCGAGAAGGTAGTCAACGCTCCTCGCGTCATCAGCAGCTGCTTGCCGATCTCAACGATCTCCAGCAACTTGGTCGGGTTGCTGTCGAGGTCGACCATGTTGCCAGCTTCTTTGGCGGCCTGAGTGCCCGAGTTCATCGCAAGGCCAACGTCGGCCTGAGCCAGCGCCGGCGCGTCGTTGGTGCCGTCACCAATCATCGCGACGAGCTTGCCGTCGGCCTGCTCCTTGCGGATGTAAGCGAGTTTCGATTCGGGCGTGCACTGCGCTACGAAGTCATCGACTCCTGCCCTCTTCGCGATCGTCGCGGCGGTGAGCGGATTGTCGCCCGTGATCATGACGCTGTGCACGCCCATCCGGCGCAGGCGTTCCAGGCGCTCGCTGATGCCGGTCTTCAGAACATCTGAGAGTACGACGACGCCGACGATATTGGCGCCATCGGCGACAGCGAGCGGGGTAGCCCCCTGAGAGCCGATCTCTTCGACTGTGGGCTGTAGATCAGCTGGAACGGTCCCGCCTTGACGTTCTACGAAGCGGATTACCGCGTCCGGCGCGCCTTTGCGGATTTGGCGGCCATCAGGAAGATTGACACCGCTCATGCGGGTTTGCGCGGAAAATGCAACGAACTCGGCGCCCTTCGGAGCCGTTACATCCGCTGGAGTTCCGCCATGGTCGAAATGGAGTTTGACGATGGTCTTTCCCTCGGGCGTTTCATCGGCGATCGAGGCAAGTGCAGCGAGACGTCCGACCTGTATAGCAGCGTATTTCCCGACGGACACAAAATCAGTCGCGTGCCGATTACCCATCGTGATCGTGCCGGTCTTGTCGAGCAGCACGATATCGATATCACCTGCGGTCTCAACCGCTTTGCCGCTCTTGGCCAGAATGTTCGCCTGAAGGGCACGGTCCATGCCGGCGATTCCGATCGCGGCCAGCAAAGCACCGATCGTTGTCGGAATCAGGCATACGAGCAGCGCCACCAGGGTGGGAACGTCCGTGCCGAGGCTCTTCAGCGGTTCTGTGATTCCGAGATAGCCCATCATATAGATCTCGGCATTGAGCGCCATTGGCCACAGTGGCACGACAACGATTAGGAAGATTAGCGTGAAGGCGGTGAGCACCAGGCTCAGTGCGATTTCGTTTGGCGTGCGCTGACGAACCGCGCCTTCGACGAGAGCAATCATGCGATCGAGGAACGACTCTCCTGTGGCGGCCGTAATCTTGATGATTATCCGGTCAGAAAGAACGCGCGTCCCGCCCGTCACGCCCGAACGATCGCCGCCTGATTCGCGGATAACGGGGGCTGACTCGCCGGTTATCGCGGACTCATCGACTGACGCGAAGCCTTCAATAATCTCGCCGTCACCGGGGATGATCTGGCCAGCCTCGACCACGACCCGGTCGCCGGGGTTCAGATCGGCGGACGAAACCTCCTCGATAAAATCCTTGCCCTTGAGCCTATAGGCGGGAGTGTCCTTGCGCGCCTTGCGCAGTGACTCCGCCTGGGCACGCCCGCGAGCTTCGGCGAGCGCGGTAGCGAAATTTGCGAACAGCACCGTCAGCCACAACCAGAAGTCCAGTGCAATGAAATAGCTGATCGGAACCTGGCTCACCGATTGACTAAGAACCGCCTGTATGATGAACAGGAGCGTTAATACCGAGCCGATTTCGACGACAAACATGACAGGATTGCGCCACTGAACGTCGGGCCGCAGCATCAGGAATGCATCCTTGATCGCCGGCCACATATGCTCCGGCGCGAACAGAGCCTGGGCTCGCGATCGTCGCGGCGGCACGGGCGGCTGAGGCACGATATTCAGTTCGGGTGGCATAGGTATGTTCCTTACAGCTTCCATTTTCGAGACTTCCTCGATTCAGTACTTCTTGTCTAGCGATCCATCTATGCGCCTGGCGCATCCGACCCAAAGGCGGATTCCTCTAGAACCATTCCGGGCGAACCAGTGCTACGGTCAGGTACACGAAGAGAAAGACACAGGCGGCGGCGGTGACGTAGATCATGACTAACCTCGTTGATTTAGATTTGCTCGCAGGCGTAGAGGAAGGCGAAGCATAGTCCCAACACCGCGATGCCGAGCCCGAAAGTAAGCGGTATCCAAGTCCAAAGATCCATAGTGCGTGCCTCCAAAAATGATCCGTCCGTCTGAGCCTAAATCGTTGATACGAGACAATTCGCTATCCACCAAAGGGCAGCGGTCCGAGATGTTCCGCGACGGGGCCGAGTGCCGCAACCGGCAGGAATAGCAGCGCACCCAGGATCACAATCGTGCCCGTCAAAAGGAAGGCAAACGTCGGTGTATCGTCACGCATGGTCCCTAACCCGAACGGCGCAGCCTTCTTCGCGCCCATGCCCGCAGCGAGTGCGATAGGAGCGATAATCGGAATAAAACGGCTAAGGCAGATGACTATGACCGTCGCGATATCCCATGGACGGCTCGTCGGGGCCGGGCTGGGATTGTCGTTAAGACCCCAGGTATCGCCGAGACCTTCGAAGCCCGAACCGTTGTTGGCGGACGCCGATGAGAACTCGTACATTATCTCGGAGAATCCGTGGGGTCCCGGATTGAACTCGGCCTTCTGCCCCCAGCTAGTAGCCGCAAAAATACCGGTCGGCCACAGAATCATGATCGGATGAATCAGCAGACCGATCATCGCGAGCTTCATCTCCCGGCCGCCGATCTTTTTGCCTAGATACTCCGGCGTGCGACCGACCATCTGCCCGGCGACGAACACACCGATGATCAGAAAGACGAGCATGTTGATCATGCCGACGCCCTTGCCGCCATAGATGCAGTTCACCCACATGCCTGCCATAGGCGAGATAGCGGCCATCGGGTTGAGGCTGTCGTGGGCGCAGTTGACGGCGCCGCAGGTGACGTCCACGGTCATCGCGGCAAAGGTCGCGCCTGCCGAGGTTCCGAAGCGCAGCTCTTTGCTCTCGAGATTTCCCAGATGTTGATCTACCGGGAGCCCTGCGACCGCCGGCAAGACCACAGGTTTCTTCCCACTGGCAGTGGCGATCTCGAAATGTCGTTCTTGGGGATGGGCCGTGATACCGGGATTGGGCTTGTAGGTATCGAAATAGACCGTCCAGACGACCGTGCCGATCATCAGCCCCATCATGACAGAAAATATGACCCAGGCGTGTTTCAATTTGTGGAGCATCCGCCCGTACATTAGGACGAGCGCCATTGGGAACAGCATCATCGCGACGCTTTCGAGAAAATTGGTAAGCGCCGTTGGATTCTCGAACGGATGTGCTGAGTTGGCGCCAAAGAATCCGCCTCCGTTGGTCCCGAGCTGTTTCATCGGAATGAACGCGGCGAGAGGGCCGACGACGATTGTCTGCTGCTTCGCCTGGCCACTATCGGTCGTTCCCATCGCCGCCGGTTCCAGCGTGGGCACAATGTGCGCGGACTTGAAGGTCATCGGCATGCCCTGCTGGAGGCAGATCAGTGAAAAGACAAAGCCGACAGGCAGGAACATGTAAATCATGACGCGCCACATGTCGAGAAAGAATGAGCCGACCTTGTCGGGTCCAAAGCGAAGGGCCCTGATGATCGCAGCAAGGGCACAAAAGCCGATCGATGCCGAGAAAAAGAAATTCGCGATCATCACGAAGATCTGGGAGAAATTGGAGAAGTGAACGTCACCTGACCAGTGCTGGAGGTCGGTATTGGTACTTAACGACATCGCGGCGTGGGCCATCGTCGTCGGCGCCAACATCCCACGGTGCAATTCATTGAGCGGCATCCACGGCTGAATCGCCATGATCACATAGCTGTACGTGAACAGGAGAGCGTTGAAGACGAGCAACGCTACCGTGTATTGCTTCCAATTCAGATTGCCAGTGTCGAGTCGATCCTCGAACCACTTCAGGAAGCCCGGAGCTTTGTACTCACCATTCATGATCCAGGCGAGATAACGGCTGAGTGGAATAGCAAGCAGAGCGGTTGTTAGCAGCATCGAGATTGGGAGCAACCACATATTCATTCTTTCCTCTCGTGGGCCGTCTTATTGGCCCAGTCTCGATCCCCTGAAGCAAGATGTGTGCTCCCCAAGAAGTCAAATAGAATATGGGCAATAAGTAACCGCAATTCCCGCCGAGATGCCTTGATCGCATGCGGTTGCTAAAGTGCTGGTCAACCTCGTTTGATCGCAATTAAAAATTAAATGTCGGAAGTAAGAGTGCGACACGAATACAATGCCGCGTGCTCGCCTTTTGTAGCCAATGGCAAGGTCGGCATCTATCGCAGATTTCGATCGAATGTAGACGCTGAAATGTTAGATTCTGTTGGGTAAGGTCATTTGTCGGAGGATCGAATATCATTCACCTTATTCTGGTGATACTCGCCTCGATCGAAATAGAGGACAAGCCCAACCAACGCAAAGAGCAGTAATAGACCAACAGGCATAACCACCACCTATCTTCGATCGCAGGTGCGGCCCATCCTGCGCAGGGTCCGATCTAGAGTCGCGATCCGCGCGGCCGGAACCATGCTCGCCGTAGTCACTCAATCACTGCGCAATCAGCGCGCGGGGGCCGATGCCGGAGGGTTTGGAACAGCAGCGATACGAGTCGAGCGAGCGGCGGCCTCACCAGTCACAACGACTGGATGATCTAACCTGAGGATGGCGACACTTTCTGGACGAACACTCTCGATCAATTCCCGCGCTATTTGCGTAGCGGCATCGTCCGCAACTGTGAGGTCGATCTTGAGACGCTCGACCAGGTCGAGGACGAACTCGCGACCGCGGTAATGCCGCTGGCGTTCACGGCTGAAGGAACCCGGCAGGCGCCGAATTTCAGTCACGTCGAAGTCGGACAAGTTCAAGGCTTTGGCGGCTTCCGTGAAGCGGTCGAGAGTATCGACATCGATTACTAATTCGATTCTTTTCATCTTCGCACTCAGGTTTGGCCGACCAGCGATTCGGCACGTCGTCTGAGAGTAAATGCATGGCGCGTGCCGAGGAAAAAACCCTGTTCTCAAAAGGATTTCCTTAAGCCGTTCGCGTGCAGAACAATTAATTTTTAAACGAGGCGAGTTTTAATTTTGAAATGTCCCGCCGCCGAACCCGTCCGAATACAAAGCGCAAAAGCGGAAATCCTGAAGGCTTGCACGGCTTTTCTATGGACCCAATCTGGTGCGCCATCGCGACCGCCTCTGGCGCAAGGATTGCTTTAGCATGAAGTCAATGATTTGAGGCGTGTGAGCAGAAGCCATGAAAGCAACCATGACGCTGCGTCGTATTTTTTCTTCTATTAGGTTCATAGCGCCTGTTGCGAAAATTGGTATGCAGATGCCGTTGCTAGTTTCAACGAATGGTTACCGCGAGTTCTATCGAATGCATAACTCGGTAAGGCCCCAATACTCTGGTAGCGCTTTTTCGCCAGAAGAGATGAAGCATAACTTTGCGACCCTAGCGCTCAAGAAGCCCGGCTTCTTTGCACACCGGCCGTATATCCATCTGTGCGTGCGATGCCGCCAGATGTTTCTGGTCAATGAGCACCGCGGCTCGATCGTAGCGATCGATCGCAATCGAAATCCGTTGGCGGAGCCAGAAAACTCAAGACAGGTTGAGACGTTTGCTGAAGGCCCATGCCCGGCGTCAAGGTACCTTCGCAATTCCCCCGACCGCGTCTACCAGCCACGGTCAAATCGAGCATGGTGAAGCTTCGCTTGTTGAGGGCTTTGGTTTCGCTCTGCCCGGAGTTTACAGGACCCAGGGATATTGGAATCGCCAGCAAGAGAGCTCAGGCCATGCTCGCGACTACGCCTCAAGAACTTCGTTTCTAGCAGTCTCACCGCAATATGGCTCGACGAAGCATATGAAGTCGAATCGAGAAATTCAGACGCGCCTCATGACGCCCCTCTTTGGCGCGAAGGTGGACGAGATCTCATCTATGCAAGTGCATCCATTCGATCGCTACACCACGCACGAGAACACCATTGGTGGAAGTGTGCCATCGTCCGCGACGCCGGAAGGCGCGTCTCGCACCAGGCGGAAGATGGCCTTCACCGCGGAGGAAACACGCCATCACTTCGCGATTGAGGCCCTTGAGAAACCTGGGTCCTTCCGCCCACAGCCGTATCTATCTACTTGCGTTCGGTGCAGATGGATTTTTCGGATCAATGATTCGCGCGGTTCGATCATTGCCTTGGACGGGTTGGGCAGGCGTCTACCCGAACCCGAGAATTCCAAACGCATAGTCACCTTTCACCGAGGACCATGTCCTGCCTTTCCAGTCTTCGAGTACCTGATCCCTGAGATTGAGCGCGAAAGTCGACCTGATCGCTATCTCTCGAGATTTGTCGACGCGTTATGCAGTTTCGCTAAAAGCAGAGGTCGAGGCCATCGTCGCGCGGAGCAAACGGCGGCTTCTTAGCACTTGTCAAATTCAAGAACAAAAATGCGTCGGCCGAGTTTCGCCGTCAGGCGTCATTTCATATTGAAATGAGCTGAATCGGGCGATTTGAAATGTCGGTGCTGTCCGCCCAAAAAACTCCTTGGCAGCTCTGATGATTGCAGGCGGCACGCTTGATGCTGAGTTGGAAGGTATGTCCGGCATCACCTCCTCCCAATCGTGTTTGCGAGCCGACTCGATGGCGCAGCCGAATGCGAAGCTGGCCGGGAGTGACCGCAGAAATCACCTCCGGGCGGTCGTTCAAACTCCGGATGGATCAACGAAGACGGCGGTGATGGCCTGCCTAACTGCCCGTAGTTCCGGTAACAGCGAACTGTTGCGCAAGGCCTCCGCGGCGGCGCGCGAACATGGCGCCGAGTTCTATGCGGTCATCGCCAATTCGCCGCACCCCCGATTTGGAAAGGCTCAGGTTCGTGAGCTGATCGACGACATAATCCTTGCCGGATACTTAGGCGCGAAGATCGTACGGCTCGAATCGTCCGACGTGGTCGGCGAGCTACTTCAGTTAGCACGGCAATTAAACGTAGGCCGGATCTTCATTACTCGGGACCGCCGGACTCTGTTCTCTCGACTATTTGGGCGCACGGTTTATTCCGATCTGCTGAGCTGCGGCGAAGGCTTCCGCATCGACGTTGTCGGGTTTGAACGCAGGAACTGATCAATGGGCGAGTTCCTAGTTGTGGACGAAACGCTTGAAGATCCGAGTGGTCTGATGCCGCGCACACCGGGCGAGGTCGTCCCGTTGCTCGAATCGAACGACTCCGTGATGCGACGATTGCTGGAGAAGGCGCAGCGCGCCGCCACCAGCGACGCAACGATTCTTCTCACCGGCGAGAGCGGTACCGGCAAGCACGTTCTTGCGCATCAGATCCATCGATGGAGTCTTCGCGCGGAATGTCCTTTCGTGACCATCAACTGTACCACTCATTCTGAACATCTTCTCGAGAGCGAGTTGTTCGGCCATACGCGCGGTGCTTTCGACGGCGCAATCAAAGACACGCCCGGACTCCTCGAAGCTGCGCACGGTGGATCCATCTTCCTAGATGAAATTGCAGATCTGTCTGCACCCCTTCAGACCAAACTTTTGCACTTCATCAAGGAACAGACGTTCGAAAGGATGGGGAGTGAAAACACGATAACAGTCGACACTCGAATCATCGCCGCGTCGAACCAGGACCTGGTTTCGGAAGTTGCGGCACGACGATTCCGCGAGGATCTGTACTATCGACTTGGCGTGATCACTTTGCGAGTTCCCGCCTTGAGCGAGCGTCCGGGCGACGTTCTGCCCTTGACGATTCGAATACTTGCCGGCTCCACCGTCCGTAACCACCGTCCGAATCTGCGTCTTTCTTCCGAAACATCATCGGCCCTGGTGCGTTATCGATGGCCAGGAAATATCCGCGAGTTGCGCAATGTCATCGAGCGCGCGGTCGTTCTGTGCCCGAGCGACGTTGTGACACCTGAGTATCTGCCTGACCTGCTTTATAACGACCCACGCTCGACCGCTGCCCCATCGACAAGTCTCGATGACATCGAGCGCGAACATATCATCCGCGTGATGGCTGAAAGCCCGACGCTTGAAATCGCAGCAAACAAGCTGCGAATCAATGTCTCGACGCTGTGGCGCAGGCGCAAACGCTACGGACTCAGTTCAACTCTCGATAACCTGAAAAACTAGCGAGCTTCATCTACCGAGATTTCTTCGGAGAGCCTGGGGTAAACGTTTTGAAGCTGAACTTGGCCCTCGACGCACTGCACTAAGGCCAAGCTGAGACTTTGAGGCCGCATGTGTGAGGGGATACGAAGATGAAAACAGAAAGAATTCTGATGGTTACCGACTTTTCGCGGCGCTCACTCGCGGCGCTCGAGCGTACAATCGATCTCGCGCGTGAGCACGACTCCGAGATCGTACTCGTGCACGTCATTGAGTCCTTGCCGTACGGGGTAGGCCACTCGTCAGATCCAACGAAGCTCCTGGAGCATCTAGCAGAGGATGCCCGAAACAAGCTTGCGGGGTTCGCGAAGCGCGCGCTCAGCCTATACCCGAAATGCACCAGCGAACTCCATTTCGGTATCGTCCACCAAGTCATCTCGGAACTTGCCCGAAAGCTGAACGCCGATCTCATCGTGGTGGCGGCCCGCTCGCAGCGCGGACTGCTCGAAAGGATCCTGGGGGGCTTGGCGGAAAAGCTGATGCGCCAAGCGCCGTGTCCAGTGCTCGCTGTTCAGGTCGACGGCGGCGGCGAGAAGGAAAATCACGCGGCATCAGCCTGAACGTTGGGGAACTGAGGGGCCAGGTCCATTCTCTTGCTCAGGAGAGGGCCGTTTTTCCTGTTTCCTTTCCTCCACGCGCTAGGGAACCTCTGCACAAGTCGATCGATATAGGTAGATCGATATAGGTAGAATGAAGTTGATCGATGGATGGGTGCGGAGGTGGAGTGATGAGTGAGCAGCGGACGTTCGCTTCGATG
>Ga0187881_10001081_pt1 | contig 30190 bp, 28 predicted proteins | sample June2016WEW_19_1_2_FD_133017 | JGI IMG/M metagenome (GOLD analysis project Ga0187881, IMG submission 133017) | Peatland microbial communities from SPRUCE experiment site at the Marcell Experimental Forest, Minnesota, USA - June2016WEW_19_100 | ecosystem: Environmental > Terrestrial > Soil >... | reverse complement strand
TTCAGTTCCTGCCGGTCAGACGAAACTGACGATTACGACCTCCGGTGGTAGCGGCGACTGCGATATCTATGTGAAGTTTAATGGTACGCCATCTACGAGCACTTATGATTATAAATCCAGCCTAAACGGCAACAACGAAACTATCACCATCAATAATCCTGCCTCCGGGACATGGTATATTATGCTTTACGGCTATACCGCCTATTCAGGATTGTCCCTCCTTGCACATTATGAAGCGGCAGCATCTTATGTAACACTGAATGACGGTCAGACAGTAACAAACATTTCAGGATCAAACCATAGTGTAGCGTATTACAGAATTTCAGTTCCTGCCGGCCAGACGAAACTGACGATTACGACCTCCGGTGGTAGCGGCAACTGCGATATCTATGTAAAGTTTAATGGTACGCCATCTACGAGCACTTATGACTATAAATCCAGCCTGAGCAACAACAATGAAACCATCACCATCAATAATCCTGCCTCCGGGACATGGTATATTATGCTTTACGGCTATGCCGCCTATTCTGGCTTGTCTCTGCTTGCACATTATGAATCTGCTGTTACGCCGCCTGCCGAAACAATATTAACGAATGGTCTGGTTGTTACAGGTTTGGCAGATACTACTTTGGGAGGTCAGAAGTTCTTTAAAATTAATGTCCCTGCCAATATGACCACGCTGAAAATAAAAGTTTCTGGCGGTATCGGCGATTGTGACTTGTATGTTAAACGTGCTTCAAGGCCTACTATTTCAGTTTATGATTACAAATCTTGTACACTTGGAAATGAGGAGACAGTAACGAAAATAGATCCTCTCTCTGGCGATTGGTATATTATGCTCAGGACATATTATCCTTATTGGAATGTTTCGCTTTGCGCGAGTGATTTCAAACTCGAACAGGGCGATTTGCTTCTGAGGAAAGGAACAGACGTAATTTCTATCGCAATTGTGCTGGCCGAGATCTCGCAGTTGGGAACTACTGCCAAATATTCTCACGCTGCTATATATGTTGGCAAAGACTCTTACGGTATTTCCAATGTTGCTGAAATGTTATCTGATGGTAAGAAAATAAATACTTTAAGCAGTTTTATTGACTCGGCTGAAAAGGTGGATGCTAAGCGTCTTGTAGGTATTGGCACCTTTGGAACCATCGTTGCAAACAAAGCACAAGCATATTCAGTGCCATACGCAACTGAGCAAATAAAAGTTCTGCTCGATGTGGCTGCGTGCATTAATAGTGATAGGTGTCCTGTAGATCTTAACGGACTACTTAATAATGCCGACACTGCGGCGGGAGGAAAAAAGAAGATGATTTGCTCTGAAATGTGCGCGTGGGCTTATTATGATGTAAATCCATCACTGGCTGTTTCGGTGACACCGTGGCCCAAAATGGTATCGTGGGGTATTTCTACCTTATCCAGGAACAGGCTTTATGACTATACAACGCCAAACATGCTTTATCTAAGTCCGAGTTTTACTTCTGTAGGAAGTGTCAAATAGTGCCCATAAGGTATATGGGCGAATGTTTCGGCAATTGCCCATACACTTAATTTATTGCTCAATAAAGAACAACGCGAGGAGCGAATTAAAAAAACTTAATGGTATTCATATGGGCACAATAAAATGGCCGTTGGTTTTTGCGGGTTTGCTGGTAATTATTAGTGTTTACGGTCTGGCCATATTTCGTTATTATCAGTCTCAGCCCGAACAAAAATTCTCAGAATCGAATGTGGCCAGCTCCACACAAAATCAAAATTTTTCGATACCTGGGGTAAACTCAGACGAGAAGCAAATTTCTTTGGCCAAGACAGATTCCAATCAGGAAAGTTCAGTTGATACCCCCAAGCCAGTTTTTCCTGAAAAAACCTCTATTAAAATCCTTGTTGAGGGTATAATTTCAGCGATGGCGTCCGGGGATGGGGGGAAAGTAGATGATTACTATGAAAAGTTAGTACAGCGCGGGGACGAATCCGTTTCCGCAATGTTAGAACTGCTTGTAAATAATTCTGATCCCAATGTACAAATTACGGCTGCGGACATTCTATCGGAAATCGGAACACCATCGGCCATATCGGAATTAATACACGGTACTGAGGATGTTAAAGATGCCGAGTTGAAAGAAGAACTTTCAAAGCTAATCGGCAATGTCGATAACCATAAATGCTGGCCGGTACTCCGAGATGCTGCGTTAACTAGCGAAGATCCTGCCGTGCTCAGAGGTACTCAAAAGGCAGTTAGTACTCTTGCAGAGGAAAATATCATCCAGGATCTCTCGGCCAGCTACGGAACATCTGAAGATTCTGAAACTAAATCAAGAATCGCCAATTTGATCGGCTCAATTCGTAACACAGATGCCGCCCCGAGCTTGAAGGAAATAGCCCAAGCTGAGTTACCGGTTGGTGACAGTGTTCTTCTGCAAGCGGCATTAAATGCACTTGCAGGAATTGGTTCAGGTGATTCCACGGATTTCCTGCTTCAGGTACTTTCCAGTGATTCGCCAGAGAAGGTGTATGCAGCAAGTGAAGCGATTGAAAAAGTCAGGACTGATGAGGCAAGGTCTGCTCTGCTTACCGCAATCCAGAATCCTAAAAGTGGTCTTAATGAAATCGCCACAATTGTGGCAATCAATTCTTTGGCAAATTTTCCGGACGAAGAGGTATGCCAAATTCTCGAGGAGTTTGCTAAGAACGAAGATAAAGCAGGTCAAACCGCTCATGATGTTCTAAATCGCATTAAACCTGACAATAAGGAGTAATTAGAGTGTGTTTCTTTATTGACCCGCTGTGCTCTTAAAGCGGCGTAATTTTAAGGTACTGTTATTTTTTCGGCAGGGTGATTAAGCAATTGATGATTTGCGATTGCGGATTTACTAGGTCCCCGGCAGAAAATCCCCAGATGTTTTGTGTTTTCTTGCGCCCCTTCGACAAGCTCAGGGCGGGCTTTTCGCAGCAAACTACTTTAATGGCAAATGAATCGTAAATGTTGTTCCTTTGCCGGGGTGGGAATCGACGGTGATTGAGCCGTGGTGAGCGTCGATGACTTTTTTGCAAAGCGAAAGGCCGAGGCCTGTACCGGTTCGACCTTGCTCACCGCCGGCGGACCCAGTGATTTTTTTGTGCTTCGTGGTGAAAAACGTATCGAATACCCTGCTCAGTTCCGATTGCTCTATGCCGCAGCCCGTGTCGCCGATTTTTATTAGAATACTGTCATTGTCCGCCTGAGCGGAGATAGTGAGTTTTCCGCCGTGGGGGAGCATCGCCTCGCGGGCGTTCAGAACGAGGTTCATAATCGCCTGCTGCAACTGGACGGGCGAGGCGTAAACCTGCAAGCCATCGCTGACTAATATCTCAACTGTTATCCCGTCTTTTGTGAAATCCCTGCAAAGGCAATCGAATACCGAGTTGACCATCGGCAGCAGGGGGGTTTCGATTTTTTCACCGCAGCCGGCTTTGGCTAACGAGAGGATGCTTTCCATTACCTTTCCGGCCTGGCGGCAATTTTTGGCGGTACTGCGAAGGGTGCGTTCAGCAAGCTCTTTGTCGTCTATGTGTTTGAGCGATAACTCCGCGTAATTGGTCAGGGGGGTAAGGAGATTATTGATTTCGTGGGCGAGCATCGCGGTGGCGGAGCCGAGATTTGCCAGGGCTTCGAGCTGCACCATATCCTTTTCGAGCGACTCATTGCGTCGCTGCTGCTGGGCCAATTGGCCGTGAATTGCCCTGCGTTTTGCGATAATACTTGTCAATGCCGAAGCCCTGGGGTAAAATTGCATTTAAAGCGTTAACGTACAAATATATCGACCTTTTTCTTGTTCTTTCTTGAACCCGAACGTATGAACGAGCAGAGAATACTTGAAGAGCTTGTGATGCTTCTTGAGAGCAATGGTGTGGCGATTCGTCGTGAGCCGCTTGCGGGCGGGGCAGGGGGGTTGTGCACCATCAGCGGCAGGCATATATTCTTTCTCGATACGCAGGCATCGTCGGTTGAGGTGGCGTCCGCCGCCGCGGAAGCGGTCGCGAAGCTCATTGATATCGAGAGCATTTATCTTCGTCCGGAAATACGCCAGTTTATCGAGTCGAACGGGTCATCGATTAAGGAATGATGACAATGGCTAAATCCAGAAAAGTCGCGATAATGGTTGCTGAGCAGTATCAGGTCACCGAAATCTGGTACCCTTACTACCGGCTGAAAGAAGCGGGGTTCGACTGCGATTTTGTCGCAGCAGAGGCGAATAAGGAATATCCGTCAAAAGAAGGGTATCCTTGCAGGTCAACGGTGGCCGCCAAAAACGCAAAAATCGACGATTACATCTGTATGATTGTACCGGGCGGGTTCGCACCTGATTTTATGAGAAGAAGCGACGATATGATAAAGTTCGCCAACGATATGGTGAACGCTGGCAAGATAATAGCCGCTATATGTCACGGGCCGTGGCTTTTGTGCAGCACCAAAATTCTCAAGGGCAAAACAGCGACGTGCTTTATGGCGCTTCGCGATGACGTGAAAAACGCGGGCGCAAAATACGTTGATGAGGAATGTGTCGTCGATGGCAACCTGATTACCTCCAGAAAGCCGGATGATTTGCCGGCGTTCTGCGCGGCGATACTAAAAGCGATTGGTAAATAAACTTTTAATTCGGCGGAGTTACTTACTATGACAAAGAAAAAACTCAATAACCAGCCAAATAATAAAACGCCCGTCATTCTCATCGTTGACGACAACCGTGAAAACCTCGAATTGCTGGAGGCGTATCTTGAGGATATCGAGTGCAGGACAATTGCCGCCTACGACGGCCCCGATGCCCTCGAAATCATTAAGAAAGACAAGCCCGACCTTATTCTTCTCGATATTATGATGCCGAAAATGAGCGGCTTTGAGGTCTGCCGAAGGGTAAAAAATGACCCGACGACCGCCCATATTCCCATCATTATGGTTACCGCACTCAGTGATTTTGGCGATATGCAGCGGGCGGTCGATTGCGGCACCGATGACTTCGTTTCCAAGCCCGTCAACAAGCTCGAAATGCTGACCCGCGTGAAAACTATGCTCAAGCTCAAGCACCTGACCGACAAGCTCGAACGCACGCTGGCGTATCTGGCCGAAGTCGAGAAACAGGCACAAATAAGTGATCCAACATTATGATGGCTGCCTGTATTGCCAAAATATGGACGCAAATAGTTGCAAAGCAACAGCAAAGCAACAACATTAACGCACGTTTGATAAACCTTATCTCAGCAGGGGGGTAAGGTCCCAAAATTCATCAGCCGGTTTTCCGCCGCAAATGGAATAGTCGTTACAGCCGACACGTTGGAGCATAAAAAGTCCCCTTGTCGGCCAATTTCCCTTAACCCTGCTCAACAGTCAATATCCCTGTGCCGATAATGCCTGTGGACGGAGGTTCCAGCCATCTGGTCTATAAAAACAAAAGACCGGGCTTATTGATGGGGATGGCTTCCCAATTGAAACAGACAACTTATGGGCCAGTTACTATCGATAATAGGAAACGGCATCGGGGTTGAGATAGCGGACCTGATATGGCATTGCCTTCGGCAGTCCGCCGAAACACTCGCCAAAACAGACCCCGCACACGCGCAGATGCTTGAGAAGGTCGTTGACCTGGCCGACGCGAGAAAAGCGTCGCTGCTTCGTCATCGGCTCGACGAATACCGAGTTATGCATCCTCGTTGCCATTATGTCAATCTTGCGTCGGCTGCGATTGCCCTGGCAGACAGCCGGCTAAATGACGCCTTCGAGCTGTTGAGATCGGTATATTCCAAATGCCCGCGAAATGTTACCGCGTTATATGCTCTGGGGCATTGCTGCGAACGACTGGGGCGCGAGGAAGACGCGATTGCTTTTTACCAGGATTGTCTCAAGTTCAAAAATCATCTCCAGTTCCCGCGTCAGCGTCTGGCGGCGATTTATTTCAGAAACGGGCAAATCGAAAAAACCATTACCGAGTACCAGCGGCTTGCCGCCGAATATCCTGATGACCTCTCGACACTGCTTACGCTGGCACATCTTTATATAGCCGTATCGCAGTACAAGCTGGCGATTGATACATTCTCAAATGCGATTCTTATGCAGCCGGATAATTTCTCGCCTGAAAACGACGAAATTGATTCGCTTATCGAGGCGGGGGGGCTGAACGACGCGATTGATATGATTGAAAAGGCCCTCGAAGAATACCCGGACAGGCCAGATTTGCTTTTAAGGCGTGCCTCCATCTTCGCCCTGTTCGGGCAGGATGAGCAGGCACTTGACGAGTTTAACCACACCGTAGCGGTTTGCCCGCACTTTCTTGAGGCCAATATCAAGCTTGGCTCTCATTATATGCGAATGGGCAAGCCTGCCTCTGCGGCGATTCAGTTTACGCAAGCCGCCCTTATTAACGACCGTCTTGTTGACGCCTATATGGGTATGGCGACCGCTCAGAAACTCAGCAATAGCACATCTGAGGCGATGACTTCGCTTTCTTTAGCCGCGACAATTGATACCAACGGGCCGATGCTGTTCGCGCAGGCCGCCTGCCTGCAGTGTAATTCATCGTCTGCTGACCCCGAATTAAGGCCAATCGATATTATATTGGACGCCCAGACGCAGATGCTTAAACTGAGGCCGCAAAACCCGGAATTGCATTACCGGCTGGGCATACTACTGATGAGCATAGGCCGTATTAGCGAGGCGACGGAGTTATTCAAAAGGGCATTGACGCTTAATCCTACCTTTGCCGCGGCCCGAAATAAGCTGACCGTATGTCTGTATGAGACCGATGAAACGGCCTTTGCCCTCGAAACGTTAATTCCGCCCATTTGTCTTCAGCACGATACCCTCGACCTGCATTACCGCGTTGCCCTGCTTTATTGTGATAAAATTAAATTTGCATCCTGTCTGCTCGACCTTGAGCAATGGTTGCACGAAACGCTCGCCTCAACCGACGCGGTAGTCAATATCTCGATTGTCCTGCAAAACCTTGGCCTTCTCGACCCTGTTTACTCAACATGGGATAATTTGGCACCTCTGGCCAGCTCCACAACCGAGTAAACGCCGCAAACGCCTGTTATAACCATAATCTCGCTAAATCCGCCCAAACCTGCTTAAAAACCTGAATGAAACATAACATATATTATGAGACGTTAAGTATTGTGTGTTCAGGCACGGGTTTGCTCTATTAAAACGGCTTTATTTTTCGTGAATGCTATAATAAGCGTGATAACAATAATTAGTCACGTAAGGCCAAAGGCGGGCCGAGTATCTCGTAATTCAGAATCGCCTTACGTAAACCATTCTGTGTGGCGTATTGCTTCGCCAATTCCGCCAGATATGGATGCTGATGATGAATTTCCACTTCACCTGAAGCTTTTACGTTTTCAAGTGTGAGTGCGTCAACCCTTTGTAAACCCGGTTCGACTTTTTGCGAAACCGGCTTATCGACTGGTAAGGGTGTGCCCACATCCGGCTTTTCGAGGATATTTACGACCCTAAGCTTAGGTTCTTCCTGCTCAGGTGCGTTTTGCATCTGGTAAGCCGGTTTTCGGGTTGGTCTTGGCTCAGGTCTGCGGGGTGGCGACGGTTCCGGCTGGGACGACCTGACAGGGGGGGAAAATTGTTCATTTTCTTCCTGCTGAACCTCCCTGCCGGCCTCTTTTTGGGCCTGGGCATACCGCTCCCTGATTTTCTTTGCCAGATCGTCAAAGCCGGGTTTGCGTTTTTCCTGCCCTTCGGCTGCTTCTTCCGTACCCTTTTTGCCTTTTTGCGCGGCCTTGGCGATGGCGCCAACCACCCATATCACAAAAAAGATAATCAGCGGCACAAGCTTGCCGAGATTTTCTGTCTCGTCGCTGCCCAATAATTTTTTTAACCAACAACTTATCATCTCTTAATCTTTTTTACTTCTTGTCAACCTTTGAAATCGAGTCCCTCATCGACGTATCCGCGCTTATATTCTTCATCCTGTAATAATCCATTATCCCGAGATTGCCCTTGATGAACGCCTCGGCCATTGCGAGCGGGACTTTCGCCTCATTCTCAACCACCAGCGCCCTCATTTCCTGCTCGCGGGCGACGGCCATAGCGCGGCGACCTTCCGCTTCAGCCTGGCGCATTCGCTTGTCTGCTTCAGCTCTTTCGGTTTCCAGCATGGCTCCGACATTCGATACCTCCCTGTCTTTAGTGCTTACGCCGGCAACGCTTACGTCAGCGATATCGATAGAGACAATTTCGAATGCCGTCTGAGCATCGAGACCGCTTTCTAATACTTTCCGCGAAATTCGGTCTGGATGTTCCAGAACATCTTTATAAGTTCCTGCCGAACCAATTGCGCTGACAATACCCTGGCCGACACGGGCAATAATAGTTTCATCGGTAGCGCCTCGTACCAACTGGTTAATGTTTGACCGGACGGTAACCCTGGCTCGTACCAATAACCTGATGCCATCCTTGGCAACGGCATCAAGCAACGTTGTCCTATCCAGCGGACAATCTATAATTTTCGGAGTAACAGTGGTTTCTACCGCTCTGAGTATGTCCCGCCCCGCCAGGTCGATTGCGCGGGCGACCTCAAAGGAAAGTGGAATCTTGGCCCGATTTGCTGCAATGATAGCCTGGACTACGTCTATGACATGGCCGCCCGCGAAATGATGCGCCTGCAACTGTGCGAAAGTGACCGGAAGGTCGGCCTTACGGGCAATAATCAAAGCATTGACGCAAATCATGACATCGCCCTGTGCCTGGTACGATGCTAAAAAGCGTTTTTTTTGCGCAGCTTTTTCTTTTAACCAGGGTTCGTTAGGCTGCATATCACTGTCTCGTTCCTGCAGGTCCTTGTAGCGAAACTCATTTTTATCAACCAACCATACGCTTTCGAGCTGCTGGGTGGTTAAATCAGTAATGCCGGCCTGCACAGCCGCAATCCTGGCGCGAACAATATATTCACGAGGAACACGACGCAAATACATTCCAATCAACTCAAGAAGGCTGACGTGGGCCCCGCTAAAAAAGGCCATAATCCAAATCCTTATGAACGAAATAAAGATAAGGAAGGGAATAATTGCGATTACGCCAATTATAATTACTGCTATTACCAGGCCATTGGCTTCAGCCAATAAAAAAGTCGTTTCCATTCTTGTATGCTCCTAATTAATTAATACGTTTATAAAGTGTTAGTTTATTCTACTAAAGATTACTTTTTTTTGTGACAACTATATTATTTCCTTCAACTTCTTTAACTATTATTTCGACCGACGCCTCGAGCATTCCACCCTGGGAGACGACGCTGTATCGTTTGCCACCTATTTCAGCAATACCTGATGGGCGCAGCTCTGTAACAGTTATCCCGCGTTTATCTCTAAGGTGGCTGAAATCTTCGTCACTGATTCCGGGCTCGCCGCGAGCTTCATCGAATTCTTCCTGATGTTCCACCAGTATCATTCTACGCCCAAAAGGTATCTTCGGAAGAAGCTTGACCCCAAGCAAAACCAGCACAGGTACACTGATAAAAATAATAAACAGGATAACCAATCCCATTGATACGCTGGATATAAAGCCAAGTATTACGGCTGCCAATAAAGATACTATTGCAAGAACACTCAGTATGCCGCCGGAAGGCAGAATCGCCTCAAGAAACACCAGCAGAATTCCAACAACCAGTAATAAAATAGCGTATGTCAAAACACTCCCCTCAATAACATTTACTAAGAGACACTTTAGGCACCAGATATTTCCTTTACTACTATATTGTTTCCTTCAATAGATTCAACAATAATTTCCTTATTCTCATCTATGAACTCTCCACGAGAAACGACATTCACCCGTTCTCGTTCAAATTGAGCGATACCAGAGGGTCTTAGCTGGCTGAGGGTAATGCCTTTCTGTGCGATTTCGACCAGCGGTTTTTCAGATGACATTCCATATTGTACCGCATCAGTTTCCGCCGGCGAAGCCAATATCAGCTTTTTAGCGATAGGAATTTTATGTAGATATTTTGAAAACAGCCAAGCCAAAACGACAAAACCTGCTACACCTGAGAACAAGCCTAATACGCCATTATTGAATAACTGCCAATCAATCTGGCTTTCCGGCCAGGGTATTTTATTGGGCGGATTTTTAATGAGCATGCCGAACATGCCTGCAAATACGCAAAGCAAACCGAGTACGCCTGCAATGACGAAACCGGGCAGGATGAAAACCTCGACCGCAATCAAAAGTAGACCCGTGATAAATATCGCTATTTCGACCCAGTTTGCCATACCGGTCAGATATTTACTGCCTACGATTAGTACAAAACATAATACCGCCGCTAAGCCCGGCAGCCAAACCCCGGGCGTCTGAAACTCAATATAAAGGCCCAGCAGCGCAATCGTTACCAATACCCCCATAACCGCAGGCGAATTCAGCCATCGCACCATTTCTTCCGACCAGTTTGTCTTGAGCACTGCAGGCGGCCCGCTGAATTCGACGCCATCACGTTTTTCGAGGAAACTCATTACGCCATTGACGTCCTTAACAACCGCCCTGGCGATGCCATATTCCTGTGCTTTGCTTGCCGTAAGTGTCAGCAGCTCTTTATTGGTTACAACAAGTTCTTTATTCTTAAGGTCGTAGGCGTGGGCATCTTTAGGCAGTTGCTCCGTCTCGAAATATTCCCATTGGCCTGTCTTGGTGTTTTTTACCCTGTACACCTCTGTCCCTACCGTAACCATTGCCTTAAGCAATGCCTGCGGATATTTGTTCGCCTCGCCAGCCCTTGCAAACGTTGCCCGCACAAACGACTCGATTTTTTCCCTCTCAACCCCTTCCAGTTTACCGCCAAGCGTTATCGGGGCGCAATCGCCTATGGTCGTATTTTCGCGCATTATAATGTCTTTGCAGGACACCGAAATCATCGCCCCTGCCGAGATTGCCTCGGTATTCACATAGGCAACAGTATGCGCTCTTTTGGCAACATCGAGGATAAAATACTTTGATATGTCGTCCGCCGCGGCAACTTCTCCGCCGTATGTTTCTATCTGGTAAATCAGGTAATCGACGCCGCCGTTGAGCGCGATTTCGGTTCTGCGCTTTATCGATTTATAAAGCCCATCGTCGATTGTCCCCTTGCAGACGATAACTGCCGCCTGCACCATTTTTTTCTTTTCCGGCACAGCGGTTTCTTCTCCGCGAATGACAGATAACCCCCCTATCGCCAACACTGCCCCCAATAGCATTATCCGGCTTAACTTCTTCATATTCAAAATCTCGCTCCCGCCTAATTTAACTCAACACTTCCCGTTCCCGTAAGGGACGCCCAACGGCAAAGGGATGCCCAAGACACAAAACTGATTTTACGCCATTTTGCGCAGAATTTCGACGCCCCTGCGTATCTTGTCGTCGCTGGTCGCGTAGCTTATGCGAAAATGCGTATCCTTTTCACTGAATACGTTACCCGGGATTACAAGAACGTTGTTAGCTATCGCTTTTTCGACAAATTTGCCTGCTTTGCCATCGGGCGCTTTTACGAAGGCGTAGAATGCCCCCGCGGGCTTAACTATCTCAAATTTATCCTTCAACCCTTCGTAAATCAAGTCGCGTTTTTTGCGGTACGCGTTGACGATAGCCGTCGTGTCGTAATCCATAGCCGCCGCTGCCGCCTTCTGGAAAGGCGTAGGCGCGCATACGAAGGTGTATTGCTGTATTTTTATCATCTGGTCTATTGCTTCGCCGACTTCGCCCCCTGCCGCCGCGTAACCGAGCCGCCAGCCCGTAACGCCATAGGTTTTTCCGAATCCGCGAAGCAGTATTGCCCTGTCGCAATATTTTACGATTGTTTCGCAGGAGCCGTCATAGCTGAATTTTTCGTATATTTCGTCACTCAATACAACAATATTATTATTAGAGGCAATATTTGCAATTTCTTTCAACTGCCCGCCTTTGAAGACCGCCCCCGTCGGGTTACAGGGCGAGTTGATTATTATCATCTTTGTTTTTGGCGTAATGGCATCGGCTATTTTGCCCGGGTCAAGCCCGAAATCAGGATAGCAATCTACAAATACGCATTTGCCGCCCAGCATATTCACCAAGTGCTTATACATCACAAAATACGGGTCTGGTATAATCACCTCGTCGCCGGGATTAATCAATGCCAGGAACGCCAGCAAAATACCGCCGCTGACGCCGCTGGTTATCATCAACTTTTGTTTTTCCCACCCGAATTCCGCCTTCAGGCCTCCGCCTATTTTAGCGAGAAGCTCCTCATCGCCTGCCGTCTGGGAATACTTATTGACGCCCCGTTCTATTGCCTGTATTGCCTCTCGTTTAATTGCTTCGGGCGTATCGAAATCCGGCTGACCTATCGAAAAATTGACAGGGTCTTTCATTTGTGCGGCAAGCGCAAAAACCTTCCGTATGCCGCTCGAATCGATGTATTTCATCCTGTCTGCGAGTATTTTCTTCATGGCCGTATAATATACCCCCCTTTTCCCTCCAAGCCAACTGAAAAACCACTCCAAAGGACATTGCGGGATAGCCATAGGCGGAATCTAATAACGACCAATGGATGTTGACTAAACCGGCGTTTGCCGATAGAATCATATTTTTGTAAATTGTAATAAAGCGAGAATGACAGGCACAATCGGGATTGAACTCGAATGAACAAATCGGCTATCAGGATACTATGGGCAGAAGACAACCTGGGCGATATCCTTCTTGTTAAGGAGGCCTTCAAGCAGGCAGGCCTTGCCCCTCATCTTAACGTGGTTGACAACGGCGTTGAAGCGACGGATTTCCTTTTCCATCGCGGCCGATATGCGCATGCACTGCCGCCCCAGCTTATAATCTTAGACCTGAATATGCCCAGAAAGAACGGCCGTGAGGTCATAAAGGATATCAAGACCGACCCCGCCCTGATGCAGATACCGCTTATTGTCCTGACCTCCTCAAACGACGACCTCGATGTCCTCCACGGCCTCGACCCCAATCGCCGCCTTTATCTCATCAAGCCGACAACCTTCCACGAATTGATTGATTTGGCCAAACAAATCAACAACTTTTGGCTGTCGATAACCGACTCCAACGCAAAATCTTGACGAACTTTTGCATCTTTAGGCCGCGTCCGTCCGCTTCTTAAATCATAAACAGGAAATGCCATCGGCCTCTGTGGCCGATAAAATCCGCGAAATCATTGCAATCCGCGGTTAACATTATATGTCTTATTGCGGCAGAAAATGCAGTTTACCCCCCTGCTACCCACTTTTTGCTTGACTTTGGGTCTTATTTCGGATATACTTAATTTTGTAGTTTCGGGGAAGAATATCCAAGAGCGAGAATGAGCGCGTGTTTGCGAGAGTTTTATGCCTCGCAGAACCTGTTTAGCGGTTTTTTGTGCGGGTTGCACGGCTTATGAAAACCAAATTATTATCTGTGATATTGGCTGTTATTTGTATCTCTGCCGGTCTGCCTTCTGTCGCCAATGCCAGCATTGCCGATGACTCCGCCGCGATAATTAAGGGTTCATTTTCAATCAGCCAGACAACTTCTCCAAAATTCTTCTCGCATATCGATTATGCCGTTTACGCACCCGGTAATTACAGTGGCTCTTATTCTTTCCCAGACGAGTATGTTTATTGCTACCAGCTTTTCAATGACTCAACATCAACAAGCAATATTGCCTCTTTAACCATTGATACGGGAACCGCTTCAATCGCGTATAATCCATATTACGATACTGCTTCCGGCTCAGGTGTATCAGGCGGCTCAACTCCATTGACTCCAGATACTACCCCGGATGCGATTACGTACAACTTCGGAATCCGCAACGCAATAACGGTGAACAATCATTCCGTCGTCCTGCTTTTCACAAGCGATTTTGCTCCGGATTCAATAATGGGGACTGGCTATCTCGGCACAACAACAGCCGGCAGTTTTTCTGTCCAGATTCCGGTGCCAACTCCTGAACCGGCTTCTTTAATTTTTCTGACGCTGGCGTCGCCTTTTATACTGAAAACCCGCAGGCATAAATAATCTCAAACGGGCGCAATAAAAAAGGCCGGCGATTCACCGGCCTTTTCAAGCATCGTTCAGGTATCTGTCTTATTTTTTCTTTGCCTCTTTTGCCGGTTTTCCAGCGGCTGGCACTGCTGCCTTTGCAGCGGGCGTTCCTGCTTTGGCTGCCGGGGCTGCTTTTGCGCCAGGCGTTGCCGGGGCCGCTCCTGCTGCGACTGGTGCGCCTTCCGCACCGGCCACTGCGCCCTCCACGCCTTCTTCTTTCTCTTTAGCCACCTTCTTGGTACGGGCTTTTCTGTGGCCAACCTTGGGCAGTCCGAGAACAGACCGACCGTCATCCCATTTTTCCTCGTCCTGTAATTTCTCTATGCGCTCCGCTCGTGTCAACACGTTGCGGTGCCTAACAAGTGCGTCCTTTAATCTCAACGACCGGTCAATCGACATCAAATCTTCTCCTAAAACTTAATCGTCAAACCTCTTCCCATAGGCGTCACTAAATGGATTAGGCCCGAACGTTTCGAAGCCGACCGGCGCTTTATAACCCGCGCCAAGCTCAATTATCTTCTGCTTGGCCAGGTATCCGTCGGTCCCCGCCTTTCCGGGATTATCATATTTATTTTTTGTTACCAGATAATACCAGTTGTCTTTTTCAATAATCTCAGTTGCCACGCCCATTTTGTCAAAGTACTCTTTGGCCGGCTCTAAATGCGACCTGACCTGGTACATCTTTAATACAATTCTGTTTTTTCCCGTCGATGTCGGCTGATTAGCCACCACCGCTACGGCGGAGGTATCCTGCGCCGTCGGCTGTTTTACAACAGGTGTATCCTGCGTTACCGGTTTAGGCGTTACGGGCTTCGCAGCCGCCGGCGTATTCGCCGGAAGATACCTGTTGCCAACCCGCTGGCCTAATCGAAACAACAATACAGCCGCCAGCAGCATACCAAGCGCAATCGCTATACCAACCTGGTATGGTATCGAAAATTCAATCCGGCCCGAGTTAAACTGAACAAAACCGGGCTTTCTCACCCATCGCACCACATTGGGTAAGGTTTCCGGATTAGTCGAAGGGTTTTCACCTGCCGTGCCATTCGGATGCAACTGCTCATAGCCCGATTTCGACCCGGCCCTGCCAATAACCTCGTACAACGCCTTTTTCTTCGTATTATGTACCATAGCAGTCGCCGCCTAAAACCAGCACCTTTCTACACTATTACCGCATCCTTTTCAACAACAAAATTCAACTATTTAACGCTTATCCGCTTGCTTTTGCGTTTTTTCCCTGCCTTACTTTTACCCTTTTCGGTATTCCTTAGATAAGTTGGTTTTTTACCTGGGGTTATTCATTTCCCCTGTCTTTTGTAGAAAAAATGCTTCTACAGTGCCATACAGTTGTCACACCCCTCAGGAAATTCCTTGAATCTAATGTGGATTTGGCCGATTTTGGTTTCCGTTGCACACTGGAAGAAGCGTCCACGCCAACACACTCTTGCGGCTCTTCCTACTCACCGCCCCCCGTCCTATCGGGGGGTTTTTTAATGGTCAACGACTTTACGAGCAGAGGTTTCGCACAGCGGTAACACAATCCGGGGAATCGTTTTTCGGATAGCGTTTTTGCATAGCTGCGGCGACAAGCCCCACAAACATCGGCTGCGGACGCAACGGGCGAGAGGTCAGGCATGGATGCGCCTGGGTTCCGACGAAATAGGGATGCTGTGGTAATTCGAGGATTTGCATAATGGGTTGACCGGGAGCTTTGCCCGAAAAAACAAGGCCTGCTTTTTCGAGTGTCTCGATATATCGCGGCGAGACTTCATAGCGGTGCCTGAAACGCATTCTGACGGTGTGTGCCTTCGCGAATAACTGCCAGGCAAAGGTATCCGGTTTAAGCTCGATATCGAAGCCGCCGAGGCGCATATTTCCGCCAAGTCCTTCGATTTTTAATTGCTCCGGGAGATAGTCGATAACGGGGTTCTCGCAATCCTTTTCAATTTCGGTGCTGTTTGCGCCTGCTAATCCGCAGACGTTGCGAGCGAATTCGATTATGGCCATCTGGAAGCCGAAGCATATACCGAGATACGGGAAATTATTTTCGCGTGCGTGTTTGACACAGCATATTTTGCCCTCCGCGCCGCGTGTGCCGAAACCGCCGGGAACGATTATGCCATCGACATCGGCAAGATGCTGGGCCACGTTAGTATCACTGATGCCGGTTGTCTCAATCCACTTTATATCCACCTTTGCGCCCAGCGCAATACCTGCGTGCTCGAGTGAGTTGATGATTGAGGCGTAGCTGTCGCGGACGGAAGTATACTTGCCGGTGATTGCGATTGTAACGGGCTTTTGCGCGGCGTCGATTCTGTCGGTGAAGTCGCACCACTGCGCCCAGCTTTTACGTTCGTGGCGAAGGTTAAGGCGGTCCTCGATTTTCAAGAGACGGGCGACCTCGAAATCAAGCCCCTTGTCTCGCAGCATCGCCGGTATCGTGTAAAAGCTGGCGGAATCATGCAGAGAGATGACTCGCTCGAAGGGAACATTACTATAAACGCTGATTTTCTGGCGGACGGTATCGGTTACAGGACTCGTGGCCCGGCAGGCGATAATATCGGGTTGCACCCCAAGCTGCATCAACTGCTTGATTCCCAGTTGTGCGGCCTTCGATTTCTGCTCGCCTAATGTCTGCGGCTCAAGAATATACGTCAGCGCGACAAAGCAGGCGCTGTTCGGGCCTTCTTCGTAAGCCAGCTCGCGCATCGCCTCGATGAAATACGCGTTTTCGAGGTCGCCCACCGTGCCGCCTATTTCGACGAATACAATATCCGCGTTTGTTTTCATCGCGAGATTTCGCAGACGTAATTTGACTTCGCCCGTAACGTGCGGAATCATCTGGACGTCCCTGCCAAGATAATCGCCGTGGCGTTCCTTGTTGAGGACGTCGTTAAAAATCTGACCCGACGTGCAGAAGTTCGCCCTGCTCAAATCCTGGTCGAGCATACGCTCATAAGTGCCGAGGTCCATATCGCATTCCATACCGTCATCGAGGACAAAAACCTCGCCGTGGCGGAACGGGTTAAGAGTGCCTGAATCGATATTAAGATAACCTTCGAGTTTGATGGGGGCGATTTTAAGGCCCTTATCCTGCATAAGCTTTGCGAGGCAGGATGAGAATATCCCTTTGCCTAAGCCGCTCATCACGGTACCCATCACGAAGAGATATTTCGTTTTGCCTGGCTTATAGCCGGGCGGCATAGGCGAGAAAAATTCGCTGTCGGTTGATGTTTTACTTACCGATGTTAACAATTCGCTATCCTTCATAGTTCACCTTTTTGCCACAGAAATTTCTCTTGTTTTTAGAATATAGAGAAATGAATGATAAACATGTAAATCCGTGTTTGATATCAACGGCATCAATCTATGTTTTTTTAAGTTAGACATTCTAAATTTGCCCGAAAGGGTTTCCCTTCTTATTTTTTTGCGCCAGCTTTTTCAAGAAGCAACACAATATCCTCACGGTCATTCTCTTTTGCTATGCTCAAAGGCGTGTAATCTTTTCCCTCATTGCTCACCTTGACATTGACATCGGCCTTAGCCGTCAGAAGCAGCTTGACGACTTCGGTATGACCTTCTACAGAGGCTATAAACAGCGGAGTAACGCCGTTGTTGGTTTTCTTGACATTTACATCAGCGCCTTTTTCCAGCAGAAGTTTAACAATATCTGTCCTGCCTTGCCACGACGCAACCCAAAGAGCAGTTAAACCGATGTTGTCCTTTGCATTTACATCAGCACCTTTTTGCAGGAGGAGTTTGATGATTTCTGCGTGGCCATTTTGCGATGCAATCCACAAGGCATTTGTGCCGTCGTCGTTTTTCTTAATATTCACATCAGCGCCTTTATCCAGTAGAAGCTTGACGATATCAGTATGTCCTTCCTGCGATGCTATCCACAAAGCGGTTGCGCCGTCGGTAGTTCTCTTCACACTGATATCGGCGCCTTTTTCCATCAGAAATTTGACAATATCTGTCCTGCCTTGCCACGACGCAACCCAAAGAGCAGTTAAACCGTTGTTGCTCTTTGCGTTTACATCAGCACCACTTTGCAGTAGGAGTTTGACGACTTCTGCGCAGCCATTCTGTGATGCAATCCACAATGCCTCTGTGCCGTCGTCGCTTTTTTTAACATTCACATCGGCACCTTTTTCCAATAGACGCCTTACAATCTCTGTGTGGCCTTCCTGCGACGCCATCCATAGAGCGGTTACGCTGTCGGTTGTTCTTTTTGCATTTGCATCGGCGCCTTTATCCAGCAGAAGCTTGACGACCTCGGTATGCCCTTTCCACGAAGCTGCCAGCAAAGCGGTTATACCATCCGATGTTCTTTTCGCAGTTACATCGGCGCCTTTTTCGAGGAGATACTTAACGACATCCGTATGGCCGTTCTGTGAGGCCATCATCAAAGCAGTTACGCCGTCTTTTGCCCTCATCGTATTTATGTCTGCACCATTGGCAAGAGCCGTTTTAACGGCCCGCAGATTGCCGTCCTTTGCGGCTTGAAACAGTTGAGCGTTTTTATCTGATACGTCCGCGCCAGCAAAACAAGCTCTTACAAGAGAAATGAACACTATCGAAAACAGAATTCGTTTCATACGATTTCCTTTTTATTTTTCCTTATTCTCTGTCCGCCTTTGGCGGGCGATATCTGCAACAAAAACTTCTGGATTTCCGCTTCTGCGGGAATGATAGTGTAAATTATTTTATCTGTTCTCTTTGTGACTATCTTTGTACCGTTTAACAAATTCCGCATATTGTTCAGGCGTGTCGATGCCGGCACAGGTGTGTTTTACCTTTGCGACAAGTATATCAAAGCCGTTTTCGATAGCACGCAATTGTTCGAGTTTTTCTAATTTTTCCAAAGGCGTCTGAGGCAGCTTTGTAATTTTGAGCAAAAAATTCCTACGATAAGCATATATACCGATATGACGCAAATAATTCTTTATCTCTCCTATTCCGCCCTGCTGACGGTCATATGGTATGACGGAACGGGAGAAATAAATTGCGATGCCGCAATTAGTTTTGAGTTTTGAGTTTTGAGTTTTGAGTTCACTGCTATCCGCTATACGCTCTACGCTGCTCGCTACAACAACCTTTACTATGTTGGGGTCGGCAACTTGTTCTTTTGTCTCGAAATCGGCAACCAGCGTTGCCATTTCACAATTTAGATTTTCTAATAGAAGTTTTGCGACGGTATCGATATTTGCGGGGTCGATTTCGGGTTCGTCGCCCTGTAAATTCACGACTACGTCGTCAGCGTTTAGCGTATAGCGTATGGCGTTTAGTTTTTTGTCTTTTCTATCCGCTATCCGCTGTCCGCTGTCCGCTAACTTTTTTATCGCCTCGGCTATACGGTCTGTGCCGCTTGAGCAATCAGGGTTAGTCATAATACATTCGGCGCCGAAGGTTTTCGCGGCATCAGCGATTCGTTTGTCGTCCGCGGCGATAATTACCCTGTTTGGTAATTTGGCGAGTTTGGCCTGCTCATAAACGTGCTGGATGAGAAATTTGCCGGTATCTTTGGCGAGAACTTTAGCTGGGAACCTTGTGGACCCGTAACGGCCTGGAATACAAACTATGATTTTTGGTTTTGGCATTGCCGGTAGTTTTTTTTCCAAACTACAGCTACAGTATATTACCAGCATTACCCGCTGATGTCAAGACAGGCAAATCAAAAATTTGCGATAATATTTAAGAAAGAGCGGACAGGAAAAATACTTTACAAGCGGGCGATTAAATGGAAAATAGCCGACGGTTTGAAGGTATATAAACATTCGTCAGAGCTATTACTAAAAAAGCAGGAGAGCAAACCGATATGAAGCTACTGAAGAATCTATGTATAGCGGCATTTTTGTTTGTTTTTTTGATGCCATTCAAAACCGCAACAGCCGCCACCGGAGGCACAGCATCCCATCTGCTTACTCTGTCTCCGATAGATATGGTCATAATAGCGATTTACTTTGTGGTAGTGCTCGCGATAGGTTTTTATCTGAAAAAATATACCAGCACGGGCGATGACTTTTTTATGGCGGGCCGGAAAATGACGGCCTGGATTGCCGGTCTGAGTTTCATCTCGGCCAATTTAAGCTCGCTGGAAACGATGGGCTGGTCGGCAATGGCGTATCAGTACGGGATGTTAGGCGCACACGCATACCTGATAGGCGCGATACCCGCGATACTGTTTTTAGCCATTGTTATGATGCCGTTTTATTATATTTGCAGAACACACTCAGTGCCCGGTTATTTGAAGCTGCGATACGGAGAAGGTCCGAGGGCGCTGGCAGGCATCTCGTTTACGTTCCTGACAGTGATGGTCAGCGGCGCCAGTATGTTCGCAATGGCGAAAATCCTCAACCTGCTGCTTGGCTGGAATATGAACGTGAGCATCTGGGTATCGTCGATAACAGTCGGCATCTACGTGTTCTTAGGCGGCTTGCTGTCGGCAGTATTTAATGAGGTGCTGCAATTCTTTTTAATATGGCTGGGAACGATTTTGGTTCCCATTCTTGGAATCATCAGCGCCGGCGGATGGACCAAGATGCTGGAAACCGCGCAGAAGAATGCGGCGATAATCCACCCGACGGTACAGAACGCCGACTTCACCAGCTTATGGCGCAACCTTGGGTCATTCGATACGAACCCGATGGGCATCGACTGGTTCGGGATGGTCTTCGGCTTAGGATTAGCCGTGAGCTTCGGCTACTGGTGCACGGACTTCTTACAGGTTCAGCGAGTCATCATTGCCAAGGACCTGCGTTCTGCCCAGAATGGCACGGTCATCGGGGCAATGCTCAAGATGCTTGTGCCGATTATCGTAACCATCCCCGGTCTGCTGGGGCTGGCAGTGCTGCTCAATCCGAACGGAACTCCAATGATATTAGTGCCGGAGAGCGACCCGCGAGCCAACATTACTTGTCGCACATTCAACGATGTGCTGCCTCTGCTGATGGGCCAATACCTCGGTCCCGGTCTTCTGGGACTGGGGGTAACAGCGATGATTGCCGGCTTTATGTCGGGTATGGCAGGCAACGTCAGCGCATTTGCAACGGTATGGACTTATGACGTTTATAAACCGTTGCTGAACAGGAAAGGCAGCGACAAGCACTATCTGAGTATGGGCCGATGGTGTTCGATACTGGGTGTGCTGATATCTATTGCCACCGCTTACGCTCTGTTTTATTTCTCGAACATTCTTGAGTTCCTGCAGGTGCTTGTGTTCTTCTTCATCGTACCGCTGTTCGGCACGATCATCCTAGGGATGTTGTGGAAGCGAGCTACACCCGCGGGCGGTTTCTGGGGATTTCTCGCTGCAATAATCGTGTCTATGAGTATGTGGGTTTTCGTTCACACGTTCCCCGAAAGTTCCAGGCCGCATCCCTCGGTTGTCATCAGCAATAATGCCGTGGTATCAGTGGTAAAACAGGACGGCGACAAGATATCGCAGGTGATAATCGAAAGCGGCCAAATCCGGACCACGAACGTCGCAATACCGCTCGAAGCCGGCAAAGAGCCGGTAACGTCGGGTCAGTATGTGGCGCCGCAGACAGGCATTGAGCTGTCCGGCGTGGTGAAAGATGGTTCTATCGCCAAGAACCTGCGAGTGCTCGTCCCAGACGCGGTAGAGGCAGACACCAAACAGCACACCAAGTTCGGCGTGGAGGGTATTTCCCTGGTGCTCAAGCCCGGCGTGACGATTCAAGCGTCATATATCGCGAAAAAATTCGACGCTGCGGCGTTCAACCCGGCGTACACAAAATACGTGGCCCGCTCCGAAAAGGCCAAGCCGATGGCCGTCAATATGTATAGCGCGTTCTGGTCGCTGCTGGTGTGCCTTAGCGTAACGATTGGGGTAAGTATTTTCACCAAACCCAAACCGGTCGAGGAATTGAAGAACCTGGTGATGGGCCTGACGGATATCCCGGATGAGGGACCGTGCCCGTGGTATCACAGCCCGAAACTCTGGGCAGCGGCCGTGTTCATCGCGCTGGTAGTCATAAACATCATATTCTGGTAAGGAGCAATATATGCATAACGAACATCAAATTCCTATATGGTTCTTCATTGGCCTGCTACTGACGGTATATGGCGTTCTGATACTCGGATGCGGCATATACAACGTAATCTATCCGCCTGAGAATCCCGTGAAGCTGGCAAATCTGCACGCGGATATCTGGTGGGGCATTCTGCTTTTGGTAATTGGACTGATTTACAGTATTAAGTACAGGCCGTCCAAAGGGTAAGCCATGCGTTGTTCTGGAGCAATTGGTGCGGTAAGAATCTGAGGAGGAATCGCTTTTGCTTTCTTTTCAAGACCTTTACCGTTTGAAGTATGCTCGACACACCACAAGACTGGGTCCCAAAATAAACCTGCTGTTGAAAAATCATCACTTCAATTCTTCATCAAAAACAACGGCAACTTTACCGCATTTGCCGCTGGCCATGAGCGAATAAGCTTCGCTAACCTTGTCCAGCGGAAAACGATGAGTAATCAGTTTGTCCGGATGAAGATTCCAGCGTACAAGCCGCTCTACCAGTTCTTCCATCCGCCAGATATTGGTTACCCATGAACCGTAGATTGTCTTCTGGTCATGGATAATATCTGGCGACGGCTGGAATTCACACGTGCCGCCTTCACCAAGGAAGACTATCCTGCCCCATTTGCGGGTGGCCTGGATACAAACCAGACGCGCCTTGTTGTTGGCTGAACAATCCACCGAACGCTCGACGCCCATACCACCCGTCAAATCTTTAACCTGCCTGACATTGTCCGCCCCGGTCTCGAGCACTTCATAAAACAATCCCAAATCCCGAGCTATCCTGATGCGTTCGTCTATGACCTCGATGCCGATAATCTTTTGAGCTCCCATCGCTTTACACAGCATTGCTGTTGCCAGGCCAACCGGCCCAAGGCCCGTTACTAATACTGAGTCATCACCGCAGATACAGATTTTTTCCAGACCTTCGTAAACTGTCCCGAATCCACAAGCCACCTGGGCGCCGTCAGAATACGACAATACATCAGGCAGCAAAACCAGGTCTTTTTCCTCTGCAAGCATGTACTCAGCCATGCCGCCGTCGCGCTGCCAGCCGTATGCCCGTCGGTATTTCTGGCTCGTGCAGGAAATCATATAACCCCGACGACAATCATTACACAAACCGCAGCCGGAGATGTGATAAATAATCACACGGTCATTTTGTTTGAAACGCCTACATCCCGGCCCGACTTCAACAATCTGACCGCACGGTTCATGACCGGCGATCATGCCCGGCTGATAGCCCTCCGGACCTTTTCCAAGATGTTTGCGATAAATGCAGCGAATATCAGAGCCACAGATAGTTGAGGACTTCATTTTGACCAGCACTTCACCGTGTCCCGGCGTCGGGATATCAAATGCCTTCAGTTCAACCGTACTGTTACCAGGTAAGACCGCACCTTTCATTTTGCCATTCATATATTCTCTTGCGCTCCTGATATTATCATCTTCCAAATGTTGTCTTTACGCGGGAGTAATTTTTCCATTTATATCCCAGAGGTCCTCCCAGCTTTGATTATCCTTCCATAAAAATACCTGGCCCTTTATCAACCGGCATCCCTTGTCAATCTTCGCGAGTTCAGCCATATCCTTCTGGGTTAAGGGTTCGCTGACCACAGCTTCCAAATTGTCCTGGTAATGATTAACTGAAAATGGAATAGGAATTTGCCCGCGTTGGATAGCCCATTTGATACACACAATTGCCGGACGTATTCCATGCTTCTGTGCGATTTTAATAACTACGGGGTCTTCAACGTCCACAGTATCATCTTCAGTCCTGTCACGCTGGGGGCGACCGGGTGAACCGATAGGAGAGTATCCTATGGGCTGAATTTTATTGTCCAGGCAATACTGGAACAGTTCCGGCTGCTGGAAATGCGGATGCAGTTCCATTTCATTACACACCGGCTTAATCTTGGCATCACGCAACAGCAGTTCCAACTTAGGAATGGTCATATTTGATGTTCCGATATTTTTGACAAGCCCCATCTCCACCAACCCTTCCATCTGACGCCATGTTTTCATATAGTTCTTGTGAATGTACGGCTTGGCATCCTTGCTGCGTGAAGCCACATCACACCCCGGCGGGTGGTAATTCGGAAAAGGCCAATGAACCAGATATAAGTCTAAATAATCTAATTGAAGGTCTTTAAGCGTTTTTTTGCATGATTCAATCACTTTATCATGCATATCGTTCCATACTTTCGACGTAATCCACAGTTCTTGACGATCGACTTCGCCGCTTTGAAGAATATTGCTTAATACTTCGCCGATCTGCCGTTCATTTCCATAGACTGATGCACAGTCAATATGACGATAACCTGCAGCAACAGCACCTCTGACCACTTCGGCAACCTTTTGAGGAGTGACATGGTCTGAACCAAAAGTGCCTAGCCCGATAACTGGAATTTTAGCTCCCATAGACAGGACTTTTTTGGGAATACGGCTGGGGTCGATACCATCGCTGGCTATCTTAAAAGCAACCATAAGATCTTCCTAATCACCTTTTTAATCTCGGTTTGGTGCCGAGCCCAAACGGAATTGAATAGACATCTTCCACTTTTTCTTGAGCATAGTAACGGACAAGGGTTATAAGAATCAATAGAATATAAAATTGCTTTTGAGCGACGTCAAGTACTTTCCCCCATTAACTTTGGGATGTTCCTTTTCAATTTTTTTTGTTTTTGCTTGAAAAGTTGCACAAATTTGGTTTGATATTTATTTGATATGAGGCAGATTAACCGTAAAATCAAAAATTTGCCCGAACATCCGGTGAAGCTGGCAAATATGCACGCTGACTTATGGTGGGGAATTCTGCTTTTGGTAATCGGGCTGATTTCCGTCGTTAAATACCGGCCATCCAAAAAGCAGCGATAATCATTTATTTTTATGGGGCTTGAAAAAATATGCTTAAAAATATTCCTGCGATAATATCTCCGGACTTGATGAAGACTCTTATGGAGATGGGACACGGCGACGAAATTGTTTTGGCGGACGGCAATTTCCCCGCCGCAAGCGTCGCGCAACGACTTATCAGGTGCGATGGACACGGCGTCTGCGAGATTTTAGAAGCAGTCCTGAAGTTTTTCCCGCTCGACCAGTATGTTGAACGCCCCGTCGCACTGATGGCGGTTGTACCGGGAGACAAAACAAAGCCGACCATCTGGGAGGAATACCGCAAAATAATCAAGGCGAGCGGCGAAAAATTCTCCGATTTTGAGTTTGTCGAAAGATTCGCATTTTACGAGAAAGCCAAAAAGGCATACGCGGTCGTCGCCAGCGGCGAGAAGGCCCTGTACGCGAATATAATCCTTAAAAAAGGCGTTTTATAATCCTCGATTGAATTATCAGGGAGATTTGACGATGACAAAGAAAATCGAAGCAACGAAACTGCCGGTGACAAAGGGCGAGCCGAAAGTTCCGGTGATTGGAGTTTTTGCGACCGGCGACCCACGGATAGACGAAGCAAGCCGACAACGATGTCAGAATATCGTAAAAATGACAGCCGACACCATAAGCGGCAAGGTGGTCCTGCCGGACAAAAAGCCGGTGCCAGTGGTTTATTCCACGATATTGGTCGATGGCGAAAAGCAGGCGGACATCGTCGCCGAGCAATTTCGCAAAGCCGGCGTCGATATACTAGTTTGCGCGCCTGATACATGGGCTTTCCCGCAACTGACCGGCATTTCACTTTTGCAGCAGTTCCCCGCAAATACGCCGATAAACATCACCTGCGGCAACAGCGGGCCTAAGCCGGGCGTCGTTTACGCGCACGCTCTCAACGGCGCAATCAGCCAATACGGACGATTATGCACTCTCAACGTCGGCAACTGGCCCGATACCGGCGCCAATCCCAAAATGAGCGCAGAGACAGCCAAAGGGCTTATCGACTGGTGCTATGCCGCCGTGACCGCAGTGGGATTACGCGGCAGACGAGTCGTGATTTTCGGCCACGACTCGATGGGAATGGAAACAGCCCTTGCTCATATACTGCCGACGAGGAACACCTTCGGTATCGAGATTACCCGATTAGATATGAAACTTCTTGCGGATATGCTGCGCAAAGAGGCATACGACAAGAAAGAGTTAAAATTGCTTCGAGGATGGATAAATCGATACGTCGGCGACCGCCTACAGTTGCGAGATGAAAATGACAGCACCCGTTTTAATCTCAGTTTGGCGATGTATCTTATTGTCCGCGATATTATGGCGGACCTCAACGCCGTCGGCGGCGGGTTTATGAGCCAGCTCGAATGGGGAAGCGACAAACGAGGACTTCCGCTGCCAGTGGCCGACGCGATGGAATCATTGTTTAACAGCACCTTCGACCACACGGGACGTAAAGCCCCCCTGCCTTATGCGACCGAAGCCGACGTGCAGGGACTTTTGACAATGCTGTTTATGACATACCTGTCTGGAGGCAATCCGCCATTATTTATGGACTTCAGAAAGGTATGGGAGGCATGGGAAATTAAAGAGCTGGCCGGGAGAATTGGCCTGACAAATCTCGATGAAACCGCTGACTGGTTCAATAAGGGCCTTGTCGATGGCGACAATTCGGGAAGCGCGGCTTTTGACTGGTCGGCTAACCCTGGCGCATCGGTAAAAGATATTATGTCGGGTGTCAGTATGCCGCTGGCAGACCCCGGCTATTTCCCCGGTGGCGGCAACTCGGTAACATTTATATCCCCTGCCGGCATCGAAGGCATCGCGGGACGACTGGCTTTCAGCGGCGCAACCGGGTTATTCAGCTTGATTTGGGACCAGGCACAAACAACGGAAGTGCCGGCAGACCTTGCCAAAGCGATGTGCAATCTGACAACACCTACATGGCCTCATACATTTGTCGTGCCTAGGTTCGCCAGTATGCTCGAATACAAACAGTATGCCCCTGCTAATCATTTTCATATGACCTGGAATTTGCCCCTGGCACGACTGCAATACTGGATGGACTTGACCGGCGTTTCGAGTATTACCCCCTGGGCAGCAAGACCCAAATTTATCGAAGGCATTGACCGCCCGCAGCCATTGGTGCACTTACTGAACGGTAAATTATGAGACCAAAACAATAAAACACATATTTCGTAAATTTTTCAGGAATTGGTCATTGACAAAAAAGACAGAATGTGGTAGAATGATTAAATAATGCAGATTAACCGAAGCAATTTGTTTGGTTGGTGGTGGCCTGTTGGACAATCCGACGGGCAGGCGGGAAATCTGCACTAAGAAAAAGCAATAAAACAAAGTTATTTACGCGGCCTGTTGGATTAAAAACAACAGGCCGCTTTTTTTATGGCCAGACATAACCCAGATACTCATAATAAGGACGCAAAAAATGGATGATTACAAACAGATAATAGAAAATGCGAAACCGGGCGAGATAATCCCGATTGTCAAACGAATCGAGATGTCGGACCCTATGGACTTTTTCGCGAAGATAAGCGACTACGGCCGGGTAAAAAACTGCTGCCTGCTCGAATCGAAAGAATACATTCGCGGCTCAAGCGCGTTGAGCTTCGGCACAGCCAAACCCGCGCTGTATCTTACGGGCAAAGGAAGGGAATTCGAAATCAGGGCGCTGACTAAAACCGGCAGAAGAATGATTAAGTACCTGACGTTCGACCCGAAAAGGTTCGGCTTTTGCGAAACAACGGATTTCAGCGCCGAACGGATTAAAGGCATAATCAGGAAACCTGCTGGATTAGTGGATGAGCAGACGCGACTGTCGAGCACAAACCAGATGGATGTCCTGCGTGCGGTGGCTTTCTCATTTCGCCTGGCAAGCAAGCCGTTCCGCGTAACCTGCGGATTGCTCGGCGCGTTAAGCTACGACTTTATCGACCAGTTTGAGAAACTGCCCGCCAACGAAACCGACCTTTTAGGCAATCCCGATTACGAATTGTATTTCGCGGACAATATCTTCCTGATGGACCACGAGCGAAATGAGGGCTATGTGGTTGTTAATGTGATAATCACCAACGGCAACAGGGCAGAGGTAATAAACGAGGCGCAGGAGTGTTTCGACTATTACGAAAATATCGCGAGGTTCGAGACACCTAAGGCCAAAAAATACGAAGCCCTCCTGCCGACGGAATCGACCGATACAAATCAAAAGCAATATGAGCAAATGGTTCGAGATGCCAAACAGCACATACTCGACGGCGACATATTCCAGGTGGTCCTGAGCAGGACAAAGATTGAGCCGTGTACCGATGAGCCGCTTGATGTGTATAAGCGATTGCGTGAGCTGAACCCGTCGCCCTATATGTTTTACATAAACACGCCGAATACGACGCTGCTTGGCTCAAGCCCAGAATTGAATCTACGTGTAAGCGGAACGGAAAATCGCAGCGTGGAAATCAGGCCGATAGCGGGAACAAAGCCGAGAGGTAAGGTCAACGGCAAACTCGACGCCGATATCGATTTCCGGTATGAGGCGGAATTAAAAATCGACCGCAAGGAATTAGCCGAGCACATGATGCTGGTCGATTTAGCCAGAAACGACATCGCCCGTGTGGCGCAACCGGGAAGCAGAATTGTAACAGAACTGCTGACCGTCGAAAAATACGAATCGGTGCAGCATTTGGTCAGCAACGTCAAAGGAGTATTAGCCGGCAATCTCGATGCCCTAATCGCATACCTTGCGACGATGAATATGGGAACGCTGACGGGTGCCCCTAAAATCGAGGCGATGAAGATTATCAGGCAATTGGAAAAAACCAAACGCGGCTACTATGGCGGCGCTGTGATGTACCTGACGGTTGACGGCCAGTTTGACAGTTGTATTACGATACGAAGTTTGCAGATTAAAGACCGTAACGCCTATGTTCGCGTCGGCGCCGGAATTGTTCACGACAGCATTCCCAAAACGGAATTCGAGGAAACAGAGCACAAAGCCGGCTCATGTATGCGGGCTTTAACGAAGAAATAAACGAGGATAAAATATGAGCGATAAAAAAAGAAAAGTTTTGTTTATCGACAATTTCGATTCGTTCACGTATAACCTTGTCGATGACTTTTGCAAACGCGACTGCGACGCGAAGGTTTACAGGGCGGATACGTCAATCGAGGACTTGAAAAAAGTGGCTGATGAGTTTAAGCCCGATTTACTGGTGATTTCGCCGGGACCGGGAACGCCTGCTACCGCGGGCGTAACGCTTGCCGCGATTGATTACTTCAAGGACAAACTCCCCATATTCGGAGTTTGCCTCGGCCATCAGTCGATAGTCGAGTATTTCGGCGGCAAAGTGGGCCACGCCCCTGAGCCGGTACACGGCAAACCATCACGCGTAACACACAATGGCCAAGGCGTATTCGCTGGCGTTGAGAACCCGTTGCAGGCGGGACGTTATCACAGTTTGTGCGCATTGACGATGCCTGATTGCTTAGAGCCGACCGCTCATTTTGAAAGCGTGAATATGGGTATCAAACACAAAACACTGCCTATATACGGCGTGCAGTTTCACCCCGAAAGCATCCTGACGCCCGCAGGCGGTAAAATTATCGAAAACATTTTGAAAATAGCTGAAGAACACTCAAACAAGCAAAGGGTTTGATTATGACAACGATAGCCGAATATATAGAACTACTACTTCGAGGCCAGCACCTGACCTTCGAGCAGGCGGGCAAGGTCCTCGATATTATTTTTGAAGGCGAAGTGCCTGAAACGCAAATCGCAGCGTTTTTGACGGCGATGCGATGTAAGTCAGCTTCCTCTGCCGAGCTTGCCGGGCTTGCCAAATCGCTACGGACTCATTGTGTTAAAGTTGATACCAGCATTGATAACCTCGTCGATACCTGCGGGACAGGCGGCGCATCAGTGAAAACATTCAACATTTCAACCGCCTCGGCGATTGTCGCCGCAGGTGCGGGCGTTCACATCGCCAAACACGGCAACCGCGCGATAACAAGCAGATGCGGCTCAGCGGATGTTTTTGCCGAACTGGGCGTAAATATCGAGGCGGGACCGGATATCGTGGCAAAGTGCATAAAAGAAGCCGGAATAGGTTTTATGTTCGCACCGAAATATCATCCCGCAATGAAATGTGTCCAGCCCGTGCGCAAATCGCTGGGCTTCAGGACGGTATTCAACATATTAGGTCCCCTCGCAAACCCCGCCGGCGCACAGGGA
>Ga0187881_10001078_pt1 | contig 30264 bp, 25 predicted proteins | sample June2016WEW_19_1_2_FD_133017 | JGI IMG/M metagenome (GOLD analysis project Ga0187881, IMG submission 133017) | Peatland microbial communities from SPRUCE experiment site at the Marcell Experimental Forest, Minnesota, USA - June2016WEW_19_100 | ecosystem: Environmental > Terrestrial > Soil >... | reverse complement strand
TTCCGCCTGCCAGTCAAAGGCGTTTATCTTTCTCTGCTGCTCATCGCCAAAAAGGGTTAATTGTTGACTTTGATAAAAATCCGGCCCAATAAGCGAATTGCCGCATTTTATATTATTCCCCAAGTCCGGCAGCGCACGTTCATGAAATAATCTCAAACTCTCCTGTGTTTCATTTTCAAGAACCTTTAACAAAAGGGAAAGTTTCGTTACCTCTGCCGCCTGCGAATCTATATCCACGCCGTAAATATTATTTAAAAGAATCCTTTTCTTTTCATCAATCGTCAAAAACCACTGTTTGCCCTTACCCTGATATATCGCCTTTTTATGTTTCGATGGTTCTTTGGCATAATAATCACGGTGAAAATCCAAAAGATACTGATACGCCCCGATTAAAAACGAACCGCTGCCGCAGGCAGGGTCGAGAATTTTTAACTTTTCAATTTGTTTGGGGGTTTTGTTTTCGCAAAGTTTTCCAACCGTGTTTTTAACGATGTAATTGACAATATACGAAGGCGTATAATAAACTCCGCCCGCCTTTTTGACCTCCGGCTTTTCCTCTACCTTTGCCTGATGCGATTCCGTAAGCCGAATCACCTTGCCTAAAAACTGTTCATAAACCTGCCCTAAAATTTCCGCAGGCATAACGGAAAATTCATAAGGGCTGCGCGGGTAGTAAAGGTCTTTCAAAATCCGCGTCAGAACATCATCGTCTATTTTCAGATTTGCGGAAAGCTCGTCCGGCCCCTCGGGCCTGTCTTTTTCCCTGTGAAAATGGAAAATGCCGGAATTGTATCTTTCATCGGATTTCTCAAAAAGTTCAAAAAGGCGCGGATATATTCTTGAGCCGCTAATTAGCGATAAGAGTTGTTCACTGCGCTCTATGCCTCTGTCTTCGCATATCCTCAAAAATAAAATCCGGTCGATGGTCTTTTGAACCGCAAAATTAAGGTCATAAACGGATAGTTTGCCGTTGCGAATCGCAATATTTTTTGCTAGAACGTTTCGCCATTCTTCTATCTCGGCCAGAAACTCTTTATCTACTGTAGTTGTGCCTCTTTTGGTTGTCTTTTCAGAGGCGTATTTATCGAACAATCCTTTATAAACCGCTTCTTTGCTGAATACATTTGCGATTTGCTCCCACTTATCGGTGTAATCTTTGTAAGTGAAAAGCATAATTCGTCCGGTCGATGGTTTATCGTCGGGGCTTGGCCGTATCTGGCAGTCATAAACAGCAAACTCCTCGAAATCTGTCAGAATTGACAAAGGCAGTTTTGCCGACCACGCGTATCTGCGTAATTGATAAGCCGGACTGATGTCGGATTTTATATCGACTGATGGCTTTTTCGCTTCCACGAAGAATTTTTTTGCCGGGCCGACGCGGAAGCAGTAATCGGGCGCTTTTGTTGTTCCGCCTATTTTGATTGCGTCTTCGTGAATCACATCGCTGTATGCCAGAGCAATTCCTGCCTTGTTTTGCATATCCCAACCGAGCGCTTCGAAGAATGGATTGATGAATTGTTGTCGGACTTGTGCCTCGCTATATCCGTGCCCTTTGTACGATTCGATATTCCGCTCGAATTGCTCTATAAGCTCTATTACTTCTTTTGGTGCACTTCCCATATCGCAAAACTCCATCTAGTGCCTTTAATTTCCCGACGCCACAATACCCAAACCTTATCCTTGTGTCAATAATCGCTTTGACGCCCTAAACGACCCCGCCATCAACCCGATAAACACCGGCCCGTGACACAGCGAGAATACAATCCTATAAGGTTTGGGCGTTCATAATCCGCTCTCCTTTACTTAAAAATCTCTTGTTTTTAAGCTCTTTTGTTACCTTCCTCGGCCCTATTCCCTGTCGCTTCACAATCGAATTATTTTAATGCCCTGTTACTTTCCGGCAGTCGATACGGATTATTTTTCGACGGTTTATTGGTTATTAAATTTTAACTTCCGTTTTCTGCCATATTTGTCAGAACCGCATTTTTGGCTTAAAAATGAGGGTTCGCCCATCTTTTTGCCGGTTATCAGAAAAAAATGTTGAAAATTTTCAGATTTTTATTGCTACTCCCTGAGAAATGTATATGATTTTCGGACGTATCTAAGCCGATTCAGGCTGAACTTTACTCAAGATTTTTAAGGATGATATGGGAATGAATACAAGAACACTATTAACAGTACTGGCAGTCGTGGCTGTCGCTTTTGTTGCGACAAACTGCCTCGCGGCAACAGTTGACGTCAATAAACCAGGCGATGCCAATAAGCCCGCTGAACCAAACAAGGTAACCATCATCAGCGCAAGCGATTTCGGCACATACGCTGCCGAAGCCAATAAGCCCGGTGAAAAAGGCAAGGGTCATCATCATAAGAAAGACCCGAACCACATGGAACCCAACAAGCCCGCTGAACCGAACAAGGCCACCATCATCAGCGCAAGCGATTTCGGCACATACGCTGCCGATGCCAATAAACCCGCGGGTCATCATCATAAGAGAGACCCGAACGAGCCCAACAAACCGGCAGAGCCGAACAAGACCACTATAATCAGCGCAAGCGATTTCGGCACCTATGCTGCGGATGCCAATAAACCAGCCGATGCGAATAAGCCCGCTGAACCGAACAAGAGCAAGCTTTGCGCAGTTGAGCTCGCAAAAGATGTGAACAGTTGCGAACCGAACAAACCAGCGGATTCAAACAGCAAGAAATAATTTCACGATAACCCGCCATCATTAAGTAATGAGACGGTCTTAGTGAAAGAACAGTGTTCTCGATGAATTTCAGGCCCGGAGAATAACCTCCGGGCCTGTTTTTTTAATCGGTTTTGATTTGCCGCCTGCCGGAAGGGTTGCCCAATGTTTGTCCGGAGGGTATTATCTCATCTGATTATTCTTCTGAAATTAAGGGCGCAACGCAATAGTGGCGACGAATATGGGCAATTTCGATAATTCTCTAATACTGGCCGTCGAGACCAGTGGTCGATTGGGTTCGGTCGCGCTCGCACAGGGTGATAAGCTCCTGGCGGAAACGTGTTTCTCCGGCCCGATGCGCCACAGCGCGGAAATTTTCCCCACGATTACCGATTTATTGAGCAGATTCAGCAAAAAACCGGAGCAAATCGAACATGTGTATATCTCCGCAGGCCCCGGCAGTTTCACCGGCCTGCGAATTGCCGTTACCTTCGCCAAAACAGTTGCCTTGGCCAATAACTCTAAAATCGTCGCCGTCGATACCCTTGACGTTATCGCCGCGAATGTAACAGGTTTTACCGCAGAGGTCGCCGAGAACGCAGAGAAAGTGAAAGTGAGTACGGAGAACCGGCTGTCTTCTGTTATCAGTCCTCCGTCCTCCGAATTTCTGGGTGTAATTCTTGACGCCAAACGAGGCCAGTTCTTCATCGCCGTTTATGAAAAGACCCAAGACCTAAGACCCCAGACGCAAGACGCAATCTGGAAGAAGATTCTTCCAGATTGCTTGATGACCGCGGAAGAATTCCTCTATCGCTTCACAAATCAACCGATTTCCCTGACTGGTGAGGGATTAGTTTTCTACAAAGACAAATTTAATAACAAAAATGTTCGCGTCCTTGATGAAAAGTTTTGGAATCCCTCCGCCGCGAATGTTCACAAGCTTGGCTGGCATAAAGCCCGGCTCGACGAATTCGCCGACCCGCTTACTCTCACCCCGAATTACATTCGCGGCCCCGACGTAACGGTTAAGCAAATATAAATGAGGAATTGTATTTTCGCGGGTTATCCGTTTAAGAAGCCCTTAGCCAGCGATATATTTCACGTAGCGAAGGACGTTTGCCATACATCAGGATGCCTGTCCTGAAAATTTTTCCCGCCAGCCATATCATTAAAAATACCGCCCCGACCAGCAACATTATCGAAGCGAGTATCTCAAGATTACTGACGTTTGAACCTGCCGAAATCCGCAAAGGCATCACCAAAGGCGATACGGGTGGAACCAGCGACAACACCCTGGCAAAAACGCCGTCAGGACTTTGAACAAGCTTGAACCACGCTATCATTGGAAATATCAGGATTAAAACGACGGGCCTCATAAACTCCTGTGTTTCCTTGAGTGTATTACAAACAGAACCAATTGCCGCCAGCAGCGCGCTGAAGAAAAGGAACCCGAGAATATAATAAACCACAAAACAAAATATCAGCCTGCCGCTTATATCCACGCTGATGCCCTGCCACAGAATCGGGCCATAAGACACTGCTGTCCACAGGCCAATAATTGTCAGGCCTATCGCCCCAAGCCCCAGAATCTTGCCCGCCATAAGCTCAAACGGGCTAACCGCCGAAAGCAACATCTCGATAATCCTCGAATTTTTCTCCTCGATTACACTGCTTAGCATCTGCTGGCCTATGCCGATGATTCCCATGTATATCATAAACATGAAAAAGAGCGGGACCATCATCTTGACCGTCGTTTGCCCTTGGCTTTGAACATGTTGCTCTTTGGCCGTTTCGCCAATCTCGACCTGTTCGATTGAAACATTGCGAATATCATCGAGAAGCTTTTGAGAAACGTTCTGTAATTTGCACCTCTGCGCGACTACGGCGTTACGGATAAATTCCTCGACGGCCCACGTCGCGTCCATCATAGTCGGTTTCGATTTGTAGGTATAAACGTGTGTCTTGCCCGTGCCGTCAATGATGTTCTGGTCAATAACAATATACGCCTCGGCCTTACCCGAACGAAGTTGTTCCCTGCCTTGTTCTTCGACCGCGTTTGTATCATCCTGGGCTGGCAGCGACTCAAAAATAATCTGTCTTTTGGGATTTGACTGGTTATGTTTGCTCATCGCCGCTTCTATTTGGCCCGCCAGTTGTGTGGTCAAGTCCGTTACAACCACCCTGACCGGGGGACGCCCGCCCTCAACTTGGTTAATCCTGCTCGTAAAGTAAATTATGCCAACGATAAGAACAGGGGTGAACAACAAGCTAATCAAAAACGTCTTGGTTTTGACGGTATCAATGTATTCTCGCCGGGCAATTTCAAAAATTTTACGCATTGCTCGCTCCGACAAGCGTAACAAAAATTTCATGCAGCGAAGGCATTTTCACCTCGAACTTCCGCACGCGCACCTTCCCCACAATTGCCTTGAGCAAATCCTGCGGGTCGGTCCCTTTCTCAAGAGTGATTTCCAGCGTATCTTTTTGCTGCACGACATTCGTTACCATAGGAAGTGTTTTTAAAAAGCTTGTATCTCCCTCAATCTCGACAATAACCGCGTTGGACGCCTTTTGCGAACGGATATCGCCCAGGTTGCCGTCGAGGATAATTTTGCCCTTGTTTATGAGCAGGATATAATCACAAAGCGTCTCCGCCCCGTGCATATCGTGAGTGGAGAAAATTACGGTTTTGCCTTTATCTCTCATATCAAGGATAATGGCCTTGATCAAATCCAGGTTCAGCGGGTCAAGCCCTGAAAACGGCTCATCGAGTATCAGCAAATCCGGCTCATTGATTATCGTCGCCGCGAATTGCAGCTTCTGATGCATACCCCGCGAAAGGTCCTCGACTTTCTTGTTTGCCCGGTCGTTCAGCTCGATTCGCTTCAACCACGCTGGCACAGCGCCTGCCAGCTCGCTCGAAGTCAATCCCTTGAGCGAGCCGAAGAAGGCGAGTATCCCGCGGACCGTCATCTTTCGATAAAGGCCTCTTTCTTCAGGCATATAACCAATATGACTCTTGGCCTGTTCGGTTAAATTTTTGCCGAACACGCTTATACTGCCTGCGTCCGGGCGAATAATGTTCATTATCATCCGCAAAGTCGTGGTCTTGCCCGCGCCGTTAGGCCCAAGAAAGCCGTAGATACTCCCCGCCGGAATCTTCGCCGTCAGGTTATCGACCGCGCGAACCTGCCCGAACGTTTTGCACACACCATTTAGCTCCAACGCTTCCATCGCCATCAAAATACCAGAATTTTTTCCTCAACGCAAATAATCCAACCGGAAACCGCCAGATTTGGAATTTTATTTGGTATGATTACTGGTGCAGGTGTATAATCTGGGTAATATGAAAACAACGCTGCCCCGGTAATACGGGGGGCAGGTATTATTTTTTTGGAGGATATGACGATGGCATTTGGGATCGGAGACAGAAAATTCGAAGTCCGTAAAAGCACCGGAACAAGAATTGTTGAACTGGGCGGTGCGGAAGAAACCGCAGGAGAAGTGACGATGGAAAAGAAGACAAGAACTGGGCGAAACCTGGCGGGCGGTATGGACTTGCTCGAAATGGACTTCCTGCTTGGCGTAATCGAAAACACCGACGGCGAAGACAAAAACGACGTCTCGATGCGCCGGCTAAGCTTCAACGAGGTGCTCCGCCGCAATCAGCAAAGCGAAATTGATAGCGCCGCGATGACTGTTTATGCCGTGGATGAGAAAGGCCTCTACGGCAAGGACATTCAGTGCGCAGCGATGAAAGAGCTTACCCGTCGAACCGAGCAAAAGGGTTAATCGACAGTAGGCAGGGAAGGGATTGTGAATTTGTATCTTGCCGTTATTGTTATGGGGGCGGTTGAGGACGAGGGGACATTCTGGATTCAACTGCTGATGGTGGTCATATTGGCCGCCGGCGTCGGTATCTATGGCTTAGTCAAATCCCGCGTTAAACGCATTGAGCAACAGGCACACGACGAAACAATTGAGACCGTTATTGCTCCAGCAAAACCGCTCGCAACAGCACATGCTTCCCACGAAAGACCTGTAGTTAGTGAAATCAAACCGCGTCTAAGAGACCTTTCCGGCGGTATGGAGCTTTTAGCCAGAAACTTTTTAATAGGCGTTGTTGAGCAAACCAATTCGCCTGACCAGAGGGATATCGAAATGTGCCGCCTGTGTTTCACCGAGCTTAAACGCAGGGGTGAACTTTGGGCGATTGCAAGTATCGCCCTGAAGGTTTACACCCTCGATGAGGATGGGTTCTACGGCAAAATTATCCGCTGCGAGGCGATGGCGGAATTGGCTGGCCGGACCACCGACAAACCGCAAAATACCGCTGAAGCTCCCCCTGCCTTGCCCCAAAACCAGGAGCAGGCCGAATCGGCCGCACATCACGCCGGCTGATTTCGCGTGCCGAAATACACGAAACCAAATTTTACACGTTATTTACCTTTCGTCTTTAGCGTTTGGGCGGACGAATTCTATGTTATAAATAGGAGGAATCCAGCTGAATTTGTGCCCTTTCAGGGGGAGTTTTTTCGGACGTTGAAAACTTGGGTGCAAATAAAATTTATGTCCGAAAACGAATTTTAAGGGCGAGAGAAATAATGCCGATTGATTATTAGTGGCGTGTTTGGACGCGAAATTTTATAGAAGAGGCACAGGTCTTATTTCCTTGAGCTTGCTGAATGGTCTGCCTTAATTGAATCTTATGGACAAAAGCACATTAAAATGGCTTGTGCTGGCTGCAATCGCCGTCTGCGGAATGCTCGGCTGGAAAGTCGCCACACAGGCGTCGAAAGACGGCAAAAAAGACGTGGTCGTCGAACGCCCCGAACCCAGGTTCGGCGTCGTAACCGCTATCCTGTATTGTGAGGACTCCCCAAGCGTAGTGATTGAAAACCAGATGCTTCACAAGGGGGATGTGATTCACGATGTCAAGGTGCTGAATATAAAGGCCGACAAGGTGCAGTTTGACAAACAGGGCGAGCAGTGGGAGCAGGGCGTGCAGGAGTCGGCCAAACCCGGGTGGTGGAAAAGAAGCAAAGGCAAAGAATCCTCCCTCTAACCTCCTAACGTAATAATTCGCCTCGGTCCAGACCGAGTTGATTGACAACCGGCATTCCCGGCTTTTCGGGGTTTCCGGTTGTCTTTTTTTGCGCATATCACCGCCCCTTGCCTGCCGGATAAGCTAAAAAATCCTCGAAAACCGGCCCGCGTAAGCTAAAATCATTGTAAAACAACATCAGCGGGTCATCCCCGCACGACCTGTTTCTTGACTGGATACAAAAACGGATATGCGAAAAAAAGTGCTGGTTGCTGTTAGCGGCGGTGTTGATTCGGCAGTAGCTGCGGCTCTGCTCCTCAAAGAAGGATTCGACGTTACAGCCGTATTCCTTTGTTTGCAAATGGAACGCGCTGCCGAAAACAATTCGCGCTCCTGCTGCACTCCCCAGGATGCCGCCGATGCGCGACGAATCGCCGCGAAGCTCGGCGTAAAATTTATTTTACTCTCCGCTTCCAAAGATTTTGAAACCATAATCAAAAGTTTTATCGGCGATTACGAAAATGGCCGAACACCCAATCCCTGTGTCCGGTGCAACGAGAAAATAAAGTTCGGCAAACTCTTCGAGCTGGCGGATTCTCTCGGTGTGCAATATGTCGCGACGGGGCATTATGCCCGAATTGTAGATTATAAAGGAAGCCACGCCATTGCTCCCGCTCTTGCTCCGGGCAAGGACCAGTCATACGTTTTGTTCAGCATACCACGTGAAAAATTAGACAGGATTATTTTCCCCCTCGGCCGGTTGAAAAACAAACAGACCGTAAGAGATATCGCCAAAGAGCTGGGACTGGAAGTCCACGATAAACCCGACAGCCAGGATATTTGTTTTGTCTCTGATGGCGACTACGCGAAATTGCTTGAAACGCACAATAGCAAAGCGCTTCGGGCGGGAAATTTCATAGATACATCCGGCAAAATCATCGGCAAACACGACGGCTACGGCAGGTTCACCATCGGCCAGCGTCGCGGCACGGGCATCGCGGCGGGACATCCGGTATATGTTACCGACATAAATCCTCAGACAGCCGACGTAACCATAGGCACAAAACAAGACCTTTTAGCAGGCGGCTTGACCGCCGATGGTGCAAACTGGCAGGTGGACGTACCGACCGCATTCGACGCGACGGTAAAAATCCGCTATAATCATCGCGGCGCCCCGGCAAAGGTTATTATTACCGGCAAAAACACCTTTGAGGTGCATTTTGATAAACCATTGGAGGCGGTTACTCCCGGCCAGGCGGCTGTGGTTTACTCCGGGGATTGTCTTCTCGGGGGCGGGTGGATAAAAGAAAAATTGCCGCTCGTATAACGGATTGCGTCGAATCAAAAAACAGGTATCGACCCCGCAAATGAAGAATCAGGATTTATCACGCTACGCAAGGCAAATTACCTTCAAGCCCTTCGGCGAAGAAGGCCAGCGTCGGCTCGCCGACAGCATCGCCCTCATTGTCGGCGTCGGCGGTCTTGGTTCCTGGGTTGCGGAATTGCTCGTCCGCGCAGGCGTCGGGCATCTCCGGCTCGTGGACGATGACTGCGTTGAACTGACCAATATTCACAGGCAGTCGCTCTTCACTGAAAAAGACGCAAACCAACACGCTCTCAAAATAAACGCCGCGGCAAATCACCTGCGGGAAATCAACAGCAATTGCGAGATTGAGACGGTCTTCGCCCGAATCGACCGGTTGACCGCGGACCGGCTTACCAATAACGTCGATTTGATTATCGACGGCACGGATAATTTTCCCGCGAGATTTATCCTCAACGACTGCGCAATAAAAAAATCAAAACCTTGGGTGTTCGCCGGCGTCCTCGGCACAGAATCGCAGGTAATGGCCATAATCCCCGGCAAAACTCCCTGTCTGCGATGCCTGCTCGATTCGCCTCCCGCCTGCGATGGCCATACCTGCCGACAGGCCGGCGTCCTCGGCCCGGCAGTAGCGATGGTGGCTGCGGTTGAGGCCTCGGAGGCATTAAAAATTCTATCAGGCAACTCAGACAAGGCAGGGCAATGCCTGTTTGTTTTTGACGTCTGGAACAACATCGCTAAACAGATTGACGTCTCGAAACTCACCAAGAACGCCGATTGCCCCTGCTGTGTTCACAAAAATTTTGAGTTCCTTGAGCCATAGGACTCTTGATGGAAGCTAAAATAAATAAGCCCGTATATCTCGATTATAATGCGACGACGCCTTTGGATAAGCGCGTGCTGGAAAGTATGATGCCCGCCCTGACTTCTGCGTTCGGGAATCCTTCAAGCGAAAGCCATTCGCTGGGACGCCAGGCGCGGGACATGGTCGAGGCCGCCCGCAATCAGACCGCCAAACTCATCGGCGCCTCTGCCAGGGAAATTATTTTCACATCCGGCGCAACAGAGGGCTGCAATCTCGCGATTAAAGGCGCAGCCGAGGCGTATCGCGAAAGAGGCAATCATATCATCGTCTCCGCCATCGAGCACAAAGCTGTTCTCGAATCCTGCAAACGGCTCGAACAGCAGGGTTTCTCGCTGACTGTGCTTCGTCCCGATTCTTTTGGTCGTATTTCACAGGAGCAAGTGGCCGAAGCGATTACAAAACAAACCATACTTGTCTGCGTTATGCTTGCCAATAACGTCGTCGGAACGATTAACCCGGCAGACCAAATCGGCGCAATCTGCAAAAAACACGGAATGCTCTTTTTCTGCGATGCCACCCAGGCGGTCGGGAAACTCGAAGTGAACGTCAATCGAATAAACGCCGATTTGCTGGCGTTTTCGGCGCACAAAATATACGGTCCCAAAGGCGTCGGCGCTCTTTACGCACGGGGCAAAAGTCCCACCGTCCGGCTGGCGGCCCAAATCGACGGCGGCGGACAGGAACATTTCATCCGCAGCGGAACACTCAACGTTCCCGGAATTGTCGGACTGGGCAAGGCCTGTAAATTGTGCGAAGAGGAACTGGGCGACAAACCATCGGCATCTTCCTCGCTGCGGGATAAACTGGAAACCGGCCTGAGAAAAGCTATTCCCGATATACAGATAAACGGTCATCCCGAACAACGCCTGCCCAATACCGTGAATGTTTCATTCAAAGGCATTGATGCCGTTTCTTTACTCGGTAAAACACAGGATGTTGCCGCCTCGGCCAGTTCGGCCTGTGAATCCGGAACTTCCGGTTCGAATTACGTCCTTCGAGCAATGGGCATAAGTGAGGATTTAGCAGCCGGCGCAGTCAGGTTCAGCATGGGACGCTTTACAACGGAAAATGAAATCGATTATGCGATAGGCCGAATTTGCGGCTCTGTTTCATCACTCCGAGGGAAAACCCCAGACAGGCAGCACAACTAAAAGGCGTGATATTTTACGCTGCTAAATTATTTGACTAATTGCAAGCCCGCCAGCGCGACAAACTTATCGTCTGCTATCTTGAAGATGCCCTCAAGACCCGTCACGGAAAAGATGCCTTTTGTGGCAGGTGCTACGTTGCAGAAGACAAGCTCATGGCCCGCATCCATAAGCATTTTTCGCAGCTTCAAAAACTTGGACAAACTCGATGACGTTATGATGTCAATGGCGGAGAAATCCACCACCACGTCGCAGTCGTCTCTGTCTTTTGTAATATCCGTGATGGTTTTCAGCTCATCGCCCATCAGCGGTTCAGCAGGCAAATCAACGAGTATTATATTTTCTGACCAGTTCTGAATTCCCATTTTTTAACCCTCGGCTATTAAAAAATCGCTTCTCTTTTACAGCATTCTATCTATCGGCACCAAAACAGGACAAGTTAAGTAAAAAACACAAGAACGTAACTGCTTACAAACAAAGAGTTTGGGTATTGACGTTTGACGACAAAATCGGATAATTTCAGGAGCTAAACCAACCGGCGGACAACTTAAAGTTTTCGGTCTAACTTTCGGTAGCCCACGGCCTCAGCCACGTGCTCAGGTTTTATATCCTCGCATCCCGCAAGGTCCGCTATGGTGCGGGCAACTTTGCAGATTTTGTCGTGTGCGCGGGCCGACAAGCCGAACTCCATCATCGCCTCTTTGAGAAGCATCTCGCCCGATTCATCCAGCTTGCAGAACTTCTCGACCTGCTTGTGTGTCATCCTCGCGTTGGTTATTAATTTGCCGTCGTCGAATCGCTTCGCCTGAATCGCCCGCCCCCTCATCACGTCATCCCTTATCGTTGCAGAATCGAGCTGATTCGCTTTTGAGCGCAGTTTGTTGAAACTCACCGCGGGCACGTCTATGTGAATATCGATTCGGTCAATCAACGGGCCTGAAATTTTTGACAAATATCGCTCGACCTGCCCCGGCGTGCATTTGCACCGCCGAGTATCCGACCCGAAATACCCGCAGGGACACGGATTGCACGACGCCACAAGTAAGAACGCCGCGAAATACTTGATGGATTTTTTGGAACGCGAAACCGTAACCGCGCCATCCTCCAGCGGCTGACGTATCATCTCAAGAACGTGACGCGGAAACTCTGCGAACTCGTCGAGAAACAATATCCCGTGATGCGCAAATGATAATTCGCCTGGCCTGGCGTTTACGCCGCCGCCCACAAGGGCAGGGCCGCTCGCCGTATGATGAGGCATACGAACAGGCCGTGTCGCCAATAATGCCTTGCCTTTACCCAGAAGTCCTACTGATGAGTATATGCGCGTCGTCTCGAGCGACTCCGCTAATGTCAAAGGAGGCAGAATCGTTGCTAAACGCTGTGCGAGCATCGTCTTGCCCGCCCCGGGCGGCCCTATCATCAGTATATTATGTCCGCCTGTTGCCGCCACCGTAAGCGCACGCTTGACGCTTTCCTGTCCCTTAACATCCGAAAAGTCAAAGTCGTATTTGCTTTCTGCTCCGAAGATTTTGTCTATATCAATCGTTGTGGTCTGCAAAGGCAATTTCCCGCCCAGGAAATCAACCGCCTGTGTCAATGACCCCACCCCGTAAACCTCCAGCTCCTCAACGACCGCCGCCTCTGCCGCGTTATCCAATGGAACGATTATCCCGCGAAAGCTGGCCGCCTTGGCTGTCATCGCCATACTCAAAACTCCGTTGACGGGCCTCACCCTGCCGTCGAGCGCAAGTTCGCCCACGACGACATAATCTTTCAAAACCGTGCTGCTGAAAACGCTTTCACCTAAAAGAATCCCCAGCGCGATTGGCAAATCGAACGCAGGCCCTTCCTTTTTTGTGTCCGCCGGGGCAAGATTCACAAGTGATTGTGTCTTGGGATATTTATAGCCGCAGTTGACGATTGCGCTTCGCACTCTTTCCGCGCTTTCCTTTACCGCCGCGTCAGGCAGCCCGACGATTAACGTCTTGTCGAACCCGCCCCGTGCGACATCGACCTCGACTTCACAGATAATCCCCTCGATACCCTCAAGCGCGACGCTATATAATTTAGCCAACATACATTTCCCTCGTATTTGTCCAAAAGAAAGGGGTATTCTAAGAAGCCGTCGCCCCCGCCGCAAGCGTTTTCAGAGCACATTATCGAAATCGAACCGCAATAAAACCAACCTCCCGGACGTCTATGGTTAGTAGATATGAACTCACAAAAATATGAAAGGGGTGAAATATGACAAGAAAAATCATTACAGGCGTAATAGCGGCCGTTTTAGTGGTAACAATAGCGGTATTCGCTGCGGAAAAAGCAAAGGAAAAGGCATTTACTGAAAAACCGGAACCAAAGGCAGGGGCCTGCGGACTACAGGGGCAGCACGAAGGCCTGCTCGACCAGTTAGCCGAGGCCTATAAGGCCAACGACAGGGCAAAAATGGGCGAAATCATCAACAAGATGCAGGAACGCAGAGAAAAAATGCGGGAATTCGTCAAGTTCAGCAGATGGTACCGGTGGGCACATCGCCGAATGATGGGGCAAATGGGTCCCGGCTGGGGTCAGGGGCAGCAAATAGCTGGACCGGGCTTCAACCAGGGCTTTGTAATGAACGGCCCCTGTGGAAATTGCTGCTGCGCAATGCGAGGCCCTCGCGGTAATTGGGGCTACCCAATGGCTGGGCCGCGCTGGGGGCAATTTCAGGCAATGAGAGGACAGGGATTTGGCGGTTGCAACAATATGATGGGTAATTGCGGAGCAATTGCCGGGCCGCAAAATGAAGTAACAAAGGGTTGGGGTTGCGGCCCTGGCTTTTTTAACGGCATGGGAAATTGTGGGCCAATGGCCGGCGGATTCGGACAAATGGGAGGTATGGGCAACTGGATGCCTCAGCAGGGCGGACCTATGCAAATGCGGGGCTGGGGTCGTGGTTTCCACCAAAGAGAATGGAATCCCGGACCCGGCGCAGACAATATGTGGCAGCAGGAATGGAATATGCCTCGCCATGAAAGAACCAACGTCCCGCCCCCGGAATGGGGCTGGTAAAAAACATTTAACCTCCTAATCACGAGTTTGGAGTTTTGGCTGTGTGCTTGCCGAAGGCACACAGCCGATTTTTTAGCATATTCCGCAACATCCTCTTTTACTTGCCGAACAATGCTGGTTTTGATATTGTCACACAGGATATGGTTCTTAGAGCATATAACATAATGAAAAGGACACGGATTAACACTGATTTACACTGTTTTTTTAATTCATTTCTCTGTGTCCTCTGTGGCAAAACTTTTTTTGTTAGTGGCTATCAAAAGTCAGGTAAGTAAATTGACAGGAGATTTGACATGCGGACAAAATGGGTGATTGCCTTGGTACTTGCTGTCGGCCTCTGCATAAGCTGCCAAAAGTCACAGCAATGCGATAAGGCGTGCGGTATGGGCGAGATTAAAATCAGCAAATCAACCCTTGAAGACAAGATAAAAGGCGGCTGGCTCGGCAAGACCGCGGGCGTCTGCATCGGTGGCCCGACCGAATTCAAAGCCAAAGGCAAAATGTTCACCGGTGCGGTCAACTTATACCCAGACCTGAACGACGGCTTCTCGCAGGACGATATCTATGTGCAGGTAACCTTTATTTCGGCGATGGACGCGAAACTTGCCGACCCCGATGGAATCTTTGCGGCGACTATGGATGATTATGGCGAAGCGTTCAAAAAAAGCGGCTATGAACTCTGGCACGCCAATAAAGCAGGCAGAAACAATCTTCGCAAAGGTATTTCGCCGCCTCAGTCGGGTATGTGGGCGGGGCCGGGCAAACGATTCAATAAATGCGCCAACGACATTGACTGGCAAATCGAATGCGACTGGATTGGCCTGATGTGCCCCGCGATGCCACAGACAGCCGCACAGCTCAGCGACCGCGTCGGCCACGTTATGAATTATGGCGACGGCGTTTACGGCGGCCGCTATGTTAGCACGATGATTACGCTTGCCTTCGAATGTAACGACATTCATAAAATCGTCAGCCAGGCAATCGAATCAATGCCTCGAAAATCGCAATACTATCGGATAATCAAGGATGTTATCGACTTTCACGATAAAAATCCCGATGACTTCAAGGCCTGCTGGAAGTTTATAAACGACAAATACCTCAAAATCGCTGTTGATTGCAATACGGGAGGCGATAACTTCAAAATCGCCGCGTCATTTAACGGCGCGTTTATCACAATCGGACTTCTTTACGGCGACGGGGACATCTTAAAAACCATCGAATACGCCACACGCTGCGGCCAGGATTCCGACTGCAACCCCGCGAACGCAGGCGCAATCGTGGGGACAATGCTCGGCTACGACAAACTCCCTAAAGCATGGAAAGATAGTATCGAAAAATATCCGCTTAATAAATACAGCCACACCAATTACACTTTCACCGACCTTATCAATAGCTCTTTCAAACGCGCCGAAAAAGCGATTCTGCAATCAGGAGGCCGACTCGAAGGCCCGCCAATAGGTGAGGTCTCGCCAAAGGCGGACGATACCTATATCATCAAAATCCAGCCCATCTGCCAGCCAAAAACGCTTGAACAATACGGCCAGGACCCCATCCCCAACCCGGACTTTAAGTGCAAATTAAAGTAATCGGCATCTTTGTGACTTGGCCTGCCCTGCGTAGCCCTATAGGTGAAGCAGGGTGGCGAAAAACGGCTAAAATTGTTTTCATCTGCCGGTAAATTAGGGTATAATTGCTGTTTTGAGGAGCAGGTAGATGCGAACAAAGCATTAACACAATAGGCGATTAAGGAGGACACACTTATGAAACGCGTAATCTTTGCACTTCTGGTCATCGCAGCTGGTTCAATTCCAACTCTTGCCAAATATTCCGGCGGCACAGGCGACCCAAACAACCCATACAAAATCGCCACAAAAGCAGATTTGCTGGCCTTGCGCGACAATACTGGCGATTACGGCAAATGCTTTATCCTGACGGCGGATATTAATATGGAAGGGCAGGTCTTTACGACGGCAATTATCGCCCCGGACACCAGTTCTAGCGTCGGTTTTCAGGGGACGGCCTTTACGGGGATATTTGACGGCAACGGCCTTAAAATCACTAATTTTACCATCAACGGCGGGAGCAACCAATACCTCGGTTTATTTGGGCAAATCAATTCTGGCGGTTCTGTTAAGAATCTCGGTCTTGAGGATTGTTCGGTCAGCGGTCAGTATGATCTCGGCGGTCTGGTGGGATATAACTACGGTAGTATAAGCAACTGCTATTCAACGGGTCTGGTTAATAACGATTCTTCCGGTTCTACTAATGTCGGCGGTTTGGTGGGACGTAACGGCGGCAGTATCAGGAATTGTTATTCAACGGGTCCGGTTAACGGTTCTTTCGATTCTTTTGATGTCGGCGGTTTGGTGGGGTACCACACCGGCGGCTATATCAGCAATTGCTATTCGACAGGCGATGTCACAGGCGATGTCAACAGCGGATATGAATCAGGGGGGCTGTCCGGCGGGCTGGTGGGATACAGCGAAAGCAATATCAGCGATTGCTATTCGACGGGTGCGGTCAGCGGTTTTTCTGGTGTCGGCGGTCTGGTGGGATACATCGAAAGCGGAAATATCAGCGATTGCTATTCGACGGGTGCGGTCAGCAGTTTTTATGATCTCGGCGGTCTGGTGGGATGGAACAGCGGCAGTATCAGCAACTGCTATTCGACAGGTGCTGTCAACGGCTCATGGGATAATATAGGCGGTCTGGTGGGATACAGCGACGTCAATAACGGTGGAACTATCAGCAGCAGTTATTTTCTTATCACCAGAGGGCCGAATAACGGGTATGGCACGCCGCTGACAGATGGACAGATGAAACAACAAAGCAGTTTCCTCGGCTGGGACTTCGATACTATTTGGACAATAAGTGAGGGCATCAGTTATCCTGAACTCGCCTGGCAGCTCCCGACTCTCCCAGAAAAGGCAGCAGAGCTTGCCAAACAGGTTATTGGAGCAGATTATTTATGGGGAGGTAAGGGATGGGATTGGAGTGCGAAAAAATTTGTTGATGCTGGTACTATTACAGCAGGATACACGTATAGCTGGGAACCTGCTTGGGGCAAAGGTCTGGATTGCTCGGGACTGGTTTTCTGGTCATACAATTATGCCAGTGGGGCTATAAATTATCTAAGCTGTAAACCCCCTTGGAATCCAATCGAGTATGAAGGTGCGGATGGACAATATTATCACAATGTAATACAAATGGACAAATCTACACCCAAACGAGACCTTCTACCCGGCGATTTACTCTTTTTTTTCAATTTGGACAGCGATAATAAAATAGACCATGTGGTAATGTATGTGGGTGATTTTAGTTATCCGGGTGGAACGATACTAGGCACGACTTATCCTGCTGGAACATATGATATTGTGGCTGCTCAAGATCCGGATCACGGGATTGTACCGCAAAAGTTGACAAAGCTTGTTAGAGCGGCGGGTTTTGTTGGTTTCGGTAGAGTTACGCAGCCGGCGGTCGATGCCACCTTCTGCACAAAATGCCCCGTAGACATTATTCTAACCGACCCTGATGGATTTATCGTTAGTAAAGATACACCTGAGATCCCGGGACTTCTTTATTTTAGCGTATATGACATAGATGGAAACGGGAGACCTGACGAAATGGTAACTGTTCCAAAGATAAAAGTTGGAACTTACTTAATCACGGTAGTTCCTGAACCGAATGTGTTGCCGACCGATACTTATAGCTTGGAAGCGATAATTAACGGTCAAACTATGGTTTTGGCCAAGGATGTTCAGATTCAAAATATTCCAGCACAACCCTATGAGGTTAAGTCAGATCTGATTCTGGTTACCAAATGCACGGTTACCGCTGGCAGCAAGGTTAACAGCGACGCGATTTCCTTTTCCGGCACGATGGACCCCAATGCCGATGACTTCAATGACACCAACAACTCCAGCGATGCCAATTTTGTCGAGGTTACCATTAACTCAGACAATATAGTCAATCCCTGTGTTATAACCTTCCCCGTTAACGGCAAGACCTGGAAAAAGGGCAAGTTCAATTATTCGGGGAAAGAAAACGGCGTGAAGAAATCATTCACCTATAATGTAAAGACGGGCAAATTCGCTTTCGCGGCGAGCAATATTAACCTGTCTGGTTTGGAATGCCCGGTGATAATCGATATAAATGTGGGTGATTTCGCAGATACAGCCAACCTCGATGAGGCGATAGTCAACGGCCCGAAGAAGCCGATACCGATTAATCTCTTGATGGGTGTTAAGAATTCTCTGCGGGTTGATGGTAAGCCAAAATTCACAAAGAAATCGGGTTCTATCACCCAGTTTGCTGTCAGCGGCGGGTTCTCCGTGGAAAACCCGGACGTGAATATGACGAACAGGGTCAGCGAGGGCCTTGTTATTACTTTGGGCACACAGACCTTTACCATACCCGCGAACAATCTTAAAGCCGGGAAAAATAAATTTACCTGCTCGAAGGTAAAATTATATGATGGTTCTTCCAACCTTATAGGGATTGCTACTGCAACATTCGATTTCAACAAATGCACGTTTACCCTGACGATAAAGAACGTGGATATTACGAGTTCCGGCACTGTTGATTTCTGCGTCCAATTTGCTGGCTTTAACGAGTGCGTGCCGGTTTCCCTGCCTTAGTGAGGCACTTCTTAAAGATAGAGAATGGCGACTGCAACCACTGGCTGCAAGGATTGTAAATTTCCGAGAGACGAGTCACGGGATACGAGCGACGGCGTGACGGAAGTCACGCTTACCGCCAGTTGGTGGGATAGAAGATTTTGGTCGCGGGGACGTTGAACTTCATCGCAAGCGACTCGACTAGGGCTTCGGTTCTTTTAATCTGGGCATTTGTCGGGCGGACGTGCCTGCCGTCGGCTACGAGGCAAACCCGGACCGTCCTGCTTGAGCCATACCATGTATGGTCGGGAATGACCGACCACTGCTTTTGCCATTTTTCGGTGGTTTGAATCTGGCCGTCGCTGCCGCCAAGGCCGTTGCAGATAAGGAAGTGACAGTTGATGTCATCGGAATTGGTTAAGCCGGATAATGATGCGAGCTGGGCAACGTTGCCCGCCTTTGTTCCGCTGAAGTAAATCTCGATACTTTCCCATCGGCCCGGTGCCTGGGTAACGCGGGAATCAATCGCCTGCTGGATGGGGTCGAGCCGGTAATAAGTCGAAAGACAGAACGGTCCCGCTGATGGCGGATGATTACCCAACGCCATCAACACAACCGCGCCTGTCGTCATCGAAACGAGCAACATCATCAGAACTTTCGTTACTCGCGGCTGATTCGACATATTTCCCTGCCACTTTAAAAAATCAATAATGACACGACCACCACAAACACAATTGTTTATACAATGATTCATCGGCTCCCCTTTACCTGTAGCTGTAAATTTTTTAACGCAAATTTATCAAATTATTCAAAATAAATTCATCCTTTCCAAACACTTTCTTCGTTACAGTCGAAAATTTCTTGACCTGGCCTCTTCCGGCTGTTAAACCTTGTTGTGGTTATGCTGCGCGGAATTGCCCACTCTGATGTGATTGACGTCAGTAACGTCCAATAAAAATATGAAAGGCGAAAATGGCTTCCAAATGGCGACCTTTAACTGCCGACGAAATCTCCAAACTGACCTCCCATGGCTGCACCTGTCCCGATTGGTCCAAAATACAGGTAGCTGACGGTTTTAGCCCCGAACGAGTAAAAACAACCCACTTTTCAGGTGATGTCCGACTGGGGACTTTCCGGAAAGACGTACGCTTTGAAGGGGGACTTGCCAGGCCCTCGGGAATCTCCAATGCCACCATTCACAACTGCTGCATTGGCAACAACGTCTATATCAACCAGGTCAAAAGTTTCATCGCCAACTATAATGTGGAGGATAATGCTGTCATTGAGAACGTCGATTTTTTGGCGGTCGACGGCAATACTTCTTTCGGCAACGGAACTGATGTCGTCGTCATAAACGAAGCAGGCGGCAGGGAAATCCCTATATATGACCACTTATCAGCGCAACTGGCGTATATTATCGCCCTGTATCGCCATCGTCCGAAGCTCATCGAAAAGTTGCGGGCTATGATTGCCGAATACGTCGCGTCCGTTACGTCCTCAATGGGCCTTGTAGCCACGGGCGCCAAAATCCTCAACACCAGAATCATCAAAAACGTAAAAGTTGGTCCCGCCGCGACCATCGAGGCTGCCAACCGGCTCGAAAACGGCTCCATCAATAGTTGTCCCCAGGACCCGGTTTATATCGGACCCGGCGTCTTCGCAAGTAACTTCATTGCCTGCTCCGGCTCAAAAATCAGCGACGGAGCAATACTCTCGAATTGCTTCGTAGGCCAGGCAACCGAACTCGCCAAACAATACTCTGCCGAAAACTCCGTCTTCTTCGCCAACTGCGGCGGCTATCACGGCGAGGCCTGTTCAATCTTCGCAGGCCCATATACCGTAACTCACCATAAATCAACTCTGCTCATCGCGGGCCTCTTCAGCTTTCTCAACGCCGGCTCAGGCACAAACCAGAGCAACCATCTTTATAAACTCGGCCCAGTCCACCAGGGTATCGTCGAACGCGGCTCAAAAACCGCAAGCGACTCATATATGCTATGGCCCGCCAGGGTCGGCGCATTCACCGTCGTTATGGGCAGGCACTATCGCAACTCCGACACCTCCGATTTGCCTTTCTCATACCTCATCGAACACGAAGACGAAAGCATTCTCGTCCCTGCAGTAAACCTCAAAAGCGTCGGGACCGTCCGCGATGCCAAAAAATGGCCGAAACGCGACCATCGTAAAGACCCCAAAAAGCTCGACCTCATAAATTTCAAGCTCCTCAGTCCATACACTATTCAGAAAATGCTCAACAGTTGTAAGCTTTTGCGAAACCTCAAAGCCACTGGAATCGAAACCACCCTTTCAACAAATTCAGGGAAGGCCGGCTATTTCGCGTATCACGGCGTCAAAATCAAACACGACTCATTAGACAAAGGCATCCGCCTTTACGAAATCGGCATCGATAAATTTTTAGGCAACTGCCTCATCCACCGCCTCCAGGATAAACAATTCACAAACGTCCAGCAGTTACAGGCAGAGCTTAAACCACAAACTGATATCGGACCCGGCAAATGGGCTGACCTGGCGGGATTGTTCGCGCCGGAAGAGGCCGTCACCAAAATCATAGACGACATCGAATCGGGCGCACTGGCAACCCTCGACCAGATAACCGCGGCCTTTACCTCGGCCCACGAAAACTACCCGGCCTACGAATGGGCCTGGGCGACAAACGTCATCCAGCAGCAGCTCGGCAAAACCATCGACACGATTGGCCCCAAAGACATTATCGAGATGATTAACAAATGGAAATCCGCCGTAATCGAGCTTGATAATATGCTCTTAGACGACACCAAAAAGGAATTTGCCGAAACAGTTCAGGCCGGCTACGGCATCGACGGCAATTTCGCCGAAAGAACCGCGGATTTTGCTAACGTCCGAGGCAATTTTGAGGCAAACGCCGTTACAGGTGAAATCAAACAGCACATCGAAGAAAAATCCCGGCTGGCGGACGAGCTAATCCACCGACTGCAAAAAATTCGTTAAACCAAACCACCAGGACACAAAGGCACGAAGAAAAAAGTTAAAAAATAAATACTTAGTGTCTTGGCGTCTTTGTGGCGGAGGTATTTATGCGAGTGATAATTCAACCGGATTACGGGCTTGCCTCGAAATGGGCGGCACATTACATCGTGAAAAAAATAAATGATTTTGGGCCGACTGAAACAAAACCATTCCTTCTTGGCCTGCCCACCGGCTCATCGCCCCTCGGTATGTATAAAGAATTGATTAAGCTCAATTCGTCAAAAAAGGTAACGTTCAAAAACGTCATCACTTTCAATATGGATGAATACGTCGGCCTGCCCGAAGACCACCCCGCAAGCTATCATTACTACATGCGGAACAATTTTTTCAACCATATCGATATCCCCGCCAAAAATATCAACATCCTCGACGGCAACGCCAAGAATCTCGAAGCCGAATGTGAGCGCTATGAGGGAAAAATGAAGCAGCTCGGCGGCGTCGAGCTTTTCATCGGAGGCGTAGGCCCCGACGGCCACATTGCCTTCAACGAACCCGGCTCGTCGCTTGCGAGCCGAACGCGAGTCAAAACCCTTACGCAGGACACCATCATCGCCAACTCACGCTTCTTTGACGATGACGTAAACAAAGTTCCCAAAACCGCTCTTACCGTCGGCGTCGCTACCGTTATGGATGCAAGAGAAACGCTGATAATCGCCTCAGGCCACAGCAAGGCACGCGCCTTGCATCACGCAATCGACCAGGGCGTAAATCATTTGTGGACGGTCAGCGTCCTTCAGTTGCATCCCAAAGCAATCATCGTCTGCGACGAGGACGCCGCCGTCGAATTGAAATACGGCACTGTCAAATACTTCAAGGATATCGAAGCCGGCAATTTAAACCCCGCCTCACTGCTGAAATAAAAACGAAACGCCAATAAAAAAGCCGGGCTCCCATTTATTTCGGGAACCCGGCTTATTTTACGCTCAATACTATTGTTTACTCCGGTGCTGCCGGCTTCGACTCTGCGTCCGGTCTCGGCCCTCTCGGCGGCATCGGCATCCTTGGCTTTGGCTCTTTGCCGGGGGGATATACTATCTTGGCTTGGGCCTTTACCTTCTCAATAAGCTGCTTGAACATCTCACTTTTCTTTTTGTTCTGGAACGATTTTACGATATCCGCTTTTGCCTTCTCGAATGGTATCAGGCCGCCTTGCTGGCGGTCGGTAACCTTTATTATGTGGTAGCCGTACTGTGTCTCGACCACGCCGCTTATTCCACCAACCTTCGTCGCGAACGCCGCGTCGGCAAACTCCTTGACCATTGTGCCTCTATCGAAGAACCCAAGGTCGCCGCCCCTTATCTTCGAGCCGGGGTCGTCGGAATTCTCCTTCGCCAGAGCGGCAAAATCTCCGCCCGCCTTTGCCTGTTTGAGCAAACCCTCTATCTTCGTTTTGGCAGCCGCTTTCTGCTCAGGCGTCGCTGAGGCATCTACCTTCACAAGAATATGACTCGCCTTGACCTGCTCGGGCTTATTGAAGTCCTCTTTATTCTCATCATAAAACGCCTTCGCCTCGGCGTCATTGACCTCTACGTTACCGATAAGCTTTTCATAACCCATCGTCTTTTTTATCTGCTCTTTTATCTGCTCGAACGACTGTCCCTGCGCCGTAACCCTCTCCTTGAAGGCCTCCATCGTCATACCCGGCTGGGAGGCTATGATTTCGTTCAGCTTGTCGTTGACGTCGCTGTCGGTTATGTTTATGTTCGCTTTCTTTATCTGCTCATCCAAAAGCTGTTCCATAACCATACTCTCGACCACCTGGGGCCGCATTTGCTTCTTGTATTGCTCGGCCATACCCGGCGGAATCTGGGAAGCCATCCGCTCCATATACGCATTTATCTTGGCGTCAACATCCGCCTCGGTAATATCCTTGCCGTTAACTGTAACTGCTATGCCGGTGTTTTCCGCAACAGCATTCGGCTCGGCAGCTTTTACCGCCGGGACTGCCGGCTTGACTTCCGGCTTTGCTTCCTTAACTTCAGCTTTGACTTCGGGCTTTGCTTGTTTGGTCACAACGTTCGGCTCGGCAGCTTTTACCGCCGGGGCTGCTGGCTTGACTGTCGGTTGAGCTTCTGTTTTAACGCCTGTGGCCGGTGCGTTTGATTCCTGACAGCTCTGAAATAAGACCATTCCAGCCAGCAGGCAAACTCCCGATAAAACCATTTTCACGCTAATTCTCATTTGGATATCCTTTCGTAGAATATAAATTCGCAACATTCCCGTTAAAACACAAGGCAACAATCCTCTCACAACAACATCCGAAAGTCAATTGAATATTTTGACAAACCCGTACTGATTTTGGTATCCTCTGTATCCGTCACATGTTATGAAATACGATATTATGATAGGGCGATAACTTGATGAGTTTTCCGGACCATACGAAGATTAAATCCTGCACGATAACCATCCAGCCGCGATACAGCGAAACCGACCAGGGCGGTGTCATTCACCACGCGGTTTTCCCCGTCTATTTCGAGATGGGCCGAACCGAACTGCTTCGCGCCAACGGGCTTGCCTATAAGGACCTCGAAGCCGCGGGCGTCTTTTTCGTAATAGCCGAGCTTCGCATCAAGTATCGCAGGCCTGCTTTTTACGATGAAAAGCTCAATCTCGAAACAATCTGCACCAATGTTACCGCCAGCAAAGTCGAGCATTCTTACAAGCTCACTCGCCCAAATACCGGCGAACTGTTAGCCGAGGCCGAGAGCGTCCTTGCCTGCGTCGATAACAAGGGCAAAATCCGCCGGATGCCCGAATTTATGTATCCCTCGTAGCGCATTGATAGTTTTGCGGAAAATTCAACCTTGCGAATTCGCCGTGATACTTAACAGCGGCCTCGTCGTAAGCGCGGGCCGCTGCAATTTCCGAGTCAAATCTGCCTAACGAGAGAGTTTTACCTTTATAATTGATTCGAGCGGCCCAGCGACCGTCCAGCTTTTTGAAAGAAACCCCTACGAAGCGTGATGAGGTTTTGGATTTGTCCCTCCGGCGGTTACAAGCATTCTGAGAGTGCGTCGCCAGGCGCAGATTGGCCCTGCGATTGTCTAATCCGTTGCCGTTTATATGGTCAACGACAAGCCCCGCAGGCGCACTCATAATTTCTCTGTGCAAATTCACAAGCTTTGTCCGTCCAGGTCCTGTTTTAACAAAACGAACTGCATAAAAAGTTTTTCTGTTTCCACGGATGCACCATTTGAAATTACCAAACCGGTAGTAATCCTGCTGGTCCACAATCGTCCATTCCCCGTCGCTCAGGTAAATCCGCCGATACTCATAACCATACTTCCGCCGCCGATAAAACATCACCGGCCACGCGCAGATTTTGTCTAACCAATTCGGTATTCTTATTTGAACATTTGCCATTTTCTCAATCCCCCTTTTCTGTCATTACTTCTACATTCGTAATTCTAAATTCTAAATTTTTCATCTTTCCGTTTTCTGTCTTCTCATTTCTAACTTCTGCCTTCTAACTTCTCACTTCTCGACACTCCTCTATCCTATGGCGCGAACTTGCGCGCTTTTGACTAAAACTAAGGGATTTCCTGATGGGGTCAAAAATGCTAAGTCCTTTTGCCGCAAAGAGATAAAAATTTTCAAAATTTTTTCATCTAAGGGTTTTCGACTTGCGCGAAAATGGATAACAACTGTTTTTGTCCAGAATTTAAAACCTTGGCACAAAATAGGTTATAGCAAAAATGGGTAGGGCAAATGTCCCCTATTGTTTCCGTAAGTGCCGATGAACAAGGACTTTAACGCTACTTTTAATGTGCCCTAAACACTATAATCTTTCCTCATCCACCCGGTTCTCCCCGAGAAGTTGCTACTTTGGTCCCGCAGCAGGGGATCCAGTAGTAATTTCTCGCAAATCACAACCCCCATTTTTAAGCTAAAAAACGCACTTTGGCATTGTATCTGATACTTAACGGTTACTTTTGGGACAGGCAAAGTTGGAAAAGTTTCGGTATTGTGTCTTTCCATATCTCAATCTTGACATCTTACCTCCGCTAAACTAAAATCCTGACAAATAGTGTTGGATATTGTTGTGTTAGGCGATTGTATTTGTGAGGGAATAAGAATGGCAAAGGAAAAGACTGCTATAAAGGAAAACGGAGAAAGTTCTAAGCGTTCATATATGAGTCAGAATGAGTTTCCTCGCATACCCCTCGCAAAAGCGTTATCTGTAGCGAAAGCACTATGGGATAATTTTGCGGGAAAATCAGCAGCACCTTATGATATCGCTTTAGCATTAGAATATAGCCCGACAAGCGGAGGTTGGAGAAGCCTTTGTGGGTCATCAATAGCATATGGACTTACATCTGGCGGTTATAATGCTTCAGAAATAAGTCTTACTGAACTGGGGAAGCGAATTGTTGCCCCTACTACAGATGGTGATGATCTTGCGGCAAAAGTTGAAGCTATTTTACATCCCAGAGCAATGCGTGAATTCTATGAAAAATATAATAAGGCCAAATTCCCTAAAGAAAATATTGCCGAAAACGTTCTAGTCAGCCTTGGGATTCCTAAAGATCGGGCACAGGCAAGTGTTGAAATTATTCGTGAAAATGGAATATACACTGGCATATTAAAAGATACCAAAACAGGATTATTTCTTGCTCTAGGGTCGCCTGCTCCAACTTCTGTTGCTAAAGAAGAAGAAAAATTGGAATCGGAAAGAGAGATACCAGCGTCGAGCGAAGAAATCGATAAGGATGTTGCCGGAAACACTTCAAGTAAGCCAGAAGATAAAATAAAAAAGAGCAATAAAGTATATATAAGTCATGGTAAAAACAAAAAGATTGTGGTTCAACTAAAGGAACTATTAACCTTCGGGAAATTCGATCCCGTGGTATCTATCGAACAAGAAACAACATCTATCCCTGTTCCTGATAAAGTATTCGATGATATGAGAACGTGTTCTGCCGCGGTTATACATGTGAGTAGTGAAGGTGAATTACTTGATCCTGAAGGCAATAAACACGCAAAGATTAATGAGAATGTGTTAATTGAGATTGGTGCAGCTATTGCCCTTTATGGTAAGAATTTTGTGTTGTTAGTTCAAAATGGGATAAGTCTGCCATCTAATCTACAAGGATTATACAGATGTGAATATGAAGGTGAAAATCTTGATTATGAAGCTACGATGAAACTTCTTAAGACATTTAATCAATTTAAATGAAAGTCATTTAACAATCGCTCCCAACAAACGCTGTACCTGTGAGGCTGTCTTGAAGAGCAATACATAATGACGACCAATAGGCGTTATGAACTAATGACTTGCGGTGTTCGCGAGCCCAGAATGTCTTTGAGAAATGTCTTTATGAAAGGGTACGAAAATGAATATAAGAATGTTCCTTGCGATAGCGTTTTTGGCTTGTTTGTGCTTGACAGGATGCAAAAAGATCGGGAAGGCCATCAATCGGGCGGGGAACGCGTCCGAATTAGAGATCACTATTAATGCGCCAGAAAAGATATCAACTAACGGAGGTCGTGGGACAGTGACTATCAGCAACAATACAGGCAGCAAAATCGACCTATATTATGAAGTGAGCTGCATGCTTGATGGACAGCCTGGATCGTTAAAGGAAGGGCCATTGTCCCTTAACTCACAGCAATCTAAAGAGATTGAATTTGGAATATATGCAAAGAAGGGCTACAACAACATTCGCGTGGAAGCTAAGTGGGGAGACAAAAAGGTGACCGCAAATCGTAGCTTCAGGGTGGAATGAACGGGTAGCATAGTTAACAGTACGCTGTTGTAGAGTTGCGGGAATAATGCCGGCCGATAAAATCTATAGACACCAACCTTATTTCCGTTACTACACAAAAATAGCTCTTTCCGGCATTAAAGTGGAACTATGGCGTTAGACTGGAAAGAAAAGCAAGTTTTTTCACCACGAAGCTGCTGACGGAGAACGGAAATCAGTGCCCTCTGTGGCAAAAACCCAGAGGTTATATAGTTCGTCGTCTTTGAGGATAGTAAAACTGTCAGCTTGTATTACCTTTTGGGCATCGGCGGAGAAATTAGTATGGTGGCATCGGATTTCCACAATTAATCGTCTGTCACGTTTTTTCGATAAATTTTTAGTGGCATAATTTATTGTTCTTTAACGAATTTTAATTTGCGCTCTTCAAAAAACTCATAAAGGTCTATTGACTTAACCCTATAATGCGAAGCAACCATTGGTATTCTGTTAGGAAGGTCTTTTCTTTCTTGGGTAATGATAGTGGCACCTTCTGATTTGGCTAAAGCAATCAAGAAGGGGTCGGCATCGGGTTCACCTGTTTGCAATTTCTTTTTGTCAAGTAGATCTGGAAAATTTTTAGCCACGTCTTGAGCAAATTGAAATGTTTCTGAATTGGTTGGAATAAAGAAGCGTTTTTTATGTGATCTTGCCCATTTCTTTAGTCGGTCGTCTTTACCCAAATATCTCATTATTTCTTCATACACAACCTCTGTGGAAAATATTTTATTCTGTTTAATAAGGGATTCTATTTCATCCCAAATGGCCTGATAGGCTGGTTTATCCTGAGGATGATGTGCCATCAAGGTTATCAAAACATTGGTATCAACAACATAACTATCCCCAAAGGGGAGTTTCATAGCTTATATCGCCTCTTTAACTTTGGGTATCTTATCAGATGTTACACCCAGATAATCGGCCACCCTCATCTCATCAATCTTCTTTCGTTCATAGGCATCAAATGCCATAGAAATATATTTTTTGCCTCTTTCTTTAAGGCAAATCTTGATTACGTCTTTTTTGCCTCTGCCAAACGGCTCTTTATATTTAATTTTCCATTCCCTGTGTTTTTTGAGGTAATAGTTTTTAGTGGTCAAACCTAATATCAATAATCGCCTTAAGATAACTTCTCTGCTAACATTGAAATCTCTCGCAATATCTTTCAGAAAATTTTCGGGCCATTCTCTTATTCTGACGTTTGCTTTGACAATAGAATGATTTAATAATTTATCTTTCGGTACCAGAAATGCCCCTGCAAAATGATTACAGAATTTCTCGTTAGAGGTATCCGATTCCTCCAAATCACATATACCGCCCTCCCGCAAGAGTAAATGGGCAAACTCATGGAAAAGTGTAAAAATTTTGGCTGATGTCTCATCAGATCTTCTCAGAACAATCACTGGGACATCTTCATCAATCAGAGAAAATCCTCTTATTTCCTTATTCATTGTAATGCTAATCTGAAATACTAATATCCCGTTGTTTTCTAATAGTTTTATCCACTCATCCAAAGCTGTTTCTTTGGTAAAAGAGGTGGAGCGGGGAAATTCCTTAATTCCAAATTGTATTCTCACTTTTTCTGCCAGCGTTTCTGGGTTGTCTGATGGATTTGCTTTTATGGATAGTTTTTTGCTCTCTTCACCTAATTCTTTAATTAACTCAATGGCAGAGTATTGAAAACGTCTGGCTTTTCGAATAGCTAAATATGTTTTAGGCTTGAGTGATTGTTTCTCCTCGGATGGCAGTGTCCGGAAATCCTTAGGGAAGGGTGGTTCCTTGGGTGGATCGGGTAATAAAAATGCACTTAGTGGTCTTTTGTAAACCGTTGATAACTTTTCAATCTGAGCGAAGGTAGGTTTTACTACGCCATCTTTTTTCTCCCACTCTTTTATAGTGTTTATCGTTATCCCTTTTATCTTCTTGACTACCGCATCTATGCTCATCCCAATACTTTCTCTTGCCCAGATAAGTACGGCTGGTTCTACTGAAACATTAAATGTTTTACTGGACATACCTATCTTCTCCGTAAATCTGGGGACGCCATCTTTAGTTCCCTTGCAATACAAAAGCCACATCTTCTGGCCTTAAGTTGTCAGTATATCTTTAAACTTAGAAAGAAAACAAGCTTTTTTCATTGTCAATAATCCGTGTTCACCCTGTGAGATGCCGCTTCGCTATCTCACGGGGTAAATCTGCCTGCCCGGCGTAGTTTTTTAACGAAGTCGGGTGGTTACAAACAAAAACCCCCTTTTCAGCGTACAGTAAGGGTTGCCTGATACTTTACTTTTTCCAAGTCCGTCTGACAATTGACTTGCAGGGTGGGTTAAGGTAAACTATTACATCGTTGTTTTTGTTTTATTCTCTGTGCTCTCTGTGTCCTCTGTGGCTAAAAACTCTGTGGCTGATATGGAAAAGAAAGAAAACTGCGGCCTGTTCGGGATATTCGGCGACCCGGCAGCCGTGCAGAAAACATACTATGGCATTTTCGCCCTGCAGCACCGCGGGCAGGAATCCGCAGGCATCGCCTCCAGCAACGGCGAATCAATCAACTGCTATACGGCAATGGGCAACGTCCAGCGGGTTTTCCGCACGGGCACAGGCATAATGGAAAGCTTAGCCAACCCCATCGCCATAGGCCACGTCCGCTACTCAACGACCTGCTCATCGAAGGCGGCCAACAGCCAGCCGTTTTTCGTCGAATACTCACGAGGCCAAGTCGCCATCGCCCACAACGGCAACCTCATAAACGCGGGGTTACTGCGCG